>OHQA01000053.1_pt1 | contig 148072 bp, 110 predicted proteins | sample 1577921 | NCBI WGS metagenome assembly OHQA01 (sample SAMEA3879570, study PRJEB24766) | human gut metagenome | biome: human-associated habitat; feature: feces | place: USA | collected 1985/1987 | reverse complement strand
CGATGGTACTGCGTAACAGTGGGAGAGTAGGTAGCCGCCATTTTTAGAGAAGCCCTTCCGGTAGAAATACCAGAAGGGCTTTATTGTTTTGGATACTTTCGGAATTTAAGACTGGAGAGGATTTATTGATTATACATATTTCTCTCAATTATTAAACTTGGCGGACTTCTTTAAAACGTATGTACGCCTAACTACTTTTAACACATAAAATCACAAACTGCGAGAACAAAACACTTTGTACGTTGTTTCAATAATAGAGTTAAACTTTTATGCTTAAATGATGTGAATAACGACAAACGGATATATTTAATTGCTACATTTGTCGCCGAAATACGAGAATTCGATATAAACAACTAAAATAAATATCATGAAAGGTTCTGTGAGATTCATATTAGCGATTGTTCTGCTGATGCTATCATATAGCATAGGTGGAAATGCTATGAATATCACTTCATGTATTTCTCAGAACGAATGCTCTTGTCAGTTGTCTGAATCAACTTCCGATACGAATTCTAATTCTTCATTTAAGACTCGTTCGCTGGGGTATGACAGATCATCCCAGTCTTTGTCTATTTCTGACGTAGAATTAGGCTTTAAATCAGTAACAGAAACATCTTCTAATAATTATCGTCTGCGTAGAATCATTGAATCCAATGATTTCTTTAAAGACGTTATGTATAAGTTCTTCTTGTTAAGAGAAAACTCACTTGTATTAGATCAAAGTAAATCCTATTATTCGGATAAGGATCCACATTACTCCATTATCTGTAGCGACTACTACGTGTTCGCTCTAAGACGTATCCTTATTTAATTACTTATCCCATCTTATTTACTTTTTCGTACCCTGTATGAAGCTGTGTGACTTTCATTCTTGAAAAGTCACAGGGTCTATAGCGCAGTGTATCTAATCATTTGAAAATTTTCTAAATAACTAAAATTAATATCTTAACAAAAAAACTTATTATGGAAACTACTAAAAAGTCTCAGATTGTAGGTATAAAGAATGCCGGTATCGTAATCATCTGCTGTTTCATTGTAGCAGTGTGTATTTTTCAGTTCCTGTTGGGAAATCCGTCTAACTTTATGAACAATGACCCTAACAACCATCCATTGAACATGTTGGGTACCATTTACAAAGGTGGTGTGATTGTGCCTGTTATTCAGACACTGTTGTTAACTGTACTCGCTTTGAGTATTGAACGCTTTTTTGCTCTTCGTTCTGCTTTCGGTAAAGGCTCGTTGGCTAAATTTGTAGCTAACATCAAAGAAGCTCTGGCTGCCGGTGACCTTAAGAAAGCACAAGAGATTTGTGACAAACAACGCGGTTCTGTTGCCAATGTAGTTACTGCTACTTTGCGCAAGTATGAAGAAATGGAAAAGAACACTGCTTTGCCTAAAGAACAAAAGCTGCTGGCTATCCAGAAAGAACTGGAAGAAGCAACTGCTCTGGAAATGCCTATGATGCAGCAGAATCTTCCGATTATCGCTACAATTACTACTTTGGGTACATTGATGGGATTGCTCGGTACTGTAATCGGTATGATCCGTTCATTTGCCGCATTGTCCGCCGGTGGTGGTGCCGACTCTATGGCTTTGTCACAAGGTATCTCTGAAGCCTTGATCAATACGGCTTTCGGTATCTTGACAGGTGCGCTGGCTGTTATTTCTTACAACTACTTCACTAACAAAATTGACAAATTGACTTACGGACTCGACGAAGTCGGATTCTCTATCGTGCAGACTTTTGCAGCTACTCATTAATTTGGCGAACCCTTTAAAATCTATTAATCATGGGTAGAGCGAAAATTAAAAAGAAAGATACGTTCATAGATATGACCGCTATGAGTGACGTAACTGTATTGCTTCTGACTTTCTTTATGTTGACATCAACATTTGTGAAGAAGGAGCCGGTGCAGGTTACCACTCCAGCCTCCGTATCGGAAATCAAGATTCCGGAGACAGATGTACTCCAGATTCTGGTTGACCAGGAAGGAAAAATATTTATGAGTCTCGACAAGCAGCAGGATATGCAGGCTGTCTTGGAGAGTATGGGTGAAGAGTATGGCATCAAGTTCACTCCGGAACAGGCAAAGAGGTTCACAGTGGCTTCTACGTTTGGAGTGCCTATCAGAAGTATGCAGAAATTCCTTGACCTCCCGGAAGATCAACGGGACAAAATTCTGAAGAATGAAGGAATTCCTTGTGATAGTACCGATAATCAGTTCAAGTCGTGGGTGCGTAATGCACGTGCCGCCAATGCTGATCTGCGAATTGCTATTAAAGCGGACGCTTCAACTCCATACTCAGTGATAAAGAACGTAATGAACTCACTTCAGGATTTGCGGGAAAATCGGTATAATCTGATTACTTCTCTCAAAGCAGAATCTGAAAATTAAAAGGGAGGAAAGACAATGAGTGCTGAAGTACAAGAGAGCAGCGGAAAAAGAGGAAAAGGCAAGCAGAAGAAAATGACTGTCCGGGTAGACTTTACCCCGATGGTGGATATGAACATGTTGCTGATTACTTTCTTTATGCTTTGTACCACGCTGAGCAAGCCTCAGACGATGGAAATAAGCATGCCGAGCAATGACAAGGATATAACTGAACAACAAAAGAGTATGGTGAAAGCCTCTCAGGCAATTACATTATTGCTGGGAGCCGATAACAAGCTCTATTACTATGAGGGAGAGCCTAACTACAAGGATTACACCTCATTGAAAGAGACTAGTTACGGGGCAAACGGGTTACGTGCCGTACTTCTTCAGAAAAATGCTGCAGCTGTCAATCAGGTAAGAGCTTTGAAACAACAGAAGCTCGATCTGAAGATAACAGATGACGAATACAAAAAGAAGGTTTCCGAAATAAAAAGCGGAAAAAATACGCCGACCGTCATTATCAAGGCGACGGATGATGCTTCTTATATGAATCTGATTGATGCATTGGACGAGATGCAGATATGTAATATAGGTAAATATGTGATAACGGATATTGCCGAAGCTGATGAGTTCCTGATTAAGAATTATGATGCTAAGGGAGAACTGTCACAGAACTTGGCCGATAAATGATGTAACACCTAAAAAAAGAAAGTAAAATGGCAAAATTAGATTTAGCTTCTTCGGAATGGTGTCAGCTGATTTTTGAAGGCAAGAATCAAGCGTACGGCGCATATAGAATGCGTGCCAATTCACCCAGACGGCATACTATTGCAATGCTGATTGTGGTGGCGATAGCAATCGTTGGATTTACTATCCCTACGCTGCTTAAGTTGGCAACCCCGGAGCAAAAGGAAGTAATGACAGAGGTAACAACTTTGTCGAAATTGGCAGAACCGGAAATCAAACAGGAAGAGATGAAACGGGTAGAACCGGTTGCACCTCCCCCTCCTGCATTGAAGAGTTCTATTAAGTTTACTGCCCCTGTCATCAAGAAAGATGAAGAGGTGCACGAAGACGATGAGATCAAGAGTCAGGAAGAATTGACTTCTACCAAAGTGGCAATCTCCATTGCCGACGTAAAAGGTAATGACGAAGCCAACGGAGCCGATATTGCTGACCTGAAGCAAGTGGTGACACAGGCTGCAGAACCGGAAAAAGTATTTGATATGGTAGAGCAGATGCCGACCTTCCCTGGTGGACAGCAGGAACTGATGTCATACCTTGGAAAAAATATCAAGTATCCGACAATTGCACAGGAGAATGGAACACAAGGTCGCGTTATTATCCAGTTTGTGGTAGAGCGTGACGGTACTATCACCGATGTGCACGTAGCTCGTGGTGTAGACCCTTACTTGGATAAAGAAGCCGTGCGTGTGGTACAAAGTATGCCGAAATGGATTCCTGGTAAACAAAATGGTAAAGCGGTACGTGTGAAATTCACCGTTCCGGTAATGTTTAGATTACAGTAAGATGATGAAGAGACAATTTTGGCTGGTAGGAATCGTTTTGTTGGCGGTGTTGAGTGCTTGCCGTTCCAAATCGGATGGACCGACGGATACGTATTCGTCTGGGGTGATATCTATTGCGGCGGATGAAAGTTTTGAGCCTATTATACAGGAAGAGATAGATGTGTTTGAAAGTCTGTATCCTTTGGCCGGAATTGTTCCTCGCTACACGACGGAAGTCGAGGCTATTAATTTACTTCTGAAAGACAGTGTCCGGTTGGCTATTGCAACCCGGACATTGACTGAGGAAGAAATGAATTCCTTTCACAGCCGCAAGTTCTTTCCCCGCGAGATTAAGCTGGCTACAGATGGTCTGGCATTAATCGTTAACCGGGACAATCCAGATTCTTTGTTGACCGTACGGGATTTCAGCCGCATCCTCACTGGTGAGGCGAAAGACTGGAAGGATATAAATCCGAACTCCCGCCTGAAGAGTATTCAGGTGGTGTTCGATAATAAAAACTCCAGCACCGTACGCTATACAATGGATTCTATCTGTGGTGGAAAACCACTGGCTACTGACAATGTCAGTGCCTTGAAGACCAATCAGCAGGTGATAAAGTATGTAGCAGAGAACCCCGGAGCAATGGGAGTCATTGGTGTGAACTGGCTGGGCAACCGCAGCGACACCACCAACCTTTCTTTCACCGAGGAAATCAGAGTAATGGCAGTGAGTGCGGAGGATGTAGCTACTCCTGCTAACAGTTATAAGCCTTATCAGGCTTACCTGTATTATGGTAACTATCCATTGGCACGACCCATTTACGCATTACTGAATGATCCTCGCAGTGCGCTGCCTTGGGGATTCGCTTCTTTTATGACATCCGACAAAGGGCAGCGGATTATATTAAAATCTGGACTTGTTCCGGCTACTCAGCCAGTGCGTATTGTCCATGTGAAAGACGAATAATAACTAAAATTAGAGACTATCATGAAAAGAGTACAAATGTTTTTAGCTGGAGCGTTTATAGCAGTTGGGTCGCTCTATGCGCAATCATCTGATGCCGAATGGCAGGCAGGAGTTGCAAAATTGAAAGAAACCATTCAGACGAATCCGGCTCAGGCCAATGAGGAAGCTGAACAGTTGATAAAAGGAAAGAATAAAAAGAATGTGGAACTTCTGGTGGCTATCGGCGAGGTATATCTGAAAGCCGGAAAACTTCCGGAAGCACAGGAGTATGCTGCTCTTGCCAAAAAAGTGAATGGCAAATCGGCTCTTGCCTCCGTACTGGAGGGAGACATCGCCTTTGAGCAGAAAAACGCCGGTCTGGCATCTCAGAAATATGAAGAAGCTATCTATTTCGATCCGAGTTGCACAGAAGCATATCTGAGATATGCGGATATTTATAAATCAGCCAATGCTGCTCTGGCCATTGAAAAACTGGAACAGCTGAAAGCCCAGGAACCGTCCAACACAGCCGTAGATAAGAAACTTGCCGAAATCTATTATTTGAAGAATGATTTTAGTAAAGCCGCCGAAGCTTATTCGCGTTTTGCGATGGGACCGACAGCGACAGAAGAGGATTTAGTGAAATATGCATTTGCCCTCTTCCTGAACCATGACTTCGAGAAGTCACTTGAAGTGGCGAATATGGGATTGAAAAAGAATGCGCGTCACGCGGCGTTCAATCGTCTGGCAATGTATAATTATACAGACCTGAAGCGCTTTGATGAAGCAATAAAAGCGGCGGATGCTTTTTTTACCGAATCGGACAAGGCTGATTATTCATATCTTGACTATATGTATTACGGGCATTTGCTCGAAGCTCTGAAGAAATATGATGAAGCTGTAGGACAATATGAGAAAGCCATACAATTAGATCCGACAAAGACGGACTTATACAAAAATATCTCTTCTGCTTATGAACAGAAGAATGATTATAAAAAAGCAATCAGTGCTTACCAGAAATATTATACATCCCTTGATAAGGAACACCAGACTCCGGATTTACAATTCCAGTTTGGCAGACTTTATTATGGTGCAGGTACGCAGACTGATTCGCTGACAATCAATGCTGAAGAACGCAAGCAGGCTTTGATGGCTGCTGATTCTGTTTTCCATTCCATCGCAGAAGCAGCACCGGACAGCTACCTGGGTAATTTTTGGAGGGCACGTGCCAATTCCGCACTTGACCCTGAAACGACTCTTGGACTGGCGAAGCCTTTCTATGAGGAGGTAGCCACCCTGCTGGAAAGCAAGAATGATCCTCATTATAATTCAGCTTTGATTGAGTGCTACAGTTATCTTGGATATTACTACTTGTTGGCTATTGAAAATCCGGCACTGAAAGCGGAAGCAATGGCGAATAAAGAAAAATCGAAGGAGTATTGGAGCAAAATTCTGGCTATAGACTCCACTAATGCTACTGCTAAAAGGGCATTGGATGGCATCAAATAGTGAATAATTTTAGTTGTTTGTCGTGACAGGAGGAGTGGAGAGTGATCTTAGCTCCTCCTTTTTTATTGTCACGTTTAGCTGTTTTTCAGTCTGTTACATTCCTTTGGTAAGCGTAAAGCAGTCGATGTCCGGTGCCCAGTTGTAGCTGTTGCCCATACGGATATGATTGTAACCGGCTTTCAGATCAACGGGGATTGTGACTTGATTGTGCTTGTCATCTTCTCCCAGTGAATCGATTTTGGTTACGATGCCGTTGACATCTATCTCCAGTTGTCTTCCTTTGCCGAATGAATAATGAACCGTCATTTGGTAACGTCCGCCGTCTGCACTGTATACTTCCGACCATTCTGCGTAATTCTCCGGTTGTCCGCCCAAGAAACCTACTTTCATTTTTCCGGAAGCTTCCTGATCGGCGGCATATATGATGCCTTTCGGATTTTTGCCGAGATCATTGAACATTGGCAGGTATGCCCATTCTGCTTCATATAATGTCGGTTCCAGACGTGTTTCGCCTTCCATGCGGAGGAACATAGCGCTGTGTGCAGGAAGCGTTTGCTCAAAGACATCAGAGAAATTTCCTAAATCACTGCGTTTTGCCAAGTCACGTACTTTTACGTTCCCGCCAAACTCCAGTGCCGAGAAAGGTACGGAGAAGCTGCAAACAGTATCCGATGGATTGTAAAGAGCAACGGCACGTACATTACCACGTTTTTGTTCGATGTCTTTTACCAGTACATAGCCTTCGTTCTCATGTTGTGCTACGTATGCCTGCAAGCCCAACGGGTCTTGGTTCAGAGCGATTAATTCTTTGTTTGTCAGCAGTTCAAGAGAAGATTCCGGCAAACTTTCCAGATTACATCCGATCAGCAGAGGCGAGCTCATGATACACCATAAGCCGAAGTGAGCTTCTTCTTCTGTCGGGGTAAGTCCTTTTCCTCCTACTTTGCTGTTGTCGCGGAAACCGATGACCATCATATCCATATCATTGTAGTACCCGTCTTTGGCGTAGGCAGACAGGTATAGGTTTTTGCCGACCACATATCTCAATGACCCCCAATGTGCATTGATGTCACCGCTGATACGCCATGAAGTAGCTACATCCTTTGCCCATGTGCCGGGAAAAGCCCAACGGCAGATGTTGACAGAGACGTCCTTGTTTACTTTGTCGATGCTGTTCCGGATGGAAGTATAGCGTTCCTGTTCATTCAGGCCCAGTACATCTCCGCCGCAATAGTCTATCTTGATAAAGTCGAATCCCCAGTCGCCGAAATAGAGTTGGGCGTCTTGTTGCTCATGTCCGTAAATACCGGCACCTACTCCTGCATGATCGTTGTCCCAGATAGAACCGCAAGTGTTGTTGCCGGCATCTGTATAAATACCGGCTTTCATTCCAAGACTATGTATATGGTCGGCAACCGGTTTCATGCCATTCGGGAAACGGTTTTTGTTGGTCTGCATCTTTCCATTGCCGTCCCGTTCGCCGAAGAAACCATCATCAATATTAATATAATGATATCCTGCGTCTTTCAGACCTTTTTTAACCATCAGGTCGGCCTGATTCTTAATAATATCTTCACTGATATCTACCCGGAAAGCGTTCCATGAGCTCCAACCCATAATAGGGGGATTGACTGCTTTTTCACTTCCGGACTGAGAAACCTGAGTTTCTGCACAACTAACACATAACAAGGAAACTACCGCTGTGGCTAAAAGGTGGAATCTGTTTTTCATGATGTAATAGGTTGATGAATTAATGGGATTAAATGAAATATTGGTAACAAAGATATAAATGAATCTATTGGCGTGCAAATAAATTAAACTGAAAATAGGGAGGAATCGAACGAAAAAGAAATTGATTATTGAATTATCCGATGGATGATCAGTACTTCATACCCGCCGTCCCGATTTCGTCCCGGCTGTTTTAAAAAATAAGGATTAACTTTCTGAATCTCAGTAAGCTAACCCTTATCTTGTCGGAATGAGGCGACTCGAACGCCCGACCCCTACGTCCCGAACGTAGTGCGCTACCAACTGCGCTACATTCCGCTCTTGAATGTGATGTTGCTGAAAATTGAGCTTTGAAAATTTTTATTCGTAAAACTCTGATTAACAATACAATTATTATCACATTATAATCAAAGAAATAGATTGTATATATGTTAAATGTTTAACCTATATTGCTCTTATTTTTTTGACGGTGCAAAGATATGGAAAAGGTTCGATTTATCCAAATACTATAGGAATATTTTTTGGAGGGAACTTCATAATGTATTCTTTTATAATGATAAGAACAAAGCTATATCCCGTGTTCTTCTCTTTAGTGCTGACTTTTAAGACAAAGAGTTTATCTCCTAATGAGAAACTGAAATATTCATTATTAGGTATATCGGCAATATGCAAAATTGAATATATGCGGATATTTAGTTCTAGTATATATACAATTTAAGTACCTTTCTTCCTAAGAGATGTATCCAATCTGTTGCAAAATTATATAAAATATTGTAAATGACAATGTAAAATATAAACTTTTTTTTTAGCTAAACTATTAAAAACTAGGAGTTTTGCAAAACTTTGTAATCTATACATATTTCTAGTTAATTCATTATTCGTTGAAATTCAATTAATTACAATTATATTACAGATTGGAAACTTCTCTTAGGAAGAGATATATTTGAAATGTCATTTATTTCTACTCATATATATAGGGGTGTTGAAAAGATGTATGTAACATTGATTTGATATATAACGTATGTCTAAAATATTTCTATTTCCGATATATAGGATAAATAGGATTCGAATTGTATGCGTGTATGTGTGAATTTAGTAATATATAATACTTATATATATGAAAAAAAACAAATTGAAACTGTATGCAATTATGATTTTTGTGCTTCTCTGCACAGAAGTACATTGTCAGAAAGTAGCAATCAAAAGCAATTTATTGTATGATGTTACTGCAACTGTTAATGCAGGAATAGAAGTTGGCCTTGCTCCGAAATGGACATTTGATCTTTCCGCCAACTATAATGGCTGGACTTTTTCACATGAGCGTAAGTGGAAACATTGGCTTCTACAACCAGAAGGGCGTTATTGGTTTTGTGATCGTTTCGCTGGTCATTTTGTTGGTGTTCATGCTTTGGGTGGGCAGTATAACATTGGTAATCTGAACAATCATATTTCATTTCTTGGAACAGATTTATCTGTGCTTTCTGATCGTCGTTATCAAGGTTGGTTTGCCGGTGGTGGTATTGCTTATGGTTATGCGTGGATATTGAACAAACGTTGGAATTTGGAAGCGGAGTTAGGTTTGGGCTGGATTTATACTCGCTACGACAGTTATCCCTGTACCCAATGCGGTACAAAAATAGCCGATGGAAAATCGCATAATTATGTTGGACCTACAAAAGCGGCAGTCAATCTTATATATACTTTTTAAATCACACAAATTACGGATATGAATAGAATAACAAAAATATTTTGTAGTAGTTTGCTATTCCTACTCTTGATGATGGGAGCAAAGGCTCAAACAATAATGGGCGGTAATGTGACAGTATCTGACCTTGCCGTGTCTCGTTCGGAAGATAAATTGTTCGTATCAATGGATATTGATGTTTCGGCATTGAGTGTAAAAAGTAACCGTGAAGTGATTCTTACGCCTAGATTGTCAGGAGAAGGTAATGAATTGAACTTACCTTCGGTGATGATAGCTGGTCGCAACCGCTATTATCATCATCTACGCAATGGCTTGTGTACGGATGATGTGATGCTTTATCAAAAAAACAAAGTATCTGTGGTCAAATATCGTACAGTCGTACCTTATGCCGATTGGATGAAACGTGCCATGCTCAGTACGGGCAATGAAACATGCGGTTGTTGCGGCGAGGCACTTGTTGATGGCAACGAGCCTCTGTTGGTACTTCAGTTGGAGCCGAAAGAATTTGTGCCTGCCTATGTATACATTCGTCCGAAAGCTGAACCGAAAATTAATGTACTGGAAGGTTCGGCTTATATTGACTTTCCTGTGAACCGAACAGAAATTCATGAGAATTATCGTCGTAATCCGACTGAATTGCAAAAGATACTTAATACTATTGATGCGGTGAAGAATGATGTGGATACACGGATTATCTCTGTCAGCATTAAAGGATATGCTTCGCCTGAAAGTCCCTATTCGAATAATGAACGTCTGGCGATGGGACGAACGAAAACACTGAAAGAGTATGTACGCAAACAGTACGATTTTGCCGATTCACTATTCATTACCGATTACGAGCCGGAAGATTGGGCAGGACTCGAACGTTATGTGGAAAACTCGTATCTCGAAAACAAAGCAGGTATTCTGGCATTAATCCGCAGTAACCTGGAACCAGATGCAAAAGAACGTAGCATCAAGACTGCCTTTCCCAAAGATTATGCATTCTTACTGAAAGAGGTTTATCCGGGGCTTCGTCATTCAGACTATGCAGTCAAATATGAAGTGCGTACCTATACTGATATCAACGAAATCAAACGTCTGATTAAGACACAGCCACAGAAGTTAAGTTTGAACGAGATGTATCTTGCTGCACAGGATATGAAACTGGGGAGTGAAGAATATAATGAAACATTCGAAGTCGCTGTACGTATGTTCCCTGATGATGAAGTGGCTAATCTGAATGCTGCAAATGCCGCAATGGACAGGGGGGATATGAAGAATGCGGAATATTATCTGAAGAAAGCTGGAAACTCACCTCAGGCTGTTTATGGTCGGGGAACATACGCTGCCTTGAAGAAGGAGTTTGATATGGCAGAAAAAATGTTTACTGAAGCTGCACATAGGGGGCTGGCTGATGCGGAGGAGATGTTAAAGCAAATAGAAGAGATAAAACATTAACAGGATCTAAATATAAAAACATAGAAATTATTAATTCATTCAAAGTTGCAGATTATGAAAAGAATTAGCAAGTATTTTTTATGCCTTTTTGCCGTAGTTCTCACAGCAGGTTGTGCTGAGGATAAACTAGGTGAAACAGAATTTGACCCTACTGTTTATGAGGGAGATAAGGCATACATGACAGTACAGGTAACTATGCCGTCTGTACCCGGTTCGCGTAGTAATACGGTTGAAGGTGGTGGCAGCAATGTTGGTGTCGAAATCGGTAAAGATTATGAGAACAATGTGAAAAGAATGTACGTGGTACTTGCCCGCAGCACGGATAATGCATTCATTGCTTTTGGTGACATGTCGGACAAGATGAAACAATCCGCAAATAAACAGGCTTATATCGGAACTTCCGAAATAACTAAAACACAGTTGTCTCAGTTCTATAATGATACAGAAACACCAACTGATAAAAAGGAAGTGAATGTATTTATATTTTGTAATCCGACAGATGAATTGGTAGAACTTATCAGTAAAACTGAATATAAGAATACGACATGGTATAATGCAATTTGCAAGGGTGACGATAAGGAATTAGGAAAGATATGGAGCAAGAATGAAGGTGGCAGCTTCCTGATGTCCAACTATTCCATAGCCAAACGCTTGCTTCCTAATACGATGAATGACTGGTTGTTATATAATGAAGCTACTCCGTTTAATCTTTCCGGAATAAACAATGCGGGAAGTTTGTCACAAGTAGACAACAGTGTAGGTGGTGCAGTGAAAGTAGAACGCGCAATGGCACGTTTCGATTTTAGAGATGGTAGTCGTAGTTTGCCTGAAAATATACGTCCTCAGGAAGGCAATACCTATCCGGTTGTACAAGATATTGCACCGGACGGAACACCTGGTGCTTACATTGTAAACGTTCAATTAGGTAAAATGGCTTTGGTGAATATGAATAATAGTTTTTATTATTTGCGTCGGGTATCTGATAATGGACTTCCGGCACAAGCTAGTCTTTGCAGCCCGGAAAAGCCCTGGTTTACCGTTGCGGGAGGTGGGGAAACTCATCTTGTTGGTAATTATGTCGTGGATGTGTGGGCAACCGAGAAGAATCAAGGCATTGAGACAGCAAGATTAAGTGAGTATTTTAATTACCCTCTCTTTCAAGCTGACGGCTCAATAGACAATACAAAGCAAGATCAATGGAACACACATTTATTATCTAACATTCTTGGTGGTGAAGCAGATACAGATAATAGCTGGAATACTGGTAACAAATATGGTGATTATCGTATATGGCGATATGTAACGGAGAATACAATTCCGGGACCGGTTGACAGACAGGTAAACGGTATAACAACCGGTATTGTTTTCAAAGGAAAAATGATAGCTACTGAAGATGCTGCTAATAGCTCTGACGAAGATCTCAAGCGCTTGGCAGAAGTTATTAATTACACTGCTTCTGATTTGAAGCGTGATTCTTATAAAGATCCGATTATTTATATGTTTGGCGGCAATTTGTATGTAAGTTGGCCAAATGTGCGAAAAGCAGTGAAAGCTGTTGCATACAACGAAGAGACCAAAACATGGAGTCGTTCTCATCCGCTTTATGTGGCTGTATATGGTACCGGTGGTACAGGTGAGGAAGGGGATGCTAGCCCTCAAGATGAAAGTAGTGCTAATTTTAAATGGAACACTTGGGACAGAAACAACAAAACACTTGAAGGTTCTTATCTCGGTGATTTCAGACAAGCAGCTACTGATGCCGGCATAACCATCTATCAGTCAAGCGAGGACAAAGACGGTGGTTGGGGCTATTATTGCTACTATTATTATTGGAATCGCCACAATGACAATGGTGTGGAAGGTGAAATGGCTCCGATGGAGTTCGCTGTAGTTCGCAACAATGTTTATAAACTTGCTGTAACTAACATTTCCCGTCTTGGGCATCCACGTATTTCAGATAATGACCCTGATAACCCAGGCCCTGATACTCCGGATGAGCGAGGTGATATTTATCTGACAGTTTCGGTAGATGTATTGCCTTGGGTGGTTCGTGTCAATAATATCGATTTTTAAGAAACCAAAGATGCATAATAAAAAACGAAATATAATTTCAGGGTTTATCAGTACGGTGCTTGGCATCGTACTGATAAATTTTGCCTTTTCATCGTGTGAACGTATTTATGAAGATCTTGCTCCATGTCCGCATGGCGTGTCACTACGCTTCATTTACGACTACAATATGGAATATGCCAATGCATTTGCTAAGAAGGTGGATTGTCTGACATTGCTGGTCTATGATGAAAATGGCAATTATGTGGATACTCGCATAGTGACGGGTACGGAGTTGCAGGACGAGAATTATCGCATGAAGCTGGACCTCAAACAAGGAAATTATCATTTCGTAGCTTATGGTGGTCTGGCTTGTAATAAGAGCTCTTTCCTTATGAAGTATACACCCGGAGAAGGAACTGGATATACCGATTTGCAAGTGGAACTGGATTCGGAATGCTTGACAAATCCCAGACGAAAGAACTTGCATGGTTTGTATTGGGGTGAACTTACTCTCGCAACTGCCGACCTTTACAGTGAAGGCACCGTTGAGATGATGAAGAACACCAATAATATTCGTGTTGTGTTGCAACAAATGAATGGTGAGCCGGTAGATGATAAGAAATTTGAATTTGAAATTACCGATGATAATATACTGTTCAGTTACGATAATAATTTGCTTGAGAATGGTATGGTGACATACACTCCATGGGCGCAAGGGCAAGCTTCGGCAGGATTCACTGATGAGGGAAGAGAAGTGGTGGTAGCTTATGCCGAACTATCTACTTCACGGTTGATGGTGCGTGACTGGTACTCACCTAAGCTGACGGTGCGTCGCAAAGCAGATGGTGTGGAAATTATCAATATTCCACTTATTAACTATTTGCTTATACTTAAGAGTGATCTGTATGCAAGCATGGATTCGCAGGAGTTTCTCGATCGTGAAAGTGAATGGTCAATGATATTCTTCTTGAGCCCGAATCTTGAATGGATTAAAACTTATATTAAGATAAACGATTGGACTGTCAGAATCAACGATATAGGACAATGAAGAAAATCGCATATATCATTATACCATGGGCTATTTCTCTCCTTTTTCGGGGGTGTGCTCATGATGCAGATAGTGAAATGTTTGACAGGGGAGTGCCGTTAGTGAATCTTAATATCAGCGTTGCCCTGTCTGACATATCGCAATCGGGTACACGGGCCAGTGACATCTATCCAGAGTCTCCGGTAAATGATAATGAGAAGATGAAAACGTTGCGTATTATTGTAGTACGTAACAATGATAATATAGTGGAACATAACCGGATTTACAATTTGGAGGTTGCATCTACTGATTGTTATAGCGAGCCGATGAAGGTTATCGGAAACGAAAAGAAACGAATTTATTTGTTTGCAAATGAAGCTACGGAAATAAAGACAACGGGATTTTTTCCGAAACGTAAATTGGTAGAGTGCGATTTTGAGAAAATTCAGCCCGGAAGCTTATTCTTTACGGATTATATATCCAACCTAACCATTCGGCTAGGCAGTAATACGGAACGAATCGACGGGCCGTTGCCGATGAGTGGACTTTATATGGTAGATGTGCCTGCCGAGGATTGTGAACGTGAGCTTTCCATAACGAGAGCAGCTGTTAAATTTACTTTCAATATGACGAATGAAAGCAGCCGGTCCATAGAGATCACGAAACTGACTATTGATAAAATGGCGGAAAGGGAGTATTACTTGCCGCATAATGCTACATATATAGAGAGAGAAACGACGGAGGGAACAAAGTTCTGGGACATAAATAGTTTTGATGTTCCTACTTTGAAAGGGTATTATACATATGATGCGTCATCGTTGTTTAAAGGGCAACTGCTCCCGGGAGATGAAAATACGAAAACCAATGAGCAACCGATTTACCTGTTGGAGGGGAAGCATAGTGATGACAACAATAAGGAAAACCCTTATCTGCTGACTTTGGGTGTCAACGGAACAGAATTGAAAAGTTACTTGCCAAATCTTCCACAGTTGCCGCGAAATACACATGTGGTGGTAAATATCACAATTAATGAACATGCAATGGATTGCATAGTAGATGTGCGTCCTTATACCGGAATCACACTAGAACCCGATTTCGGATTATAAAAAATGAAAGGAAAGATTTCCTTAAATAACTTTATACAGGAAAATATGAATCGCAACATTATTTATAGTCTTACAGGTATGCTGATATTTGTCTTGACTGCCTGTACAGATGATTGGCTGAACAACGAAGGCGAAAGAATGCCGGAAGGAGAAGTCAGTGTGAGTGCTACTGTAGAGTTTCTTCCTCTTCGGCCGGCTCTGGATGTAAACACTCGTACGGCAGGAGATGTAATCAAAGACATCAATGATCTTTGTGTGTTGCTGTATGATGAGGAAGGAAATCTGGTGAAATCGTACTATCTTCTTCCGAAAGGTGCTGCTTCAACGGAAACTACAGATAAATTCGATGTTGATGATATTGACCGTACAGACGCAGATGCGGAAGGAGACAAAACGGCGGAAACCAAAACCAAGCGGGCTACCTTCAAGTTAGCTCAAGTTCCTTACGGCTATTATTACATGTATGCGGTAGCAAATATGGGTAACTTGGCTGAATCGGAAAAAGATAATATACAAACAGTCGATAAACTGAAATCGATTAATCTGACATGGGAAGCAGAAAACTGGTTCTCGACAGAAGAAACTACTGATGGAAAAGTGACAAAAGCTACTAAAAACCATCAGATGTTTGGCTACTTCACAACAAAAGAGAATACACCTGCGGGTGCTAACCGCAATACGGAAGCTTCACGGATAGCTATAAACAAGAAAGATATGGAATTGCATGCATGGATTCGCCGTGCAGCTTCCAAAGTAACCATTGCTTATGATGCCAGTGGATTGAAAGAAGGAGTTTTTATTTACTTGAAATCGGTTCAGATAAAGGATATTCCTGTTAATTGCTACTTGGGAAAAACAAACACACCAAGTGAAAATGAACAATCGTCCTTAATAAAAGACGGAGAAATTATAAAGTATTATACAGGAACTACCCCACCTGCATTTGACGAATCTTATCCGGTGCGTTTAGCTACGGGAAGAGCTTATTATCCGTGTGAAGAAAATGGAACTTTTAAATATGGACACGAAGAGGCAGCTGATGCTTTGTTTTTCTTTGAGAATATGCAGGGAGACCAGCCATATGATAAGCGCCAGGATGCAGATAAAGATGGAGAACTGGATCATCCCGGATTACCTCCTCATCTGCAACAGCCGGACAAAGATTATTCAAAATATAGGCCAAAAGATAACGTGCCTTATGGTACATATATTGAAGTAGACGCTTATTATCGTTCTATTAATGAAGAAAAAGTAGGTAGTGGTGATATTAAATACCGTTTTATGCTTGGCAAAAACATTACAACAAACTATGATGCCGAACGTAATCATCACTATAAACTTACATTGAAATTTAAAAATTTTGCAAATGATGCAGACTGGCATATCGAATATGCTGAACCGGAACCAGGTATTGAGGTGCCCAATCCTTATTATATTTCCTATTTATATAACAGAACGATGGATTTGCCTATAAAAATAAATCCAGGTTATGCGAAAGTGGAAAGTGTGAAAGCGGAAATAATCAACAATGGTTGGGCGCCTATTGGTGCAGATGCTAATAATTTTGATTATTATCATTTTGATTTGGAAGGCAAGAATGTATGGAATGGATTTCTTTCTTTGCGCCGTACTACTGCAACCATACTTACAACAACAGAAAAAGATGCTAGTGAAGGCTCGGGTATTGTTTATGCAGAAAGCAACCAAGAATACTATAACCGAACTCAACGAGGAAATCGCGAATATGCCGTAGATCCAGGCATTCACGAAGATACTGAATATGGTAATTATTCTGTGCGTAAAGAAGAGGGGACGAATATACTTCATATGAGTATACCTTTATATACACGTGCGAAACAGATGATCGCAAAAACTAGTTATACCGGGAATAATCCATATGTAGCCTACCGGCGTCAGGCAAAAATAAAAATAACCGCTACTTTATCGCAGGGTGAGCCATTAACAGAAATAGTTGATATATTCCAGGTACGTCGCGTAGTCAATCCAAAAGGAATATATCGACGGCATAATAATGACAAGCCTTTCCATGTCGTTTTAAAACGTTTGGCACGGGAGAATGCTACAAATTTCGAAGAATTTACTTCCGAGGGGGCTTGGGAAGCTGTTGTTGCAGCGACAACACACGAAGGATTTGTGAAGTTAGAAAAAAGTAGTAGTAACAAGTATACGAGTATAGATGAACATGGTACACTTAAGGGGCTTTCCGGTTCAGTAATTGATTTCAAAATTACTTTCAATGGTACATGTACAGAAAATGAATCCCGCCATGCCGTTATTCGTGTCAGCTATCACAACAATACTTGCAATCACCTTATATTTGTCCGCCAGGGCTATGCTCCTGTAGCTTTGCTTGATGAAGGACGGGCTTGGCATACGTTTAATATGAAAACTGCTACGGAGGAAACAGATTCGCCAGTAGAAGAAGGGTCATTGTTTAAGTGGGGAAATCTGAATGAGCCAATTGATGCGTCAAGTAATAAGCATGAGAAAGAATATTGGATAGAAGTACAGCCGAAAGACTTTAAAGATGATAAAGCCAAGCCACTAAAGATTGCTGGAAAAGAGACTACTAAATTGTGGGATGAAATCACATCTCAGCCTTTTAATACCCCTTTTGAAAAGCCTAGAATCAATGGAAAAGAAGTGGAAATTGCCAATTACGATGATTATAATGTATTGTATAAAAGCAAGGATATAGAAATGGGCTATGGTGTACTCTATGGTGATGATGCTGAGGAAACACTTTCCGATATCAATGAAATATACGGATATCGTTATGGCAGTTCCGGCACATATGGTATGCGTGGTTGTTTTATATATAATAAAACGAATGGACGGAATCTATTCTTTCCGATAGGAGCGTCAGGCTATGGACATAGAAAACAAGGATATGGTGATATGAGAAATTGGCAGGGCGTAGTTACTGGTCAAGGCTATATACATGGTGAGACAAAGAATACAGTTGTACTCCGTTATTCTGCTGGACGTAGTGATAAATTCAATATGACGGCAGGTGATGAGAAACCTTTGTTTTATGATTTGTATATGCGTCCGGGGGCTATCTATTGGTTACAGCGGGTGTATCCACCAGGACGCGATGGAGAAAGTGATATTATGGCGTGGGATATTAATTATTTCTCTTTTGATTTTAATCTGATTTCTAAAAGTAATGTTTACGCAACTCTTACTGGTGAAAATAAAATAGAAACACCTAAAAGTGATGCATGCTTTATCCGTTGTGTAGAGCCATGATAATCTTATTTATTAATAATGTAGCATTGGAAAACTAAACAGGGCTGACTTTTGGGTCAGCCCTGCCAATACTTTTTTTGTATACTATAATGATTTAAGTATAATACTGTTTGCTTTATCCACTATGGAGGCGTCTAACGAGGCTAGATAAATACGTGTTGTGTTTTCGGAGTCATGTCCCATAGCTTCGCTAATAACCGAGATAGAGATATTCTTACTCTTGGCAATGTTTGCCCATGCATGGCGGGCGACATATGTTGTTAGTGTGACGGGGATCTCTAACATTTGTCCTATTACCTTCAGTTTTCTATTAATCAAATGTGAGGCATTTTTATATTCTCTTCTTGGGTCTTTACCGTTATTTTTGATGATAGGTAGTAGATAAGGACTTTCTATAGTGTTATATTTATCGACAATTTTTTGCATGGGCTTTTCCCACTTAATGAACAATTGTTGGTCGGTTTTATGTCTGCGATAGGACAGAACTCCATTTTGCAGATCTTTCTTTTTCAGATATGCCATGTCAATGAATGACATTCCGCGGGTGTAGAACGAGAACATGAAGATGTCTCTTGCATAATCCATCAAAGGGTTTGTGCTCAGATCTAAATTTTGTATTTGGCGAATTGTTTTTAGAGATACAGCTCGTTTTACTGTTTTGTCAATACCGGTATATACATACTTGAACGGATATTGTTGTTGTGTTAACTCTTTTTCTACAGCACGATTGTATATTGCTCGGAGATTCCGCATATAATATGAACAACTGTTTGGACAGACACCGCAGTTTTTAAGGTATATTTCATATTTTATCATCAGATTGGAATTTACATCTTCAAGTAGAACGTCACCATTATTGTCCATAAAACGCTTGAAACTGTTGTATGCTGAGGCATAAGACTCGGCAGTGCGTTCTTTGCCGATTTGTTTTAGTTGTACAATAAGATCTTGTGCGAATGATAGAAAACTGTATTTATTGATGGGGGGAATACGGAATAGCTCTATTATTTTTCCGGAGGTAAAAGGATTGCCCGAATGTTCAAGCTTTGAAATGATATTTTTCAGTCTATGCATGTCTTCTGCTATTTGGCTTGTTAGTTGAGCGAGAAAACGTCGTCTTATGTCATTATTGTCCGGAAGAATGATGCAAGCCAAATGCTTATCCCATTCTGAAGGAAAAATTTTATAGCCGGTATTGATTTGCCTGGTTACTCTGGCATGAATGATTTGATAGAATAATACGCCTTCTTTTGTTTTTACGGAAGAGGTACGGAATTTGATTTTTATTGTTGCCATATCTACATGATTTGTTATATAAAACTATAAATAAATGAATATAACAAATGAGCATTTATCTGTCTCTTTATAAAATTAGTCCTTTGTCATACAGAAAAAATGCCTAATGGAAACATTTTTATTTATCATTCATTTAGGATATTAGAAAACATATTTGCTATAGAAAAAGTTTGTTCATTAAATGAATTTAAAAGTGGGCGAAAAGCTGTTGCTTAACATGAGATGATGATTGAATAAATGCTGTACCAAAATCAATTGCAGAATGGTACCATATTTATGTTGATTCTCATTCCTATTGATTTTACCTGTTCCAGAAAAAGAAAAATCCCTGAATTTAGAAAAAAATCAGGGATTAATATTGTTTTGCTTTTTAAAAGTGGTGCCACCAGGAATCGAACCGGGGACACAAGGATTTTCAGTCCTTTGCTCTACCAACTGAGCTATGGCACCTTTCTCGTTTGCGGGTGCAAAGATAAGTATATTTTTTAATACTGCAATAACTTAGAGAGAATTTTTCGTCTAGTTAGGGAGAAAGAAAAAAACTTTTCTTTTTAGGTAGAATAAATATGCAAATGTAGCATCATTTATTCGGTATATTTTATACTTTTACGAGTCAAAACGATCAGGGCACTACAAACAATAGAATATATTATTATGGCATTACAGTTTGTTACAGTTGTTTTATTAGCTGCATTCATTTATCTACTGATTAAGTATCAGTCGGTTAAGAAGAAAATGATATCGGAAACATCTGTAATGTTGCATGAATCCAAAGAGTTAACTTCCATCCTACAGAATATAAACGTTTACTATCTGTTGATTGACAGAGACTTTATCGTTCACAATACCAATTATTATACACTGAATCATTTGACTCCTGTGCAGGGAGAAATAAAAAGAGTCGGAGATTTATTGCATTGCAGAAATGCGATAGCAGCTGGAGAATGTGGGAAACATGAACAGTGTAAATTGTGCTGCATACGTACATCCATAAGCAAGGCTTTTTATGAGAAGAGAAGCTTTAAGAAACTGGATGCCTCTATGCAACTTTTAAGTGAGGATGAAAAGACGGTTATTCCCTGTGATGTTTCTGTTTCGGGCGCTTATCTGAAAATAAACGGTGAAGAACGTATGGTGCTGACAGTTTATGATGTGACGGAACTTCGAAATATGCAGCGCCTGCTGGATGTAGAAAGAGAAAATGCGATTTCTGCCGACAAACTTAAGTCTGCCTTTATTGCCAATATGAGTCACGAAGTCCGTACTCCATTGAATGCCATTGTCGGATTCTCGGGGCTGATGGCTACTGCTACCAGCGAGGAGGAAAAGAAGATGTATACCGATATTATCTCTGAAAATAATGAGCGGTTATTGCGACTGGTAAATGATATCTTCGATCTTTCGCAAATAGATGCAGGCGTGTTGAACTTTGTATATTCGGAGTTTGATGCCAATGATCTGCTGAGGGAGCTGGAAGGACTTTTCGGAATGAGGCTGAATGAGAATCCTTTGGTGGCACTGGTCTGTGAAGCACATCTGGAACCGATTATGATGCATTCGGAGAAACAGCGTATAATTCAGGTATTGACGAACTTGCTTCACAATGCGATGAAATTTACTAAAACAGGTGAAATCCGTTTCGGATGCCGTATGGAAGGTACGGATGAAGTCTATTTTTATGTATCGGATACCGGTATTGGTATTCCGAAGGAGGAGCAGGAGAAGATATTCTCCCGTTTTACGAAGCTTGATCGGGAAATGCAGGGAACGGGGCTTGGACTGACGCTTTCCCAAACGATTGTTCATAATTTGGGGGGAAGATTCGGTGTAGAATCGGAAGTCGGTAAGGGTAGTACTTTTTGGTTCATCTTGCCTTTGGTTACGAAGAAAGAAATAACAAATGATAAGATATGAATAATCCCACCTTGAACATTCCCTGATTCAAGGTGGGATTATTTATGTAAACAATATGTTTAGCTTTTAAGATTTAGGTGCACCCGCATCTTTAATTCCTGAATTTGGCGATCCGTTGCTTGCTGCGGTATTTCCACCGGAAGAAGCCGGATTGCTTGTCGGAGTAGAACCGGAGGTTGTAGAGCCTGCGCTTGCCGGACCGGAAGTTGGGGTACTTGCTGGTCTGGCAGTAGCGGAACTGACCGGACTTGCAGACGATGTCGAAGCAGAAGCCGGACGAGCGGCATTTGCACTGTTGGCAGTAACACCGGCAGTCACAGCCTGAGGCTGAACTTCCCAATGGAATGGCTCGAAATTAGAGTTCGGATCTACCCAAGACGGTTTCTTGGATGCGTAGATGATAAACGGAGCAACGACTACGATCAATGCACCGATGATCAATACGGAAAACCAAACGGTATTGCTACCGGTAGAAATCTGGCTGGGCGGGATGAAGCTCAGAATGAATGCGAGTAATGAACCACAGAAGCCAAGACCACCAATGAACCACATCAAACCGTTACCGGACTTACCGATACGGAACGGGCGGTTCAATTTCTTCATCTTATAACGCAGTGCGATAGCTCCGGAGAACATTAACAAATACATAATCAGATAAAGAATCACTGTCAGCTGTGACAGAATCTGATAGAAACTCTGTACGGAAGGCATAACGACGAACAACAAACTCAGCACAGTCACAGCGATACCCTGCACGAACAAGATATTCTTCTGTACACCCAGTTTGTTTGTTTTCTGGAAGAACGGAGGCATATAACCTGCTTTACCTACGGCAAAGATACCTTTTGACGGACCTGCAACCCATGTCAGTACACCTGCCAACACTCCGAATGCAAGAGCGATAGCGATGATCGGTGACAACCAGGAAGCGTGAATGTATCTGAAGTAGTTATCGAAACCGACGAGCAAACTCTGAGTTAAGTTAATATCCTTGGCAGGGATAATAACGCCCAGTGCGAAGGTTCCCAATACGAAGATAAGAACAGTGATCAGCGCACCGATAAATACTGCTTTCGGATAGTTCTTGGAAGGGTTTTCTACGTCTTTTACGTGGATACCGCCCATTTCCATACCGGCATAAAACAGGAAGATACTGGCAGCAAGAACGACGTTATCGAAGTTGGTAAAGTCAGGGAAGAAGCTGCTGTGGAAATCCATATTGGATTGTCCTCCGGTTGCCAGATAGATAATACCTAATATAATCAGCAAAGCGGCTGGAATAATCGTACCTACCATACCACCGATTTTGGCTACCTTACCAACCCAGCTCATACCTTTCAGAGAAATGAATGTAGCCAGCCAGTAGATGATAAGAACTACGACGAGGGTGTAATACTTGTTGTTTGCCAGCGACATATCATGTACGTCGTTCATTCCGATGAAGGCGATGGATACGGCACCGAATGTCAATACGGTAGGATACCAGATCGTACTTTCGATCCATTGTACCCAGATGGCGAGGAATCCTAGTTTTTTGCCGTAGGCTTCGCCTACCCATCGGAACACACCACCTTGCTTATCCTGAAACATAGCTGCCAGTTCGGCTGCTACGAGCGATGTCGGGATAAGGAAGACAATCGCCGCGAAAAGATAGTAGAAGGCCGAACTCATTCCGTATACGGCCTCGGCTGGTAGCCCACGCAATGATACTACTGCCGTAACGTTCATGATAGCCAGGGTAAACACGCCCAGCTTCACTGCATTTTTAATATTTGCCATAAGTTAAGGTTTTAAGTGAAAAATATTTTAAAGTCAGTGTTATAACAACATTTTGCGTGAGATGTTTCCGCAATCTCTTTCAAAGTTCGTTAATTAACATCGCCGGATGGCCCAATTGTAAACCTCCGGATGCCTGTTCCGAAACAATCGCTTTCTTAGATTGTTTCTAAGCATTATAAGTTACATAAGAATCATTTTATTATAAATTAAGTAGTTATGAAATCAGCGCTTTCCGATTTTATTCTGGGGAAAAAGGGAATTTATGGCATTCTCCACATTATTATATTGTTAATGTCCCTTTTTCTGGTTATTAGTATTTCGATTGATACGTTTAAAGGGATTCCTTTTTATACACAGTCCTCGTACATGAAAATCCAGTTGTGGATCTGCATCTGGTTCCTGTTCGATTTTGTACTGGAGTTTTTTCTGGCAAAGCATAAGTGGCGTTATATACGGACGCACTTTATCTTTTTGCTGGTGGCGATCCCTTATCAGAACATCATTGCGTATTACGGGTGGACCTTTTCTCCCGAAGTCACTTACCTACTCCGGTTTATTCCTTTGCTGAGAGGGGGATACGCATTGGCCATCGTAGTGGGCTGGCTCACCTACAACCGGGCTTCCAGCCTGTTCGTCTCCTATCTGACAATGTTGTTGGCAACGGTCTATTTCGCCAGCCTTGCCTTCTTTGTCCTTGAACATAAAGTGAATCCGTTGGTCACAGATTATGGAGACGCTTTGTGGTGGGCATTTATGGATGTGACTACCGTTGGGTCGAATATAATCGCGATGACGACCACCGGAAGGGTACTTTCCGTGCTGTTGGCAGCTTTGGGAATGATGATGTTCCCGATCTTTACAGTCTATATTACGAATCTGATTCAGCAGTCTAATCAAAAGAAAAAGCAGTATTATGCGGAAGAGGAAGAAAAGACGGCGCCTGCACAGGGGACATAATCCTTTTTTATAAGGTCAGACTCATATCAGTATCGATTTGTATTGGAATGATACACAGTGCGATATGAGTCTCTATATTCTCAACGTGTTCTCATACCTTTGAGAAAAAATTCTCACCACAATGAGAAAAAATACTCATGCCTTTGAGAAAATATTCTCACTGCAGTGAGAAATTTTTCTCATTGCAATGAGAATATCAGTGTTCAAGTACATTGTTTTTTTGAATAGAGTACTTAAGGAAAATAGAAGTAAGATATTGATAATAGAAAAGGTTACTACCCCCTTGAAGGATAGCAACCTTTTGTTTTTCTCATAGAGCGATAAACTAGTCGACTACGATCAAGTGATTGTCACTGAATACATTCAGTCCCAGTTTATTCATGACATATTGGATAGCCAATTGTGCTTTTACCGAATTGCCTGCACCATCCAAAGGAGGAGCGAATGCGGCAATACCGAACTGTCCGGGCAATACGCCCATTACACCACCGCCTACACCGGTTTTAGCCGGAATGCCGGAGGTATACATCCAGTCTCCTGTATGCTCGTAGAAACCTACGGCAGCAATCATTGCAGTGATCTTGGGAGCGAGGCTGGCATCGAATACTTCTTTCTTTGTCACCGGATTCACACCACCGTTGGCGATTGTCCCGGCTGCCACAGAAAGCTGCAAGGCCGTTACTCCCAATGAGCATTGGCGGGTATACAGGTCCAGCGCCATATCCGGATCATCATAGATACGGTTGTAGTTCTTCAGCAACCACGCAATGGAACGGTTGTTAAAGTTCGTACCCGTTTCGGATTTGTACAATTCATCAATCAGTTGGGGAGCGCTGCCGCATAAATCGGTCACGTTCTCTACGATGGCATCCCACTTCTTGGCAGAGTCACCGATAGGTTTTACCATACTGCAGGCGGAGATGGCACCGGCGTTTACCAATGGAGTAGACGGGTGGTCATTTTCCAGCAGGATAGCGATGATTGAATTGAAAGGCAGGCCCGTTGCGTCAGCTCCGATCTTGTCTAATATTTCTTTGGCACCATATTGGCGCAGTGCAAGGATGGCCGTATGTACTTTGGATACGGATTCGATGCCGAAGCGGTAGTCAGTATCTCCCACATGGATGGTCTGCCCGTTGAGCAGGCAGACACTGATTCCAAAGAGATCTTTGTTGACATTGGCCAGATAAGGGATATAGTCGGCATTCTTACCGCCTGTATTCGTTTTCACCTGATCGTATGCCTCCTGTACCACTTCTTTCAATTGAGCGAGTGTTACTTTTTTGTCCATAGATCAATTTATTTTTTTACGGTTTTATGACGACGACCACCGTGATTGAACATCTTGGCTTCTACCGGAAGATTTTTTTCCTGAGCCATGCGGGTAGGAGTCGGGAAATCAAGTTTTTCCAGTTCGGCAATTGCATTCTTGATATCACCCAGCAACATATCTGCCATATCGCGGCTGAATCCCTGGCGAACAACTACACGCATTACTACATAATCTTCCAATTTGGAAGGCAATGTATAAGCCGGAACCATCCAGCCGTGCTGAGACAGTTTATCCTGCAAATCGTACAATGTCCACTTGGCTGTTTTTGCATATTCCGGTTTCAGATACCAGATGAACAATGGGTTCACTACATTTTCGGAGTAGTTGACGAACGGAGCCATCTTGGCGATTTCACCGTGGATGTATTTGGCAATCTGCAAAGAATTATATTGTACTTCCTTGTAACCTTGGAATCCCAAACGGATGAATTGATAATATTGTCCCAGAATCTGAGCGGCAGGCCGAGAGAAGTTCAAGCCGACCTGAGTAATGTTGGCACCCAGATAGTTGACGCTGAATGACATTTCTTCGGGCAGATATTCTTTGCCTTTCCAGCAAACCCAGCCAAGTCCCGGATATACCAGACCGAACTTATGACCGGATACACTGATAGAAAGTACCCATTTCAGACGGAAATCCCACTTCGTATCCGGATAGAGGAACGGAAGAATGAAACCACCACTGGCGGCGTCTACGTGGATAGGAATGTCATAACCAGTTTTGGCGTTGTAAGCATCGAGAGCTTTGTCCAGTGCTTCAACGTCATCGTTCAGTCCTGTCCATGTAACACCTTGGATAGGTACAACACAGATAGTGTTTTCATCACACATCTTCAGCGCTTCTTCGGGGTCGAGAGTGGTCTTTTCAAGAGTCAAAGGCACTTCACGCATTTCGATCTGCCACAGTTGCGCGAACTTTTCCCATACAACCTGGAAACCTGTTGAGATAACGAAGTTAGGTTTGTCAAACGGTTTACCTTGAGCTTGTCTTTTCTTACGCCAGCGCAACCATGCAGCTACACCGCCCAGCATACAAGCTTCGGAAGAACCGATTGCCAACGCACCGGTTTTCCATGTATCTTTTTCCGGAGAGTTCCACAAGTTGGCGACGATGTTGATACATTTGCCATTCATTACGGCGATACGAGGATATTCGGTTTCATCAATATAGTTGATGTTGATTGCCTCATTCATCAGCTTGGTAGCGTAATCGTCCATATAGGTGGTTACGAAAGTAGCTAAGTTCAAGCGTGGCTGAGTTTGGGCAAATGTTTCATCTTTAACCATCTGGTAAGCGACTTCAGGGGTGGTTGGTCCATCAGGAATTCTTTCTACCGGAGAGGGTTGTAACATTCTGTCTGAACCGAATACGTCGGTTTTTGCATCACCTTTTCTGAAATTTAAATCTTCCATACTAATTTGTTTTTTTAAAGGTTTAGGGCGATGGGGATTTTCCCCGTCGAATTTCCCTCAACAACAGCAGATGGTTTTGAAAGTTTTCGGCTTTTACATTATTTGGCGTTTATTAAGGGGCGGCTTTGGGGCAGGCGTAAGGCGGTGGGAACGGAAATAAAAAAGGCAAGAAGGGGTTGTTTCCCTCTTGCCTTTGGCTATTTGCTGACAACTGGCAGCTTATAGTTATCTGATACCTATTGAATTGTGTTGTTAAGGTTTAGCGGAAGTCCTTCAGTTCTTCCTGCAGTTTTTGGCGGGTGAAGAATATGCGGCTCTTTATCGTACCTAACGGCAGGTTCAGCTTTTCCGCGATTTCGCGGTACTTGAAGCCGGAAACATGCATGGCAAACGGCACTCTGTATTCTTTGGGTAATGAATTGACTACACGGTGCATCTCTTTCAGGTCATAGGCTTTTTCGGTACTTTCAAACCCTGTGTCCTGCGGTAAATTCAGGTGGTAAAGGTTGTCCGTCCGGTCAATGAATGTCTGGTCACGAACTACTTTGCGGTAGTTGTTGATAAAGATATTGCGCATGATGGTATACATCCATCCTTTAAAATTTGTGTCAGGCATATATTTATCTTCATTGTCTAATGCTTTTAATGATGTTTCCTGCAACAAATCGTTTGCTTCTTCGCGGTCGGTTGTCAGCTTATAAGCGAAACGGAGTAATTCGTCCTGTACTCCTACTAAATCTTTTCTGAAGCTTACACTTTTCATATACGTTGCTTTTTAAATTGTGAATATTCGTTGTTAAATTTCGATGATGCAAGTTTACGGGATTTTTTTAAGTACGGCAGGGGTGAAACTGACGGAATTTAACCTAAAAACTGTCTACGGATAGTTTTTAGGTCATAATCTGATAGTTTTTGGGTGTTTTTCACCCGTTTTTTTGAATATTCACTGTTGTCTCATTTGAACTTTATAAGGTAATCATTGTTTTCATCAGACCTAAACTTTTAAAGAACCGGTATATGAAAATACAAACTGGGAGGGGAACAATACCTCTTATCACTTTAATAGCTATCTGGTCTATCTCGGCATTGACCTCTTTGCCGGGGCTGGCTGTTTCGCCTATATTGGGCGACCTTACCAAAATTTTTCCGAAAGCAACCGACCTGGATATTCAGATGTTGACTTCGCTGCCATCGTTGTTGATTATCCCTTTTATCCTTTTGGGCGGTAAACTCACCGAGAAGGTCGATTTTGTCCGTATCCTGAAAATCGGACTCTGGCTCTTTGCAGCAAGCGGTATCTTGTATCTGATCTCCAACAAAATGTGGCAGTTGATCGTTGTGAGTGCCCTGCTGGGTATCGGCTCCGGACTGATTATTCCTCTGTCCACGGGGTTAATCTCAAAATATTTTGTGGGTACTTATCGGGTGAAACAATTCGGATTGAGTTCTGCCATTACCAATTTTACATTGGTGATAGCTACTGCCGTGACCGGATATCTGGCGGAAGTCAGCTGGCATTTGCCGTTTTTGGTCTATCTGCTCCCGTTGATTTCTATTCTGTTGGTTGGTCACTTAAAAGAAAGTCGGTCTGACGCTGCCGTCAAACCTTCTTCTCAAAGTACCGCGCCATCCGGACAAACGGCTGCCGTAGATACCGGAGGAAGTAAATATGGAATCCATATCAAGCATCTGCTTCAGATCATGCTTTTCTACGGAGTGACGACTTTTATTGTGCTGGCAGTCATATTCAACCTTTCTTTCCTGATGGAGAAACACCATTTCTCCAGTGGCAATTCGGGACTGATGATCTCGCTTTTCTTTTTAGCGATTATGGCTCCGGGTTTCTGTCTGGACAAGATAGTGGATGAACTGAAAGAACGTACCAAAGCATACAGCCTCCTGTCTATGGCTGTGGGGCTGGCGCTGATCTGGATTGCCCCGATCGAATGGCTGATTATTCCGGGATGTATCCTGGTCGGTTTGGGATATGGCATTATTCAGCCTATGCTGTATGATAAAACGACGCATACAGCACTGCCTCAAAAGGCGACAATGGCATTGGCTTTTGTGATGATGATGAATTATCTCGCCATCTTGCTCTATCCTTTTATTATAGATTTTCTCCAAAATCTGTTTCATACTCAGTCGCAAGAGTTTCCTTTTGTCTTCAACTTGTTGATAACTATTGTCACATTCTTCTGGGCTTACCTGCGCCGCGATACCTTTTTGTTTAACGATCAACTGAAATAAAAAAAGATGAAGAATAAGAAACTGGAAGCCAATCTGAGTATGGCTGTATCAAAAATATTCAGCGGTTTGAATATGAATGCCCTGAAGTATCTGCTTCCCCTATGGATGAGCCCGTTGACAGGTGCGACACTTCGTTGCACCTTTGCCGCCGCTGCATTTTGGGTGATCGGATGGTTCATGCCGCCGGAAAAGTCATCCGCCAAAGACAAATGGCTGCTTTTCCTGTTAGGGGCATTCGGACTGTACGGCTTTATGTTTCTTTATCTGGCGGGGTTGAGTAAAACGACTCCTGTATCCAGTTCCATATTTACCAGTCTGCAGCCTATCTGGGTGTTTCTGATTATGATTTTCTTTTATAAGGAGAAGGCGACATGGAAGAAAATTCTTGGAATCTCAATCGGACTGGTCGGTGCACTGGTCTGCATCCTGACCCAACAGAGCGATGATTTGGCCTCCGATGCTTTCGTGGGGAATATGCTTTGCCTGATCAGTTCCATCGTTTATGCTGTCTATCTGATTCTGAGTCAGCGTATCCTTTCATCTATCGGGGCGATGACTATGTTGAGATATACATTTTCCGGTGCGGCGGTCTCCGCTATTATCGTGACATTTATTACAGGATTCGATGCGCCGGTGTTCTCTATGCCGTTCCATTGGACACCTTTCCTGATATTGATGTTTGTACTCATATTTCCGACAACGATCAGCTATATGTTGCTTCCGGTCGGTCTGAAGTATCTGAAAACAACAGTCGTCGCGATCTACGGTTATCTGATTCTGATTGTTGCGACCATTGCTTCTCTGGCTCTCGGACAGGACCGTTTTAGCTGGACGCAGACGTGTGCCATCATTTTTATTTGTATCGGCGTTTATCTGGTTGAGGTGGCCGAAAGCAAAGACAAGTCGCCGGACCCCTTGAAGAAATAATCATATATAATGTATGATATGAAAAAAAGCGGGCGCCCTTCTCAGGGTGCCCGCTCACTTATGTCGTCATCATGTTTTATAGAGAGGAGCTGATTGCTTGCGCAATGGATTTAAATTCTTCATCCGATAATTTCAGCTTCGGATTGGAGAACAACATATCCGATTCCTTCTGAATAGGAATTAAGTGGATATGGGCATGCGGTACTTCCAGGCCGATAACCGCTTCGCCTACCTTTTTACAAGGGAAGGCTTTTTCGATGGCACGGGCTATCTTCTTTGCGAATACGTGCATTGCTGCGAGGTCTTCGTCACTTAAATCGAAGATGTAGTCTACTTCCTGTTTGGGGACTACCAGCGTATGTCCCTTTACCAATGGATTGATATCAAGAAAAGCAAAAAAACGATCGTTTTCCGCTATCTTGTAGCAAGGAATTTCGCCTGCGATGATTCTACTGAATATTGTTGCCATAATCTTTGATAGATAAAAGAAGGCAAGCCTCACACGGAGACCTGCCTTTCTGTTAAATTGATATGTTTACTACTTCTAATGCAATTTTACCCTGTGGTACGGTAATTTCTGCAATATCACCTACTTTCTTGCCAAGCAGACCTTGTGCAATCGGGGTGTTTACGGAAATCTTGCCTTCTTTCAGGTTAGCTTCGCTTTCGGAAACGATGGTATAAGTCATCTTCATGCCATTCTTGACGTTCTTCAGCTCCACTTTGTTCAGAATCTGTACAGAGTCTGTCTTTAGTTTGGACTCGTCGATGATCTTGGCATCTGCAATGACCGTTTTCAATTTGTTGATGCGCATTTCAAGCATCCCCTGTGCTTCTTTGGCTGCATCATATTCTGCATTTTCCGACAAGTCGCCTTTATCCCTTGCTTCGGCTATAGCCGCAGAGATTTTGGGGCGTTCCACTGTTTCCAGTTCCTTTAATTCTGCCATTAACTTTTTGTAACCTTCTTCTGACATATAAGCCATGATGTTTTTCCTCCTTTTATTTAAAATGGTCATATAAACAAAAAAGAATTCCAACATGGCACATGTTGGAACCCTCTTTTCAATTATTTCTCTGCAAAGATAGACTTTTAAGTGATATCTGTCAAGTGAAAAATGATGCTATGTAACATATTTAAATGAAATATGCTAAATTATAACAACTTAGAGTAATGACTTGACGGATGCTTCGAGGTCTTTGATGTCTTCGCCGCGGAGCTTCAGTTCGTTGTTCCGGTTGATCAGGAAGATGGATGGAACCTGACGAACATTATATACAGCTACGTTGGTCGAGTAGACACCGTTGCCGTCACGTACGCAAACCCAGGGCAGGTTGCCTGCTGCGGTTTTCCAGTAGTGCTCGTCTGCGTCGAGAGATACCTGGTAGATTTCCAGCCCATCCTTTGCGTATTTATTATATAGTTCGCGAAGCATCATATTGTGAGGCGCTCCTGCCGGTGACTGGAATACGGAGAAATCCAGCAGCACTACTTTCCCTTTCAGGTCGGTCAGTTTGCGGGTATTTCCTTTCACGTCACGCAGGGCGATGTCGATAATACCGGTCTCGATGATCTTGTCCTGTGGAATTTCCAGAGACTTGCTCTGTGGCTGACGGGTATTTTTCATCCCTTTGATTACGATATTATATAGATTTTTTGAACGTACAGCATCCGGATATGTATTGTTGAGGCTGGTAGCGACAGCTGCAAAACATTTTACATCGTCCTTGTTGTTCAGCGGATCGAAGATCAGATAGTCATTCAGCTTTTGGAACAGGGCGAAGTAAGCGGCTGCCGTGTTGGGAGCTGCGAATATATAATTCACTTTGACGTCCTCCTTATAGTTCTTCAGCAGTGTTGCGAGGTTCTCTTCAAACGTATCGTGTCCCAGTTTGTTGGCACGCAGCGCATTCAGTTGCTCGTCCACATTCTTTTGAAGATTGATTTGTTTCAGCGTCAGTTCCTTTATCTTACTGCTGTTTTCAGATCCTTCTACCGTGTAGGCAGTAGAGAAATCAACATATGGAGCGTTGATCTGTAGCGTTTCGATAGAATCCACAGAAAAGTTGATGACTTTGTTGTCTACCCGCAAGCGATAAAACTCGGGTGATTCGGGGCGGGGTTGTTTAAACTTGAATGTACCTTCTCCTTTCAATTTAACCGAATCAAGCGGAACAATACCTTCCAGACCGGAAGCTTCGAGATAAAGCATTTTCCCGTCGGCCCCTGATATGTCTCCGTTCACTTCAAACTCAGGACCGGAACTACAAGCTGTAATGGTAAGTGCGGCAAGCGCTACAAAAGTTATCTTTTTCATATCTCGTGTGTTTTTTAAGAGTTGCAAATATACGTCTTTTCGAGATTACTCAAAGCTTTTTGCCTGCTTCTTCACCTCTATTTTGCAAAAAAAACATATAGCGTCTAACTTTTTAGCTCATTTCCACCTGATTACAACGAGAAATGTATATCTTTGCAGGAATTTTGAAAGAAAAGTATAGATAAAACAATTTTTATGATTAACCCAATTGTTAAGACGATCGAGTTACCTGATGGAAGAACCATCACACTCGAGACGGGAAAGTTGGCAAAACAGGCAGACGGTTCTGTAATGCTACGCATGGGAAACACCATGTTATTAGCTACTGTTTGTGCCGCTAAAGATGCAGTTCCCGGAACAGATTTCATGCCTTTGCAGGTAGAGTATAAAGAAAAATTTGCGGCATTCGGCCGTTTTCCTGGTGGCTTCACCAAGAGAGAAGGTAGAGCTTCCGATTATGAGATTTTGACTTGTCGTCTCGTTGACCGCGCTCTCCGCCCACTATTCCCTGATAATTATCACGCAGAAGTATATGTAAATATCATCCTTTTCTCTGCTGACGGTGTAGATATGCCGGATGCACTGGCCGGATTGGCAGCTTCTGCAGCACTCGCTGTTTCAGATATTCCTTTCAACGGACCGATCTCGGAAGTACGTGTAGCACGTATCGACGGTCAGTTTGTAATCAATCCTACTTTTGACCAACTGGAAAAAGCTGATATGGACCTGATGGTTGCCGCTACTTATGATAACATCATGATGGTAGAAGGCGAAATGCACGAAGTATCCGAAGCTGAACTGCTGGAAGCAATGAAGGTAGCTCACGAAGCTATCAAAGTGCATTGCAAGGCTCAGATGGAGCTGACTGAAGAAGTAGGCAAGACAGTGAAACGTGAATATAACCATGAAGTAAACGATGAAGAATTGCGTAAGGCAGTTCGTGAGGCTTGTTATGACAAGGCTTATGCAGTAGCTGCTTCCGGAAATAACAACAAGCACGAACGTTTCGATGCTTTTGATGCTATCCGCGAAGAGTTCAAGGCTCAGTTCTCTGAAGAAGAACTTGAAGAAAAAGCTCCGCTGATCGACCGTTACTATCATGATGTAGAAAAAGAAGCGATGCGTCGTTCAATTCTTGACGAGGGCAAGCGCCTGGATGGTCGTAAGACTACTGAAATCCGCCCGATCTGGTGTGAGGTTGGTCCTCTGCCCGGTCCTCACGGATCTGCTATTTTCACTCGTGGTGAAACTCAGTCTCTGACTTCTGTCACTTTGGGTACGAAGCTCGACGAAAAGATTATCGACAATGTATTGGAACACGGAAAAGAACGTTTCCTGCTGCACTATAACTTCCCTCCTTTCTCTACAGGCGAAGCAAAAGCTCAACGTGGTGTAGGCCGTCGTGAAATCGGTCACGGTCACTTGGCTTGGCGTGCCTTGAAAGGACAGATTCCTGCTGACTATCCATACGTAGTACGTGTTGTTTCGGAAATCCTCGAATCTAACGGTTCTTCTTCTATGGCTACCGTATGTGCCGGAACATTGGCATTGATGGATGCCGGTGTGAAGATCAAGAAGCCGGTATCGGGTATTGCTATGGGACTGATCAAGAATCCGGGCGAAGAAAAATATGCTGTATTGTCTGACATCCTCGGTGACGAAGACCACCTCGGAGATATGGACTTCAAGGTAACCGGAACAAGAGACGGTATCACTGCTACTCAGATGGATATCAAGGTGGACGGTCTGTCTTACGAAATTCTGGAACGTGCTTTGAACCAGGCTAAAGAAGGACGTATGCACATCCTTGACAAGATCACCGAGACAATCGCTGAACCGCGTGCTGACCTGAAAGACCATGCTCCTCGCATTGAAACAATGACTATTCCTAAAGAATTTATCGGAGCTGTAATCGGCCCTGGTGGAAAAATCATTCAAGGTATGCAGGAAGAGACCGGTGCTGTTATCACTATCGAAGAAACAGACGGTATGGGACGCATCGAAGTTTCCGGAACCAACAAGAAATGTATTGATGATGCAATGCGCATGATCAAAGCAATCGTTGCTGTTCCTGAAGTAGGCGAAGTATATAAAGGTAAAGTTCGCTCTATCATGCCTTACGGTGCATTCATTGAATTCCTGCCGGGTAAAGACGGTTTGCTGCACATTTCCGAGATCGACTGGAAACGTCTGGAAACAGTGGAAGAAGCCGGAATCAAGGAAGGTGATGAGATCGAAGTGAAACTGATCGACATCGATCCGAAGACAGGAAAATTCAAACTTTCAAGAAAAGTATTGATGCCAAGACCGGAAAAGAAGTAAAAAAGCAGATAGCTTTTAGATAATGTGATAGCCCGATTACTCAGTATTCGGGCTATTTTTTTGTCTATTATTTTGCTTTTCTGCGAAAATATGTGTTCTTTTGTACGAACTAATGAAAATAGCCTGTAAATCTTATGCGTGATGCACCAAACGAACAACATATCTTCTATTCAACTTTTTTCTGAATTCTTTCATGAGAATCAAGAGAAGTTTTTGTCGTTTGCCTATTCTTATATAAGAGACAGGCAGGAGGCGGAAGATATATTGATGGAGTCAATGATTACTCTGTGGGAAAACAGGGATAAGTGGGAAGAAGATTCCAATCTGCACGGTCTGCTGCTGACTATCATCAAAAACAAAGCGCTCAACTATCTGGCACATCTGCAGGTGCGTCTTCGGGCCGAAGAAGAGATAAATAGCCATAGCCAGCGGGAACTGGACCTGAGAATCTCTACACTGGAAGCCTGCGAACCGGATGCGATCTTTGATTCGGAAATACAGCATATCGTACAGAAAGCATTGAAACGTATGCCGAACCAAAGCCGGCAGATTTTTATATTGAGCCGTTATCAAAATACTCCGAACAAAAAGATAGCGGAACAACTCGGCATTTCCGTCAAAAGTGTGGAGTTCCACATCACCAAAGCATTGAAAATTCTGCGTACCGAACTGAAAGATTACCTGGTTTCTATTCTTTTTTAAAAATAATCGCATTTTTCGTTAGGGTTGTTCAAGGCTGACCTGTTTTATATATAGAAGGGAGAGAAAAAGCCTTTCTATGAATATAAATAGGAAAAGACAATATCTATGAACCAGGATTTACTACATAAATATTTTAAGGGCGAGACTTCTGTCGACGAAGAAAAACGCATTCTTAACTGGGTGGACGAATCGGAAGAAAACCGGAAGACATTGCAGAAAGAACGTATGCTGTTTGACATCGCCCTTTTTACTGACTCTAAGAGAAAAATGAGAGAGAAAGCAGGCGCGGGCGCTCGCATCATTCCCATGTTAAGGTGGAGTGCCCGTATAGCTGCTGCTGTAATTGTAGCTGTCAGTTGTGGATTTCTGATTAATGAATATCGGTATGATAAATTGGCACAGTTGCAGACGGTCACTGTTCCTGCCGGTCAACGGGCACAGATTACGCTGGCGGACGGAACCAAAGTCTGGCTGAATTCTGAATCGACGCTGAGTTACAGATCTGACTTCGGGCGCCGCGACAGAGATGTGGAACTGGACGGAGAGGCTTATTTCGAAGTAGCGAAGAATAAGGAGATACCTTTCTACGTAAATACGGAGACCAATCAGGTCAGAGTGGTAGGCACTCATTTCAACGTCTGCGCTTATAAAGGAAGCAATGAATTTGAGACTACCTTGGTAGAGGGCATCGTTGATATTTACGCTTATGACAATGAACGTCCGCTGACCCGCCTGACTAAGAATGAATTCTTCGGTTCCTATCAGGGAAAATATAAAAAAGCCGTTCTGCCTTCTTATGATTATCTGCGCTGGCGGGAAGGACTGTATTGCTTCGACGATTCTCCTTTCAGTTGCATCCTCACCAAGCTGGAGAAATATTATAATGTGAAGATCACCGTAGAGAATCCGAAAGTGCTGAATTATCGCTGTACGGGCAAGTTCAAGGAACAGGACGGCGTTGAACACATTCTCAAGGTTATCCAGAAAGATCACCCGTTTACTTATTCGATCAGTGAAGAAGGAGACAGCATCCGGATAGAATAAAGCCAGAATAAAAATTAAGATGAATAACTGAGCTCAATGATATACACCTTAAATTAGTACTAACCCTTTAAAAGCATAATGATTATGAATAACAGTCAATAAGTATACCCCTTACCGAAAAAGAATCGGAAAGTACCCCCATACTTCCCGATTCGAAACAGTCAAAAATCGACCTTAATCAATTTATTAACTTAACACGTTGCAAAGATATGAGAAAAATTTCTTTGAAAGGGCTTTTTTGCCCAAAAAGTTTAGAATCTAAGCAAATAATACTGACTATGAAGATCACATTATTCCTTCTTCTGTTCGTAACATTCCAGGCTTATTGTGAGAATGGATACTCTCAGAGTGCTAAAATAAGCATTCCGCGTTCGACTCTGAAAGTAAGCGAATTGCTTACCCAGATTGAGTCTCAGACCGACTATTTGTTTGTCTACAATAAAAAAAGTGTCGATACCAAGCGGGTAGTTAATGTAGATGCTACCAATCAGCCGGTATCCGAAATACTCGATAAGGCTTTTGAAGGAACAGGTATCCATTATGTGGTAGAAGGCAATAATATCGTGCTGACCAAGAACATAACGGAACATGCATCCACACAGCAACAGAAACAAATTACGGTGAAAGGTGTCGTGACCGACATGAGAGGCGAGCCTATCATTGGCGCCAGTGTCGTGGAAAAAGGTACGACGAATGGTACAATCACCGATTTGGACGGTAACTTTACTTTGAAAGTGCCAAGCGACGCTATCATTAATATCACTTATGTAGGTTACCAACCGCAGAGCCTCTCTGTCAGCGGACAAACCACTTTCAAGATCAAGATGGAAGAAGAATCGATGGCACTGGAGCAGGTAGTGGTAACTGCTATGGGTATCAAGAAAAAAGCCGCCTCGCTGACTTATTCTACCCAACAGCTCGGAGGCGACGAACTGACCCGTGCCAAAGACCCTAACATGATTGCCGCCCTTGCCGGAAAATCGGCAGGTGTGCAGATCAGCAAGAGTGCTTCCGGTCTGGGAGGTTCGGCCAAAGTATCTATCCGTGGTACCCGCTCGGCCAACGAAGACGGAAATAACCAGCCGTTGTATGTGATTGACGGTGTGCCTATGCTCAATAGCACTACAGAATCCGTATCTACTGTTATGGGTGGTAAGAATGACGGTGTAAACCGTGACGCAGGTGACGGTATCTCCAATCTGAATCCGGATGATATTGAAAGCATGAGTATTCTGAAAGGTGCCTCTGCTGCTGCATTGTACGGTTCGCAGGCAGCCAACGGGGTGATTCTTATTACGACTAAGAAAGGTAAAGCAGGAATCCAGAGAATTACTTACTCATCCGGTCTGACAGTTGATCATGCGATCAGTTTGCCGGAATTTCAAAATAGTTATGGAGCGAAAGCCGGTTCAAGCTGGGGAGAAAAGGAAAATGTGAAGGACTATGATAATGCCGGAAACTGGTTCAACAATGGAGTGACCGCTATCAACTCGGTTTCTGTGATGACCGGTAATGAGAAACTGCAGACTTACTTCTCTTATGCCAACACGACCGCCAAAGGTATTGTCGACTCCAACAAATTGCGTAAGCACAATCTGACTTTGCGTGAGAGTGCTTCTCTTTTCAATGACCGTCTGAAACTGGACGCCAATGCTAACCTGATGGTGCAGACTATTAAAAACTCTCCTACTTCCGGAGGTATCTATCTCAATCCGTTAGTGGACGTTTATGGTTTCCCGCGCGGACAGGACCTGAGCGAATATGCCACTAATTTCGAAAAGTTCGACGAGAATCGTAATATGCCCGTACAGAGCTGGTTTACCACTCCGAGCGAATGGACACAAAACCCATATTGGGTAAAGAACCGTATCTTGAACAACAATAAGCGCTACCGTGCATTGGCCTCCCTGACTGCTAATCTGAAAGCAACCGACTGGCTCAACCTGCAAGCTCGTGGAAATGTGGATTACGTCAGCGATAAGTTTGACCAGAAAATGTATGCGAGCACTTCTCCTGCCATTGTAGGAAATAACGGCCGCTATGTATATGCCGACACACAGAACTTCCTGATTTATGGTGACGTGATGGCTATGTTCAACAAGCATTTCGGTGATTTCTCCGTGAATGCCGCTTTGGGTGGTAGTATTAATGTGCAGACCGAGAATTCATTGACATTGGATTCCAAGACAGCTTCTTTGTACAAACCCAACTTGTTCACTGTTCCCAATATTGTAATGAACACCAGTGCTTCTGCCGAGCAGGTGATTGACCGCAGACGTACAATTCAATCCGTATTCGCAACGGCACAGGTAGGATGGAAAGACGCATTGTTCCTCGACTTGACAGCACGTAATGACTGGTCGTCCACGTTGTCACATACCAATAGTGTGGACAAAGGATTCTTCTATCCTTCTGTAGGACTCTCCTGGGTGATCAACGAAAGCTTTAAATTACCGCAATGGATTTCTTTCGGAAAGATTCGCGGATCATGGGCGCAGGTAGGTAACGACTTACCGATTGGTATTACCGATTTGTCCGATATCATCGGGGCCGGAGGAAAGTTGCAGGCAGTAGACGTATATAACAGAGGTGACCTGAAACCGGAAATCAGTAACTCTATTGAATTTGGTCTGGAATGGAGACTGTTCAACAGCCGTGTTGATTTTGATTTTACTTACTATAAGACAGATACTAAGAATCAGTTGCTGAAAGTTCCGACCAGTGCGGGTGAAGATTATGCATACCGTTATATCAATGCAGGTAAGATTCGCAACAAAGGATTTGAAATCACATTGGGAGCTACTCCGGTGCTGACCGAAGATTTCCGTTGGAAAACGACTTTCAATTATTCACAAAACCGTAATAAGGTAGTCGAACTGGCTCCGAATTATACTTCCTTCGTATATGGTGACCCGGGTTTCTCTATGGCATATATGATGCAGATTAAAGAAGGCGGCTCTTTGGGAGACATCTATGGAAATACGTTCGCACGTGACGAACAAGGTAAGATTAAGGTATCCGATGAAGGCAAACCTATTTCAGAGTCAGGTAATAAAACATATCTGGGAAATTGTAATCCGGACTTTCTGTTGAGTTGGGCTAATACCTTCACTTATAAGGGTTTCTCTCTGTATTTCCTGATCGATATGCGCAAAGGCGGTGATGTCATGTCTCTGACACAAGCTACATTGGACGGCAGAGGGGTAACGAAGGCTACGGCTGAAGCACGTGACAGAGGTTATGTGGAAGTTGACGGAACAAGATTTGAGAATGTAGAAGGTTTCTATTCTGTAGTAGGTGACCGTAACGGTATCTCCGAGCGTTATATGTACAGTGCGACCAATATTCGTTTACGCGAATTATCTCTGAGCTATTCGTTCCCGTCTACTTTGCTGGCCAAGACTAAGGTATTCACCGGTATTGATGTATCATTGGTGGGACGTAACCTGTTCTTCTTCTACAAAGATGCTCCTTTCGATCCGGATGCTATCTTGTCTGTAGGTAACACTAATCAGGGAGTTGATGTATTCGGTATGCCGACAACCCGTAACATTGGTTTCAACGTTAAATTTACATTCTAACTTTAAAGCAAGCGAATTATGAAAAAAAATCTATATATAGCGAATCTGTTAGTAGCCGGACTGATGACATTTACCGGATGTACGGATGGTTTTGAATCAGATAATGCCAATAAAGCCGGATATACGCCTGAACTTCAGGAATATGATCTTCAGAAATATGTGCTGAACCTCGGCGTCATGCAGCAGGGTATTTACTTTAATTACGATTGGGGAAGAGGTACCGACTGGACTTTCCAGACTATACAGAATCTGGGTCATGATATGTTTGCCGGATATTTTCACGATATGAACAACAGTTTCAATGACAAGAACTCTGTATATGCTTTGAATGACGGCTGGACAGGCTCGGCATGGACATATACTTATGGATATATAATGACCGCCGCTCAGAAATCGGAGAAGATCAATCAGGAACAGAAAGGTTTGCTGGGAGTGACCAAAATCCTGAAAGTCGAGTTGATGCACCGTATAGCTGATACTTATGGCCCTATTGTCTACACTAAATTCGGACAGGAAGAGGGTGATAATGTCGATAGTCAGGAAGCCGCTTACCGTCAGTTCTTCAAAGATTTGGACGAAGGAGTCAAACTGATCAACGAATATAAGAAAGCCAATGCCGCTCTCGAACCTTTTGCTGCTGCCGATATTCTGATGCCGGCAGGCAAACGTACACTGTCACAGTGGGTGAAGTTTGCAAACTCTCTCCGCTTGCGGCTTGCAATCCGTGTATCGATGAGTGCCCCTGATCTGGCGAGAGCAGAAGTTGCCAAAGCGATGGATGCAACTGCCGGTGGCGTGTTGGAGAGTGCGGATGAAACAGTTGCCGTTTCTACCGAAAGCGGTTATAAGAATCCGCTGGGAACAGTCAATGAAGGCTGGGGAGAAGTATTCATGGGTGCTACGATGGAGTCTGTTTTGGTAGGATATAATGATCCGCGACTGATTAAGTATTACTCGAAAGCGGAAGGTGGTGATATAAAAGACGAAAAGGGTAATTTGATTATTGCCGAAAGAAATAAGATTGCCGGTACTTATAAAGGTGTTCCCCAAGGAACAGGAGTTACTGTAAAAGACGAGAACCGTTACCGTCTGCATTCCAAGAGTACGATTACCAAACAGACCGATGCTATCTTGATGACTGCTGCCGAAGTATGGTTCCTTCGTGCTGAGGCTGCCTTGCGTGGATTTACTTCCGAAAACGTGAAAGACTGCTACGAGAAAGGTATTACGGTTTCCTGTCAGCAATGGGGAGTGAATGTAGGCGATTATCTCACAAGTGATGCTACTCCTTCCGATTATGTCGATGCCTTCGAAGCAAAATATGATGTGAAAGCGCTGATTAAAGTGACTCCGAAGTGGGATGGAGGTGCTTCTCCGGAAGAGCAACTGGAAAGAATCCTTACACAGAAGTGGATTGCTTGTTATCCTGAAGGCTATGAGGCTTGGACAGAACAACGTCGTACAGGTTATCCGCAGTTGTTCAAAGTCTTTGTGAACAATAGTGGTGGAGCTATCGATACCAACATACGTATTCGTCGCTTGCCATATCCGTCAGACATTCAAAAAAACAATCCTACTCAATATTCTGCTTTGAAGAAAGCTTTGGGAGGTGAAGATAACGGTGGAACTCGCCTCTGGTGGGATACTGGTAGAAATTTCTAGAGGTTTATAAATATTAGGTGTAACTTTTTTTAATTCAAACTTGTTTTCTCCGTGTATTAGGCAAAAAGTAGAGGAGAAAGATTGTGGGGGAGTGAAGTCAAGGGGGGCTTCGCTCCCTTTTTTTTAATAAGTTTTTATGGGAGTTATAGAAAAAGCATTATAGTCATGGTTATATTCTTCAGTTTATTATTTTCTTCCATCATCAGATTCCTGAAAACTGCAAAGGAATGAACTAAACAGTAGTACACAATAGTAACTCCATTCTCCTCCTTCCCGAAGGAGGAGAATGGAAGATAGAACCGACTATCATTTAGCTCAAAACAGTGTGGAAATGAGCTATACAGTGTGGACATGAACATAAACTCTATAACATTACCGATAGAACTCTATGTAGTTAGATCTCAATGACTTATAGTTTCCTGTCATTTCTTGTAATGGAAACTGTCGTTTCCCGGTGAGGGAACGGGCGTTCCTTTTAATGGAAACGACCGTTCCTTTTAAAGGGAACTGGCGTTTCCTCCGAGGAAACCAACGCTTGCCCCATATGATACTGATACTTGAATTATATGGACTAACAATTTAGCGTATAACTGATTCGAATATGAAGCTTTCCGCTGTTTGGAGTTGATGTCTTTATTTTAAAAGGGACGACCCCTTCCTTATAAAAAAGAAAGAGGCCGTGGGGATAAAAAAAGACTGGTGGGGTATTTATATATAGATTAGGATTTATTGTTTTTGCTTAGATGTTGGGTGAATATCTCTTCTGACTGATATTCTTCTGCTATCTGTTTTATTCTTTCATCAGTTTGATCTAATATGTAATTTAGTTCTGTTTCGTCGAAACAATCTCCTAAGTGTATGGGAGTATGTAGTAAATCTGAATTCTGATTTGTTTCTGTTGCTAATTGTTGTCTATGAACTGTGACTTCAATTTCTCCCTTTTCATCTGTAGTGAAAAGTAAGTTGTATTTTTCTATCAGGGCAATGAATTCTTTTAAGAACTTGTATTCTATTTCGGTTAATACTTTTATCATATTTGTTCGTTTGGTGTTTATTTTATACTTGGCAAAGTTCTAATTTCTTTTTGAACTTTAGAATGAAAGTAATATGATTTTTATTCCATTTGCTAAGTTGGAATATTCCTTTTATTCATATTACCACATCTATTCGTTTTTTTCGTATATTTGCTTCGAACGAAACTTTTCATTTGTATATTTGTTGGATTTTAAAAAGAAAAAAGAATCATGGAAGCAGAAGAATTAACTGTTGGGAGAGTTCATCATGGACATAACATACGTCGTTTTCGTATAGAAAAGAATATGAATCAGGAGGTTTTAAGCCAATTAGTACATTTATCACAATCAGCAGTATCTAAATATGAGCAGATGAGAGTGATTGATGATGAAATGTTACACCGCTTTTCACGGGCATTGGATGTTCCTTTCGAGTATCTGAAGAGTTTGGAAGAGGATGCGCAAACGGTGGTGTTTGAAAATAATACGGTGAATGATTCGGAACAATATACAGGTGGAGCAAAGATTAGTTTGGGTACAGTTAAGTCTTATACAGAAGATAGTGACAATAGTGTTGATAATAGAGTCAACAACTTCAATCCTATCGAAAAAATCACTGAACTCTACGAACGTCTGCTGAAAGAGAAGGATGAAAAGTACGCAGCACTGGAACGTCGTTTGCAAAATATAGAGCAGAGCTTGCAGAAATAAAGAACAAATATAATGAAAGGAATCGTGATATGATGAAACAAATACCCTATGGATTGACGGACTTTGCCCGAATTTAAAAGGACAATTATTATTATGTAGATAAGACCATGTTCATCGAGAGAATCGAGATGCAACCGGCTTATCTTTTCCTGATTCGTCCTCGTCGGTTTGGAAAGAGTTTGACTTTGGCTATGTTGGAGGCTTATTACGATGTAGTATATGCTAATGACTTTGATGAGCTATTCGGGCATCTTTATATAGGTCAACATCCAACCCCGAAGCATAATTGTTATCTCATTATGCGGTTCAACTTTTCGGAAGTAAGTTCTAATGTCAATGAAGTAGAGCGATCATTTAAATTGCATTGCTGTAGTAAACTTAGGGATTTTGTGTTCAAATATGAAGATCTTTTGGGAAAAGAAATTTGGGATGTTCTCGATGAAGAGATACAGCAAGATCCGGGTGCTTTTTTATCAGCAATCAATACTTATGTTACTCGTAGGGGAAATCTCCCTATTTATTTGTTAATTGACGAATACGATAATTTTACCAATACTATTCTTGCGACTTATGGTACTGAGTTTTATCGGACTGCAACACATGGTGAAGGATTTATTCGTGGATTTTTTAATGTGATAAAAGCTGCTGCTACAGGTAATGGTTCTGCGCTTCAACGTATGTTTATTACAGGAGTGAGCCCTGTCACAATGGATGATGTAACCAGTGGATTTAATATTGGCACTAATATCACAATCGATACTTTATTTAATTCATTAGTTGGTTTCAATGAGAAGGAATTAAGGGAAATGTTGGTCTACTATAAACTTCATGAAGTTTTTAAACTTTCAGTAGATGATATGCTTGGTATGATGAGGCCATTCTACAATCATTATTGTTTCTGTAAAAGCAAGTTGGCTGATTGTGTATTTAATCCTGATATGGTACTTTATTTTATGAAGTCGTTTTTACTACATGGAGAGAAACCCAATACAATTGTTGATCCTAATATTTGTACTGATTTCAATAAATTATCTTATTTATTTCGACTTGACCACGGATTGGGGGAGAACTTCTCTGTTATTAAAGAAATAGCCGAGCAGGGAGAAATAACTACGGACATTGCTACACACTTTTCTGCATTGGAAATGACGGATGTACGCAATTTCAAGTCTTTGTTATTCTATTTCGGACTTCTTTCTATTAAAGGAGTCGATATGGTGGGAAGACCCATTCTGCATGTCCCGAATCTGGTGGTCAGAGAACAGCTTTTTAGCTTTTTGATCCAAGGATATATCAAACATGATATTTTTAAGATTGATATGAACCGGATGACGATGTTATTTGAGAACATGGCTTTCAGAGGAGACTGGAAACCGTTGTTTAATTTTATAGCAGAGGCTATCCGTGAGCAAAGCCGTATTCGCGAATATATAGAGGGCGAAGCACATATTAAAGGCTTTTTGTTGGCTTATTTAGGTATGTACCGTTATTATCAACTGTATCCGGAATACGAACTGAATAAAGGTTTTGCCGACTTCCTTTTCAAACCTAGTCCGTCGGTTCCTGTAATGCCGCCATTAACTTATCTGCTCGAAGTGAAGTATGCAAAGGCTGGCACTTCGGAGAAAGAAATAAGGGCACTTGCCGATGAGGCGCGGGAGCAGTTACTTCGTTACAGTCAGGATGAATTGGTAGCGGAGGCGAAGGCTAAAGGTGGACTAAAACTAATTACGATAGTGTGGTGTAGTTGGGAACTTGTGCTACTGGAAGAAGTACTTTAGATTCTTACTGCCTTTATCCCCTTCAAGTAGTTCCAGCATTAGTTTCAAGCGAATGAAACTTTCAGTGAGAGCAAACGTTTGCTCTCACTCTGCTACCACAGTTGCTCCCATTGCTGTAACCCTCATGAATAAAGGGATATAGATAAACTGTTAGAGCATGAGAGCAAAACTGCTATCAAATCACTGTGGAGGCTATATAATGTATCTGCCCGAATCATTTATACTGTACACGAAAAAACAGTAACAATTGAGGTGATTGCCGTGCGGAGCTAAGAGCCTTACAGGTAAAAATAAAAATGGCTACGTTTGTTATTTATAGATTTGTACAGGAAGTTCCCCTCTTAATGCCCCTAAAGCATTAAATGCTAATGACTCCATTTCCCCTTCCCCGGGATAGACATGTATAGGGGCTAAGAAAGAGATTCTTTTCTTCAGTCTTGAAATGATATAGTCCGAATAAGCAATACCTCCTGTCAGCAGAATGGCATCTACTTTCCCGTAGAGTACGGTGGCGGCTCCGCCAATGGCTTTCGCAACATTATATATCATGGCATCCAGTATCAGTTCAGCTTTTTTGTCACCTTCTTCTATGGCTTTGATAATGGCGGGAACATCGGTAGTGCCCAGATGGGCCGTCAGTCCGGCACGTCCGGAGATACGCTTCTTTAATTCATCTTTCGTGAACTGTCCGCTATAACAAATATCGATCAACTGACCGGCAGGAAGGGTGCCAGCCCTTTCCGGCGAGAAAGGCCCTTCGCCGTCTAAAGCATTATTGGCGTCAATGGCTTTGCCATGCTGATGAACGGCTATAGAGATACCGCCACCTAAGTGACAGATTATCAAATCCAGTTCTTCATATTTCGTTCCCTGCTCCTTTGCGAAGCGGCGGGCGATTGCTTTCTGATTCAAGGCGTGCCAGATGGTGATCTTAGGCATCAGCGGAGAACCCGAAATACGCGCTACATCTTCCAGTTCATCCACCACTCCCGGGTCTGCGATGAAAGCCGGGCAATCAGGAAGGGAAGCGGCCAGTTCGGCTGCAATCAATCCGCCTAAGTTGCAGGCATGGGTACGCATGGCGTGCAAAGTATCTTGCTTCATGGCTTCGTTGACTGCGTAGACTCCTCCCGGAATGGGTTTGACGAGGCCGCCGCGTCCGATGACAGCATCGAATGCAAAGGGTATTCCATTTGCCTCTAATTCCTGAAGAACCAGATTCTTACGAAATTCAAACTGGTCTATCACCTGCGGATAAACGGATAATTCTTCGACCGTATGCTTGATGTTACGGACGAGCAACGGAGTTTCGTTCTCGTAGACTGCTATCTTCGTAGAAGTGGAGCCGGGGTTGATGACCAGAATCTTCATATCTTTGGAGTTATAAGGTTTGAATTATGATTAACGGTTCAGGTTGAGCTTCTCTCTGCATTCGCAGCCGGCCACTTGCAGGCAGGCCATTGCGATGCTGTAATATTTCGATAAGCCGGAATCACTGCGGGAAGGGAGCACTACCGGGCAGATAGGTCCTTGCAACAATCCGGCCATATCCGCATTGGCAAACAGGGAGACGGACTTGTAGAACGCATTTCCCGATTCTATATTGGGGAAAATCAGCACATCCGCCTGTCCGTTGATAGGCGAAACAATTCCTTTGATGTCCCCGCTCGCCTGCTCACAGGCAGTGCGTACATCCAGCGGACCGTCGATGATTACATTTCCGAATTCTCCCGCTTCGGCAAGCTCCACGATGTTTACATAATCCAGCGAATGCGGGAATTTGGCGCTCACTTTCTCGGTACAGTGTATCAGTGCAACGCGAGGCTGCTCGATACCGAAATGGCGGCAAGTGCAGATGGCATACCAGATCATTTCAATCCGTTGTTGCAGCGTGGGGCGTGGAATCACTGCGGCATCGGAGAAGAACAGCAGTTTATGGTAAGTCGGAATCTCCATCACCGCCAAGTGCGTGAGGATTTTCCCTTTGGGTAGCAGTCCTTTCTCTTTGTCAAGGATGGCGTGCAGCAGATTGTCCGTGTTGATGATACCTTTCATTAAAATATCCGCTCCCCCTTCACGCACGATGCGGACAGCTTCACGTGCCGCTTCGTCCGAATCTTCGATGTGAATGGTCTTCACGTAGTCGGGATATTGCTTCAAGGCAGGATATTTTTCCAGAATAGCCGAATCCCCGATCATGAGAAACTCTGCAATTCCTTCTTCCAAAGCACGGGTAATGGCATATTCCGTATTAGGGTCGTTGGCGCAGACTACGGCAATTCGTTTCCTACGATTCTGTTGTTTAAGATGGGCTGTTAGCTGGGCAAAGTTCTGAATAGGTTCCATAACGTTAGATTTTTAGCAAATATCAGAAAAATCATTGAGAAAATAATACTCATAACCCGAAAACTTACGCCTGTTATGTAACATTTTGTTATATTTTAGTTGTTTTAGTGTGTAGATATACACCGAACCGTTTTTTCCTGTATTTTTGCAAATGAATCCCCCTTAAACTTTAAAACAAAATGAAACAGTTCAGAAATCTATTATTTATTAGCACATTACTCCTTTGTTGGGTACTCGTTTCCTGCAAAACGACAAGAGTTTCTTCCTCCGGCTGGTCGCTGGTATGGGAAGAGAATTTTAATCAGAAAAAAGGCTTTGACCCGCAGGTTTGGAGCAAGATTCCGCGAGGGAAGGCCGACTGGAATAATTATATGACGGACTTTGATTCCTGCTTTGCCATGCGCAAAGGCAAGTTGGTGTTAAGAGGCATTGCCAATCAGACGCTGCCCAATGATACGGCACCTTATCTGACAGGAGGCGTTTATACCAAAGGCAAAAAGGCATTCCTTGACGGACGCATCGAGATATGCGCCAAGCTGAATGCTGCAAAAGGAGCATGGCCGGCTATCTGGATGCTGCCCGAAAATGCCAAATGGCCGTCGGGAGGCGAAATAGATGTGATGGAGCGTCTGAATGATGACTCTATCGCTTATCAGACAGTTCATTCTCATTATACGTACACTTTGGGCATCAAGGATCATCCCAAGTCACACTCCACAGGAGTCATCCATCCCGATCGCTATAACGTTTTCGCTGTAGAAATGTATCCGGACAGTCTTTCGTTCTATGTCAACGACATACATACGTTTACTTATCCCCGCATACAGACGCAGAAGGAAGGACAATTCCCGTTCGACCAGCCGTTTTATCTGCTGATCGATATGCAGTTGGGCGGTTCGTGGGTCGGAGCAGTCGATCCCAAAGACCTTCCGGTAGAAATGGAAGTGGACTGGGTGCGTTTTTATCAGCGAAAGTCACTCAAATAAAACATTAAATATGAATATTCAACTTCCTTCTTTTTTACAGAAAGGTGACAAAGTAGTGATTGTGTCACCTTCCAGCAAGATAGACAAAGAGTTTCTGAAACGTGCGAAGAAACGGCTTGAATCATGGGGATTGAAAGTCTCTGTGGGGAAATATGCCGGTGGTTCTTCCGGACGTTATGCCGGAACGATCCGGCAACGTCTGCAAGACTTGCAGAGTGCGATGGATGATCCCCAGGTGAAAGCTATTCTTTGCAGCAGAGGAGGATACGGGGCCGTGCATTTGGTGGACAAGATTGACTTTACCGCCTTTCGTGAACATCCGAAGTGGTTGCTGGGATTCAGCGACATCACTGCCTTGCATAATTTATTTCAGAAGAATGGATATGCCTCCCTGCATTCGCTGATGGCGCGTCATTTGAGCGTGGAGCCGGAAGAAGACCCTTGCGTGGCCTATCTGAAAGATATTCTCTTCGGTAATCTGCCCGTTTATACTTGCGAAAAGCATAAACTGAACAGGCAAGGTACGGCCGAAGGTATCCTGCGTGGCGGAAATATGGCGGTAGCTTACGGGCTGCGCGGCACTCCTTATGATATTCCTGCCGAAGGAACCATCCTGTTTCTCGAAGATGTCAGTGAACGTCCCCATGCGATTGAGCGCATGATGTACAATCTGAAACTGGGCGGTGTGCTTGAAAAACTCTCCGGACTCATTATCGGTCAATTTACCGAATACGAAGAAGACTGTTCGTTGGGTAAGGAGCTGTATCCCGCTCTGGCCGATTTGGTGAAAGAATATGACTATCCGGTTTGTTTTAATTTTCCGGTAGGTCATGTGACGCATAATTTGCCGCTTATCAATGGCGCAAAAGTGGAATTGACCGTTGGAAAGAAAAATGTGGAGTTAAAGTTTATTTGTTAATAATCCATTCTATCTGAACGATACTGTGGTGAAAATGACTAATTTTGAGGCTTCATATAGATAAAAGGACGATGAAAAAGAAATCTATGATAGTATTGACGAGTGCTTTTGTATTATTATCTGCTTTTTCTTGTGGAGGAGGCGGCAAGGCAACTGGTACGAATGAACAAAGTGAAAAAGTGGTGGTAAATGTACCTCAGTTTGATGCGGACAGTGCCTATTTGTATGTAAAGAATCAGGTAGATTTTGGTCCCCGTGTCCCCAATACGAAGGAGCACGTAGCTTGTGGCAATTATCTGGCCGGAAAGCTGGAGGCTTTCGGTGCGAAGGTAACGAATCAGTATGCCGATCTGATTGCCTATGACGGCACACTGTTGAAGGCGCGGAACATCATCGGCTCTTACAAACCGGAAAGTAAGAAGAGAATAGCGTTGTTTGCACATTGGGATACCCGTCCGTGGGCGGATAATGATGCTGACGAAAAGAATCACCATACCCCTATTCTGGGAGCCAATGACGGAGCAAGCGGAGTGGGAGCCTTGTTGGAAATCGCCCGGTTGGTCAACCAGCAACAGCCGGAACTGGGCATTGATATCATCTTTCTGGATGCGGAAGACTACGGAACTCCTCAATTCTACGAGGGAAAGCACAAGGAAGAGGCTTGGTGTCTCGGCTCGCAGTATTGGTCACGCAATCCTCATGTGCAAGGGTATAATGCCCGTTTTGGTATCTTGCTCGATATGGTGGGTGGTGAGAACAGCGTATTTCTGAAAGAAGGATATTCCGAAGAGTTTGCTCCGGATATCAACAAGAAAGTATGGAAAGCGGCTAAAAAAGCAGGTTATGGGAAAACCTTCATCGATGAGAGAGGCGATACCATCACCGACGACCATCTGTTTATTAACCGTCTGGCTCGTATCAAGACAATCGATATTATTCCCAATGATCCGGAAACAGGCTTCCCTCCGACTTGGCATACCATTCATGATAATATGGACCATATCGACAAGAATACGCTGAAAGCCGTCGGACAGACAGTGCTGGAAGTGATTTATAATGAAAAGTAAATAGTTAACTAGTAAACCGTAAATAACTTCATGTCAATTAATGAATTACAAGACGAAGTGATTGCTGAATTCAGCGACTTCGATGACTGGATGGACCGCTACCAGCTGCTCATTGACTTAGGTAATGAACAGGAACCGCTCGACGAAAAGTATAAGACCGAACAGAATCTGATCGAAGGCTGCCAGAGCCGTGTATGGCTTCAGGCGGACGATGTGGATGGAAAAATCGTGTTTAATGCGGAAAGTGACGCTTTGATTGTGAAAGGAATCATTGCTTTATTGATCAAAGTCCTTTCGGGGCATACACCCGATGAAATACTGAATGCTGATCTTTATTTTATCGATAAGATAGGTTTGAGAGATCATTTGTCTCCTACCCGTAGCAATGGGTTGCTGTCGATGGTAAAGCAGATACGTATGTATGCGCTGGCATTTAAGGCAAAAGAAGGGAAATAAAGATAATAAATTTAGGCACGGATTACGCGGATTACACGGTTTTAAGAGATGCATCTGGCAGAAACCGTGTAATCCGCGTAATCCGTGCCTAAAAAAATATAAGCTTTTCCCCTTGTTTAATCGCAAATTTCCTCCTGATATTCCAGTATATCTGCCGGCTGGCAGTCCAGCACTTTGCAGATAGCCTCCAGCGTAGAGAAACGGATTGCCTTAGCTTTTCCGGTTTTTAATATAGAAAGGTTGGCGGGGGTGATATCTATTTTCTCCGCCAGTTCGCCCAGAGATATTTTTCTGCGCGCCATCATGATGTCAAGGTTTACTATAATTGCCATAATTTTATTTTCTCGGTTTGGGTTAAATGGTCAGTTCCTGTTCTTCTTTCATTTTCAGCCCGATAGCGAATGTTTCGGCTACAATCAGGCAGCCGAGTCCCAATAATAAATCAGTCGTCTGTAGCGCCAGGGGAGCGATGATATAATGTTCAAGCGCGAATACTTCTTTCAGTCCCCAGTAGTTGACGACCTGCGGAATCAGGTAAAACACGAAGGACATAATCAGCAGACTACCCAGCCAGCGCAGGCGGCGGACATTCTTCCATTCGAATATCTGCGATTTGTTGATGCTCAGAATCAGCATGACAAAGATAATAAGTGCGGAGATGGTGAGCAGTGCATTCATCAGCGAACAGGAACTGCTGATAATCAGGTAACTGTAATTCACTTCTTTTCCGGTGCGTACCGCCATTTGCGTATACATGACGGGCACTTTCTCATTGTTTTGGGCATTGATGATCGTATCCGGTTTGATCATGGCGATCGTAGGTACGACATCCACAAAACGGAAATCTCCTGCAAGCATAGGTCTGTCACATGCTTTCGATTCCTTGTGCTGTTCTTTGGCCAGACTCATTCCGGCTTTCATGCCTGTTCCGAACTGGTATCCTGTGGTATACAGAGAAAGTCCCAGAACAATGAATACCAATATGCTGAGAATATTCAAACGTCTTTTCATCGCTGTTATTTTTTAGTCCGTGATATTTGTTTCTTCTTTCCAGGGATAATGGACGGTCGTACGACGCATCGCCCAGATAACTCCTGCCAGTATCAAAACTGCTACAAAAATAGCAATTAGATAGGAGGTAGTGTTCATCAGATCGCTCATATTTTCAGCTTCCGGATATTTCGTGCTGAGAAATACGGATAACGAATTATTCAGTATATGCATCAGTATGCAGGGGATGAGGCTGGCAGTCTTGTAATACGTCCATGCAAACAGGATACCGATCAGGAATGCCGGAAGTATCTGGGCAGGATTGATATGGAAAACACCGAATAAAAGGGCTGAAAGCAGAATTGCCTTTGTCGGGCTGTACTGCTGTAGCAATGCTTTGGTGATGGCTCCGCGAAATAGCAGTTCTTCGAGTACGGGACCTATAACGGCTATGGCGAGAATGCCTCCCCAGCCGGACTGGAGGATATCGAAGGATTGTTCCATGATGTTGGGAATCCACTTCATCAGTTCCGCCAATGCGGATACGACGAAGCCACAGGTGAGGACAGCCAATGCACTGAAGAACAGATACGAGGATGAAACGGGCGACCAGGTTATTTTCTTTGTGCTGATGTATCCGGCTTTCCATAAATAGATACCCATCATCAGCTGACCGGCCAGTTGCGCCGGAATCATAAGCATGGTAATGAGCGTGTCTTTGTCTAAGTTTCCGGTAGTGGCTACCAGATAAATCACACAGGGGATCATGACTAAAATGGGAGCAATGATCTGTGCGATAAGCAGATTCAGTAATATTAGTTTAATAGCAGTTCTCATATTCGTAGTATTCTTAGTATTCTTGGATGGGATACAAAGATAATCGTTTGTTATTTACTGGCAATGAAGCTGCACAGAAACATGGCTATCATTGAGATGGATACTACCAGCATCGATATACTCATTAATGACTTTTTCATAAAGTGTTATTTTTTAATAGATGATTAAATAGAAAATGTTTGTTTTTCGATGATTATTTATCGTTTATCGATATGCAAATGTAGAGGTAAGTTTTGAGTTGGCAAAGGAAAAAGAGATTTTATTTATCGAAAAACAATAAAAAAGATATGTTTTTCGATATTAACGGACTCGTTGCAGCCGAAAAGAGGCTTATTAATGTGGTTAATTTAGAGAAAAAGGGGGATCATTTCTCCTGTTTGGCGGCGAGTAGAATGGCTTCAGTTTCTTCCGCATCTTTGTGAAGCTGTGCGATTAGTTCGTCGATACTATCGTATTTCAGTTCGGGGCGTGTCCGCTTCACGAAAGTAAGCCGGATGAATTTGTCGTAAATGTCGGAGTGGAAGTGAAGGATATTCACTTCGATTGTGCGGTTGGGACCATTGCCGATGGTAGGGCGGACGCCTATATTCAGCATTCCCATATAGGTCTTTCCGTCGAATGTGACCCATACGGCATAGACTCCGTCTGCGGGAATCAGCTTGTCGGGATCATCCACGCTTAAATTGGCAGTCGGAAAACCGATCTTCCGGCCTACCTGATAGCCGCCTACTACCGTTCCGTCCAGAAAGTATTCGTAGCCCAGACAGCGGGCAGCTGCGTCTACATCTCCCTGATGCAGCAACTTGCGGATTAAAGAAGAACTGACCGGGGCACTTTGGGTGGTATCTATCTGTATATCATCTGTGTAAGCCTGTGCACGGATAACCTCAATGCCGATTGCCTGCCCGTAGCGTACATAATCGTCAAACCCTTCGCTGCGGTTGTGACCGAAACGGTGATCGTATCCTATCACCAGATACTTTACCTGATAACGTTCTTTCAGTATCTGAGTCATGAATTCTTTGGCGGTCAGACGGGAGATGTCGGGCGTAAAATCGAGCATCAGGCAATAATCTACTCCCGTGCCTGCAAGCAGGTTTGTTTTTTCTTCGGGAGTAGTTAAAAGTTCCGGATGGTAAGCGGCGTTCATCACTTTGCGCGGATGAACGGGGAATGTGACCAATGCAGAACGCAGACCTTTGGCTGCCGCTATCTCCTTCACCTGTTGAATCAGATAGCGATGTCCCATGTGTACTCCGTCGAAGAAACCGATGGTAGCCACGCATGGTTCGGGAATCATAGCCGATGTGTCATTTATAATCTGCATACTTACACTCTCATTTTTTTCTGAAAAGATGGCTCCAGTCTTCACCGGCTTTCGGTGTGTAGGTCGAGATACCCAGTTCCTGAGCTACTTTACAGTTAATTTCGGAATCGTCAATAAAAAAAGTTTCTTTCGGGTCAATACCCGCATCTTCGGTCACTGCCTTGAATATTTCCGGTTCGGGCTTGGCCATTTTCATTTCGTAAGAGAGATACGTTTTCTCAAAATAGTCCTCTACTTTGAACGTACGGTAGGGGAAGGCATTCTTGCATACCCATTTCCAGTGGATGTCATTTGTGTTGCTGAGCAGATAGACTACGTATTTCTCACGTAGTTTGAGCAGCAAGTCGAGTTTATAGGTCGGGATGTCTACCAGAAAGCTGTTCCAGGCGGCGTCGATCTGTTTGTCGCTTACCATCTTTCCCATCATCTCCCGAATGCCGTCACGGAATTCGGCAGGAGTGATCAGTCCTTTCTCCTGCTGCAAAAATATTCCGTCCAGCTGGTGGGTGCAGAACTTTTCTTCTATGTTCTGGAACCCGATCTTTTTAAAGTTCTCAATACAACGTTCGCGGTCGAGATTTATCAGTACACCGCCTAAATCAATAAGTAAGTTTTTAATTCCTTTACTTTTCATTATTTTCTCATTTGTGAATACTACGTTGAACAAGGCGAATAAGTTCTCCAACCCATAACACCGTGGACGAAACGCCTATAATCAGAAGCCACGTCTGCCAGTCGAGCGGCTCTGTGCGGAATACAGCTCCACCGAACTGTACGATCAGAAATTGTCCGACCAGAATGGCCAGAACGATCAACTCCATGCCATACGATTTGGAAAGTCCCTTGAATGCCGAGTCGGTAGTGCCGAATACACGGGCATTGAACAGGTTCCAGAATTGCAGCATGACAAAGAAAGTGAAGAAAATGGTGAGGTTATGTACATCCATACCTTGCGCGCTGTGGTCGAAATAATAAATCATTCCGAGCAATACGGCGAGGAAGATCGTACCTACACCTAATATATTGTTACGCATCGCTTTGCTGATGATAAAGTCAGTGCTGCGGCGCGGTTTTTCCTGCATGACGGTTTCGCTGGGAGGGATGGAAGCGAGGGCCAGAGCGGCAAAAGTATCCATAATCAGGTTCACCCACAGCATTTGTGTCACTGTCAGCGGAAGTTCTGTTCCGATCATCGATCCCAATAACACGATTAGCAAGGCTACAAAGTTGATCGTCAGCTGGAATACGATGAAACGCTGAATATTCTTATAAAGAGAACGTCCCCACATGACAGCGGTACCGATGCTGTTGAACGAGTCGTCGAGCAGTGTGATGTCACTGGCTTCTTTGGCTACGGACGTACCTGTACCCATTGACAGACCGACTTGGGCATGATTCAGGGCAGGCGCATCGTTCGTACCGTCTCCGGTTACGGCGACTACGGCTCCTTTTTGTTGAAGCAACTGCACAAGACGTTGTTTGTCCGTCGGGCGGGCGCGGGACATGATTTTGAGGTCCATCACACGGTCCAGCGCTTCTTCGTCACTCAGTTCGGCAAAGGCAACACCGGTGATACGATTCCGGTCGGTATCTGTTTCCGGTTGCCACAGTCCGATCTGACGGGCAATTTCCGTCGCAGTTCCCGGTGTGTCACCGGTAACGATCTTGATACCGATACCAGCCGACTGGCATTTGGCCACAGCGGCGGGTACATCCGGACGAATCGGGTCTGAGATGGCTACGACTCCTAAGAAATTAAGGTCGTTGGCAGATACCAGTTCCGTACAGTCATTCGGTTCGTTTTCTCCTATTATTTTGAAGGCAAAGCCGAGTGTGCGCATTGCCATATTCTGATAATTCAGCAACTGGGCTTCTACTGTCGAACGATATTCGACGGCATCTACCCGTCGGCCGTCCAGCACGACTTCCTTACATTTGCCGAGCACGATTTCGGGGGCTCCTTTTATATAAAGTACTTTCTTCCCGATGATCGGAGACTCGACGAGAGTCGCCATAAATTTACGTTCGGTCGAGAAGGTGAGCTGGTCGAGGATGCGGGCGTGTTCACGGAGTTCGAGATAATTTCTTCCCTGACTGTCGAGCCATAATAACAGGGCGACTTCCGTGGGGTTACCAACACCTTTCGGCTTTTCGCCCGTTGCCGCTTCTTCGAGGAAAGCGGTTGAGTTGGCGCTGATTCCTTCTGCGACGAGAGCGCTGATGTCATCATCGCCCAGGTTGCCGCCATTCTTGATTCCGTAGAAATTGGGTTCGTGTACCTGCATCAGGTTTTGAGTCAGTGTACCCGTTTTGTCCGTACAGATCACGGTGATAGCTCCCATCGTCTCGCAGGCGTGCATCTTCCGCACCAGATTGTTGGTCGAGAGCATACGACGCATATTTAGGGCCAGGCTGAGCGTTACGCTCATGGGCAATCCTTCGGGGACGGCTACTACAATCAAAGTAACAGCCATCATGAAATATTTGAGGGTCCGTTCGAAAACCGGAAGCCACTCGTGCCAGCCGTTCAGCGAACCGAAATCAAAGAACAACAGTACATCTTTTACAAAGAAGATAAGGAAGGCAAGTCCGGCAACGGTAAAACCGATTTTACCGATCAGGTTCGCGAGCTTGGTCAACTGTATATTCAGAGGGGTCGGTTCCAGATTTTCTTCGGTGCTCTGGCGTGCTACCTTGCCGATTTCTGTGGCATCTCCCACGTGCAGTACGCGCATGGTACCGTGTCCGTCCACCACTGTCGTTCCGCGCATCACTAAGTTGGAGGCATAGGTTGCTTCTTCGTCAAAGTCCGCTTCGATCACAGTCTTGTTGATTACCGGTTCTCCGGTCAGGTTGGATTCGTTCACTTGCAGGGAGATCGCTTCCAGCAGCTGGCCGTCGGCAGGAATCTCTTCGCCTGTTTCCAGTATGATAATATCGTCTACAACGACGTCTTTACGTGGGATTTCCTGTACGTGTCCGTTGCGAATCACTTTTACGAGTGTTTCTTCATTGACGGCGTTCAGTAAGTCGAATTTTTTATTGGCATCATATTCGAAAAAGAAGCCGATGCCTGTGGCCAATAAGATGGCCGCTATGATTCCGATAGTTTCGGCATATTCATTTTCGATGATGGAAATGATCAGTGAAAATACGGCGGCTACCAACAATACCCGCACAACCGGATCTTCAAACTTTTCGAGATAGAGCTTCCATAAGGAAGGACGCTTGGGGGGTGTTAACAGATTGACACCGTTCTTTTCTCTGCTTTGTAGGACTTCGTCATCCGTAAGGCCTACATGATAATAATCGTCTTTTTTTGTAGTACTCATGCAAATACATGCGTTTGATTAGGACCGCAAAAATACAACATAAAATTGTGATAAAATGTTTAATTAAAACTTTTTATGAAGTTACTTTATTCGGGACGTCCGCAAGTACGATAGGGAATCGTAAACCAGAACGTTGATCCCTTGCCTTCTACGGAGTCTGCGCCGATTTGCCCCTCCAATTTGTTTACGATGGTTTTAGAGATGGAAAGTCCCAGCCCCGTTCCTTTCTTGTCTTTGTTCAGCTTTACGAAGCGGCCGAAAACTTCCGGTAGTTTGTCGGCAGGGATTCCTGCTCCCGAGTCGGTGACATAAAAATAAAGTTCGGTATCTCTTGCCTCATAACCGATGCTGATCGTTCCCTCCTGCGTGAATTTAATGGCGTTGGTGGTAAAATTGGAGAGCACCTGCGCGACACGGTTCCGGTCGGTCTCTATGCTACAGGAGGGAAGGCTTGGTTCTGCTATTATTTGAATATTTCCTCCTGCATCGTTGACTTTCATTTGGAAAAGCTGCCGCAAGTCGGATAGTAACAGGTTGATATCTACCTTTGTATATACAAATTCGAGTGTGCCGGCTTCTATTTTCGACATATCCAGGATATCGTTCACCAGTTGCAGCAGCAGATCGGCATTCATCTTTATGATCTCCTGATATTGTGCCTTTTCTTCTTCTGTATTGGCACTGGCGAGTATTTCTGCAAATCCTGTGATGGCGTTGAGAGGCGTGCGGATTTCGTGACTCATATTGGCAAGGAAGGCAGACTTCGAAAGGTCGGCATTTTCTGCTTTCTCTTTGGCAAGTGTCAGTTGCTTTTCTGTTTCTTTAAGTTGGGTGATATCGTGCACGGTAAGTACCATATTCTCTTCTTCGTTAAGGAGAAAATAGGAACCGGATATCACGGCGTCACATTCTACGGATTTCTTTTCGGAGGTAAGCACGTTCAGAGTAGCTTCCAGATCAGTGAAGCCTCTTCTTTGTTCGAAAGCCTGGCGGATGGCACAACGTATGGGGCAGGAGCCACAGTAAGCATGAGTACCGCAGCCTCCTTCCGCCGATAATGCGTTGCGGCATTGCAATAAGTCGCCCACTCTCTTTTCTTCCAGACCTTTCTGAGTTCCGGTGAGTTGATAGTAGTTTGTTTTTAATACTTTGAAGTCGTTATCTATTAATAAGATATAGGCATGGACATTTTTCAGAATGGCGCTGGCGATGTGGTTGGTATGTTCCAGCTTTCTGGATTCCCGGAATAGTCGTTTTTGCATCCGAAGACATTTTCTCCGTTCCCATAGATAGCTGAGCAGGAGGATTGCACATATAATTAGCAGGATAGGTAGCAATGCTATTAGCATGATGTAACTTGTTGGTTTTGTTCTACAAATATGTTGCAAAGATAACTTTTTTACTCGGGATAAGAAATAAGTTCGAACAATTTGCATTTTATTTGCGTTATATTATTTAGTAAACCAATAAAAAAACGAACGTTATGAAAAAGTACATTTGCACAGTCTGTGAATACATTTACGACCCCGCACAAGGAGATCCCGAGAGCGGAATTGAACCGGGAACAGCATTTGAAGACATTCCGGATGATTGGACTTGTCCACTTTGCGGAGTCGGAAAAGAGGACTTTGAACCGTACGAAGGATAAAAAAATTAAGAGAGAGAAGAGATTATTAAAAAAATGACCGGAAAGCAGTGCTTCCGGTCATTTTTGCGTTTCAGCTCATGCAGAGCTTTTTTTGTTCCTGTTTTTATACTGTCGGGTCAGGTGCTTCCTCATCGCCGCCGTCACCGCCGCCGTCGGGGTTGGGAGGAGTAGGAGTGTTTCCGTTGTCAACGATCTCGCTGCCGGTTACCAGTTTTTGAATACTTGCCTTTTTCAGCATATCCTTAAACTTGTATCCCGGAGTAAATACGATTGTATTCCGGATTATCGAAATCCACTTTTTATTTCACACACGATTCATGACATGGTTCGCCAACGTGTAGGGCAGATTATATGTGGCTATGAAGATGCCAATGACTGTGATTCTCTGCGGCATGATAGCATCTTAAAATGATGGTTGGTCGCGCGCCATCAGATAACGATTTATATTCTCAGCCTACGATGACACGCCTGGAAAACAAGATTGAGATACACATCTTGTACGAAATAGGCAAGTTATTCGTCAAAGAGTTTGTCAATTCATTTGACAAAGCTCCCAAACGTATCATTTTGGATGTTGATGACACTAACGCCAATAATGAGCGAATGGTAAATCAAGAGGAGCAATCGATAAAATATATCCCCAGAAATAAAAGTTAGATCAATCGAAAGGAACCACTATGAATTATGCAGGCTGGAATCTGTCGGATCGCATTTATAACTTGAATTCAGCGCCTCCCAGTGAAAAAGATATCCGGTTTGCTCTCATACTCTAACAAATAGTCTGTATCCCTTTATTCATCGTAGTTTTCGGAGTGGTAGCAAGTGTGGTGGCAGGTATGAGAGCAAGCGGTTGCTCTCACTCTTCCATATATCATTGTCCGTCATTTGTTTAATGCTGTCTTTTGATTTACAGGATGTTAATATCTGATGTGTCAACTATTAACGATCGATATCCCAGTTATTAATAATTGAGAAATCAGTCTTTAATAGCTGATAACTCATTCATTATTGACCGATAAATGAGTTAATGCTTCTTGAAAGAGCAGTTTAATCGAACAGTTGGTGCGGTCAAGTTAATAGAATCATATAAGTAAGGCATCAGTATCCTGCCTTGGACACTGTCGTTTCCCGCCTGGGTACTGTACTTTCCGCATCGGAAATCATTTCCCGATTATGGAAGTTCATCTACTATGTCCGATATAAGCGGCACTTTTCCTGTTTATACCGGTGTTGCAGATGGTGGTATCTGCCACCTATCTGCAACAGGTATCTGCAACGCTGTAATTAAATGTTAATCAAATAGTTATTTCGATTTTGTTGCAGATGGCAGATGTTTTTCATTTGTAACTTCTGTGTAGTATTGTGGAAAAATAGCCTTTCAACTTCCGGAGCTTCCCTTTTTTATGAACATACTAACAAACCGGGAACCGTTTACCGCCGTTATTGTGTTCGTGGTTTGATGGAGCTTTGGATAAAATATTATGAAGTGGCTTCGAACAGATCGTATGTCATGTAACAAGTTCGAAGCCAACCAATTCAGACTATTCCTTTATGCTGCGGCCTACTCAATGATCCCCCAGATAAAACATACTATATTTAGAGAAACTCCCATTGTGGACTTTACTGTCGAAAGCTTTATTCAACGCATCATGTTAAGTGCCGTATGGATGAAAGAAAGCAAGGTCCTCATCAAAATTTGTTTCGTTAAAGACCATCGATATTGAGAGGAAATGCAAATAGCACTAAAACGTATTTCCCCGTGCGAACCACTATAGTGGGACACAAAGAAAACTATAGTTCTTCTGTGGCTGACTAAAAAGTCGGTATACCCGAAGGAGGAGAATGTGGATACAATCGACTTTTTAGTCAGCCCCAAAAGTTTGTATGCAAAAGTAATGATGTTATGGAGAAATCAGCTAAACTATCCAATTTTTTTTATTATACGGCTTTGTTAATTGGGATTAAAAAGAACTTAAGACTAATGCCGATAATTATTTTAGGGGAATTTTAATGAGATAATGGTATTGTTATTTTAGGAAATGACTATCTTTGCATTGTCATCCAATGTTTTTTTGATTCGGATGGCAGACATTTTAAAAAGACGTTTACTAACGTAATCTTCTATACGTAAATTCTCGCAAAATTTATCAACTCTAGGAGAGAACGGCAATGGAGACGTCCACTTGTATGTGTATTTATTGAACATGCCGAGTAATGGTGTGTTTTATATTTCCATACGACGTGGGCTAGCTGTGTTGCTTATCTAGAGTTGAGGGCAATGCGAGAGCCTACGTATAAGATAAGCGAGAGTCAGCTTCCCACGTTTTTTAATATGTTATTTTAGGTAATAATTAATCGCCGGAATTCAGGGAAACTATACGGCTTCTCGTTGGGATGAAACCGATAGGTTGTCTTATAAAAGAAGAATTAGAAAAACAAGAACGGAGCATTACTTGGTTCGCTCGTAAATTGTCATGTGATCGATCTAATGTATATCGTTTGTTTCAAAAAGAAAGTATTGATACTGGATTATTGATGAGGATTTCCCTACTTCTACACCACGATTTCTTTTCAGATTTGTCGGAATGTGTCAGAGAAAGATCTCTGTCGCAAAATTCGCAATAAAGTTGTGTCATTTCTGCAATATACACTTTTAATTTCACTCCTGTTTTTGACATATCTTTGTCGAGAAATAATAGCAAACAAAAAAATGCCATGAAAACTTTATAACATTATGGCAGAAAATGATCCCTATGCTCTGAATGGTTATAATAAATAAGATAAATCAATTTAATGCAAGAAAACAATGAAAACAACTAAGTATTTATCAATGTTGCTGATGGCATTGGCAATGACTGTGTGCATGATCGGTTGTGGTGATGATGAGGACAACTATAATGAAAATAGTATTGTTGGAACTTGGATAACCCAAGACGGTTCGCAGACACATGTATTTAAGAGTGATGGCACAGGTACTTTAACAGATAAGGCGGGAGTAAGAAATTTTCAATACACTTGCGTTTTTACTGAAGGTAAGGGAAGTTTGAAACGTTGGTTTGTTGATAATGAATATATTTATAATTATTCAGTTCAGATAACTGGCAATACCTTAATGCTGACTTATGGTTCTGAAACTCTTATCTTAAAACGAAAATAGATGTAGAATTTTGAAAATGGTGTGAGGAGTCAAAGAAGTTCCTAAAGTACTTGATCTTAGTTTTAAGGAGAATTGTATTGAGTGCCGGAGTTCTTTTGGTTTTCTTCTAAAAGAAATTTTGGATAGCTTCGGCATTTATTATTCTTGATGCGCAGAGTTCGCAGTTATTATTTTAGAAAAAGTATATGTTAATATTATCAATATGAAGCAACGAATAACAATTATATATACCACTATATTATTTATAATGATACTTTCTCTTATTTCTTGTACAAAGGATAGTAAAGAGGAGAATGGTAATGTATATCCTAATGTAAATCATAATTCTAGTTATATTGTAGGAAATTGGGCATATGATATTGATGAAAATTATAATGTTTTATTGGAATTTGAAGTTAATGGAACATATAAGAAAACTGAGACAGAAATATTCGATTTTATACCTAATAAATTTATAGAAGAAGGTATTTATAACTATGATGAAGATACTAAAGTGTTATTGTGCCAAAGTGAGAAAACGGTAGATAAATTTAGAGTTAAAAGTCTGAGTGAGCAAAGTATGCAATTGGAGCATTATGATTCTGAAAGTAACAGTTATGAAGAACCCATTGATTTTTCTCGTATAACTTCGAAAAACAATGTGAAATTGACTGAGTGTAAAATATATAAAATTACGGATGACTCAGTTGGTATAGCGGGAAATATAACGAATTATGGTAACATAACAATTAAGGAAAAAGGAATCTGCTATTCACAGACTCCTAATCCTACGATTGAAAACCATAAAATAGTTTCACGGACGGATGTCATTAATGAAACTATTACGGATTTTGAAGCGGAAACTCTTTATTATGTGCGCTTATACGCAATCACTTCTGATCATGTTTATTATGGAGATGTAACATCATTCACTACTTTGAAATCTGAGCCAAAAATAGAATTCTCCGATATTTTATTTGAAAATATAGCAACTTCAACTGCTATGGTTAAAGGCTATGTGTATGAAAAAGGTATAAAGTGTATTGAAAAAGGAATCTGCTATTCTACTCATTTGAACCCAACTGATTTGGATAAAAGAATCGTGTCATCAACAAACGAAATAGAAATTCAGTTGACAGAATTAGAAGAAGGTAAAGAATATCATGTGCGTCTTTATGCTATTACTGAAATGGGTACATTTTATGGAGAAGATAAAGGCTTTACTACTCGAATAGATCCTGTTCATAAAGAAGATAAAAGTCTTAAGGCTAAAATCTCACGTGTTATGTGGAATCTTGATTATACAAACAATATTTACGTCTATGTAAAAGGAGAGTATCCCGGTGGAATAAATACAAATATTAAAGCGGGGTTTTGTGCCAGTACATCACCATATCCAACTATAACGGATAGGACAACTCCTGAACAAATTATAGGAAGTGCAAGTGTTGGATCATTTGGGGTAAATCCAAATCAAACCTACTATATACGACCATATCATGTATCAGGTAGTAATGTGACATATTATGAAAGTACTAAAATACAAATAGGTAAAGATGCGAAAGTATCATTCAATTTTGTTGAAAATGCTTCGGGGATTATTTCATATACTGTTAATACAAATAATACGTATAAAATTAGTGTCGTTTATGGTAGAATATACGAGACGTATGATACTGTAGTTGATTTAGGGTATGTAAGTAAGGGTACTGGTAGTAAATCTTTTTATTTTGGAGCAAATATGTGGAGCTACTTTCAAAGTTGCATTGTAGTATTGTATGATATTAATGATGATATATCTTATGAGGCCATAAAAAGTATGGGAAGAAAGAGATTTTAGTATAGAATGTAACTAGGTTTGTTGTTACATTACATTTGTTATATATAAAAATAACCTATGATGTTTTGCGTTAATGACTAATTGGGAGTAAACTATTAATTATTACGCAAAAGGAAAGAGGTCCCCCAATTAGAATTAGCATATCATCCTGTTATCTAAGGTAATGCGGTGAAGAATCTCTTCTTAATGCATTCTGAAGAAGAGATTCTTCGCTTCGCTCTAGATGACGGAGATGAATGATAACAAATCCATTTTGATGCCTCTTATTAGTTTGATTTCTCTTACTTATTTATTTCCAGCCGCAATTCCTCTTGCATCACCTTGCTTTTCCCATCCTTTGTGTATCGGTACGACAGCAGAAATACATTATAAGTATGACCGAAAGATTCCTCTACCTTGAATGTATTGGGGTATTTGGAGTCACCGTCTATCTGAGTTACCTCAATATCCTTGTACGGCTTTATCGTGACATGATTGTTTTCCTCCACTTGCAGTATGATGGCGGTTTTGTTGATGTGATCCACATTGCTTTCAAAAGACTCCGTTCCGGCTATCACGCGTACGCTGTTGTGGGTGAGTGGAAACATCTTCTTGTTACCTGCGGTTGCCATCCCGTCTGCCAGACCGGTCATTGAATAGTAAACGTTTTCGCCCTGCGTTGCATAATCGTTCTTGATAAGTATCTGATATAGAATGGTGTTTTTGCTTTCATTAATCTCGACACCGGAGATATCCGTAGCTTTTAATCCTACGAAGTAGGTAGAATCCGGCGACAGTCCTTCGGGACGTATCTTGATCATGGTTCTGCCTGTCCGTTCGCCTGCATTGATCTGAATCTTGTAATCTACGATCTCGTATTTGTCACTGGACAGGAATTTGGCATAGCAGGCTTCATCGACGTCATAAAGAGACCGGTTGTAGAATTCCAGTGAAGTCAGGTCTTCTTCCAGCCCGATCACCATGTCTTGCTTCGGGGAATGGGTACCTCCGGTGCAGGCTGCGATATATCCTGTCGCCTCTTCTCCGGTAGGGGACAAGGTGACTACTTCTTCAAACGTGTTATAGTAGTCACTGCTGATCAGGGCTACTACATTCTTGTACATTTCCTTCTCAAACAGCGCATCGTCATTGCATGACGAAAGCGCTGTCATAAGTGCGAGTATCGTTATAAAATCTCGTTTCATTTTCTTTTTTGTTATTTAGATTAATAACCCGGATTCTGGTCGAGGGAAGGCAGTCTTCTCATTTCGTTACGTGGTATGGGCACCCAGACAGACCTTTTGTCAACCACCCTCGTCAGGAATGAGGAAGAACTAGGGATGACACGCTGGTAGTAGGTCTCTTTGGTTGCACCGTCGGGATTCATTCCACGGATAGGTTCCTGCTCTGTCTCTTCATAAATACCCCAGCGGCGGACATCATAGAAACGTCTGTTTTCCCATAAAAACTCTACCATACGTTCGCGTTCTATCTGTTTCTGTACTTCCGGCGTACTGTTGAGTTGATTGGCTGTCAGCCCCGGCAGTCCGGCCCTGTAGCGGACTTGATTGAATGCTTTTTTAATTTCCTCTTTATCTCTGCTCATGGTATAAGGCTGACCGTCCAGTTCTACGGTGTGGGGGCCGGTCAGGTTGTTGAGTGCCTCCGCATACGATAGCAGGATTTCCGCATAGCGGATGATGGGATAGGCTTTCTGGATATGGCGGGCTCCGGTGCCGGTCCAGGCATCCATCGGGTTATTGTACTTTTTGATTACGTATCCGGTGATGGGATAGTTGGGCGAAGTGGCTGTAACACCGCCACGACCGTCTTCATCCTGATAGTAGTACTTGGCTGTGTGGTTGTTGAGAGTCGAACTGGACAATGCCTGCCATACTGCCTCATTGAATCCTACAGATGCGTAGAACCGCATTTCACGATTGGCGTACATCTTATATACACCGGCGTTGAGGGGATAGCCGGAAAAGTTACGCGGTTCGGAAGTGAAGCCTGTCTCCGAGTAATATCCGTCGGCGGCGGCTTCTTCTTTCGTACGGCCGTCGTCCATCAGATAGGCGTCTACCACTTTCTGAGTGACGCAGAAACGTCCCCATCCACCCATCGAGGGAGGGAAAGAACCTTTGCTGATGGTTTCGTTGAGGTACGTCGTGTTTCTTCCCCAGATCAATTCCGGGTTGATGGACGCTACGGCTTCGCCGGTAAAGATGTCCGAATAAGATTTGAAAGGGTCTATTCCGTTGGCTCCGTTCGGGTAGGCGTCATAGAAATTGGGGTCGGAAGTGACTCCGGCGGGAAGCTCCGGCGTGTTGTCGTCTTTTGCATACGTATAGAGCTTGTACGCTCCCATATCCATCACCCGTTTTGCGGCGGCGGCAGCTACTGCCCACCGGCTTTCGTCATATTGCTGGGAGACATAATGCACACCGTCGGTCTTGCGTTTCCAGTTGCCGAAATAGGAGCTGGCAACAGGCCCCCCGTTGAATAGCGGGCTGGCGTGTATCAATCGCAGGCGGGCTACCAGGCCGAGTGCGGCTCCTTTGGTGGGGCGTCCGAAGTCCAGCGTGGAAACATCCTGAGGCGAGGGCAGCAGCTGTGCCGCTTTTTCGAACTCCTCACAAGTATAGTTCATTGTTTCGTCATAGGTGGCTCTGGGGCGGTCGTAGTATTCGATAGGTTCGTTGGTATTCACTACTTCGTCTCCCAGCAAGATTGCCGGACCGTAATCGACCAAAAGATTGTAGTAGGCGAAGGCACGGATAAAACGTGTGTATCCTTCCAGTCTGAGCCGTTCCGAGTTTGTCAGGTCTTTCGGGCGGTCGAGGTTTTGCAGGATGCTGTTGCACTTACGGATGATTTTGTAGTATTTGCCCCATTGGTTCAGGTTGGGGGAGCCGTCTCCGAGGAAATCCTGTGTGATCTTTCCGTTGGCGAAATCCATGCCGTGATAGATATTGGCCGTTCCGCTTCCGGTCAGTCCGTTAAATCCTTCGTCGGTCGCCATCGGTCCCGGTGTGTACCCGTTACGGATGGTCTGTGCCTCATCCGGGAACATGGCTGCCGCTCCCCACATATACGCTTCCATATATCGGGCATTGGTGAAAACCGAGTCGATGTTGAATTCATCATCAAAGTAATTGTCTATGTTTAAGAAGTTGCTGCAAGACGTTACTAACATGACTGCCTGAACCAAGAAGAACGTTCTTGCTGTTTTTTTTATTAAGGATGTTTTCATTTTATCGTTTATCGGATGATGTATTTATTAGAGATTGACATATAATTGCAGGGAATAGGTGGAAGGGATGGGATATACACGGCCGTTCCAGCGTGCTTGCTCCGGATCGAAGAGTTTCACTTTATCCCATACATAGAGGTTGTTACCTACGAATTGGATATCCAGTGAAGAAACACCTATGCGTCTCAGAAAAGTTGTCGCAAGATGGTAGTTCAGGGTGATTTCCTGCAGGCGTATGTAGCGTGAATCGCCCTGCCAAAAGGTGGATAACTGGCTGTTGTTGCTGTTATTTCCATATTGCAGGCGGGGGAAACGCGCGTTCGGGTTTTCGGCAAGTGATGGATCGATCCCGTGTGCGATGGCATAATCTTTGGGAATCCATCGGTTGACTGGATTGGCTGCCAGGGTGAGTACGTTTCCGGTGTTACCCTCGAAGAAAGGCATATACCCCATTCCGTTGAGGCGGGTTTCGTCGTTCACTGTCGTCTTTTGACCTACATAGAAAAAAGAGGTCTTGCCGGTTCCCTTGAACAATACACCCAGAGTCAGATTCTTGTAGCGGATTTCTGCTCCCAGGCCGTACATCAGCAGTGGATAAGTGCTGTGCGTCAACGGCACCATGTCCAGCTTGTCCACCATACCGTCTCCATTGATATCCTTATATTTGATGTCACCGGGCATTACCTCTCCGAAAGTCTGCTTGGGACTGTATTTGATGTCATCTTCGTCCTTAAACAGTCCGACTGCCTGATATCCGCGGATGGAATTGTACGGGAAATTATTGTATTCCAGGTAAGGATACTCCAGATAAGCCTGCTCCCAGTTCTGTACTTTATTTTTGGAGTACGTGAAATTACCCCGTAAGGTGAAGCCGAAATCGGGAGTGAAATCCTGTGTGAAGCTGATGTTTCCGTCGGCACCGTAACTTTTCATTTTACCCACATTCGCGTATGGATTGGAGACTACTCCTACGAACTCGGGCACCTGTACCCGTTGCTGGAAAATACCGTTACGCTGATCATGGAAAATATCGACAACGAAATCGATCTTGTTATTAAACAACTTTCCTTCAATACCCACATTGGACTTGATGGCCTTTTCCCACGCCAGATTATCAGCTCCGATACGTGTCTCACCGATAATCTCGATGTCGGGAACGCCCCAAGCCGATCCGGTGCCCTCGTTCACTTTTGTAAGGTAGGGGAAGCGGACATCGGTAATCCGGTCGTTACCTACCGAACCATACGAAGCTCTTATTTTAAGATAGTCGAGCCAGGGGAGCGCCTCTTGTATAAACTTGTAGCCGGTAGGTACCCAGCCCAATGCGACGGATGGGAAGAAACCGTATTGTCTGCCGGGCTGGAAGTTTTCGGAACCGGTATATCCGAAGTTGACGTCCAGCAGGTAAGTATCCTTGTAGCCATATGTAAACCGGCTGGATACTCCCTGATAGCGCAAGGGAATGGCCGATAAGTTGCTTGTAGCGTCGTCCGTGTCTTTAGAATCGCTGATGTAATAATAGACCAGCGCGGATGTCCGGTGATCTGTACCGAAAAGCCGGTCATAATTGAGCGTAGCCTCAAAGTGGTATTTGCGGTACTGGCGGGTGGACTTGCTGTACGAGGCTTTTTTCTCCTGTACGGTCTCCTGCATGATGAGTGATCCGTCGCTTGCTCTGCCCAGCGCATTGTAGAGGGCCGGCTGCACGCTTCTCCGTTCATTGAAGTAGCTGTGGATATCGTACGCTCCCTGTACACGTAGTTTAAGCCCGTTGATCAATTCGGAAAAGTCCTGATTGATTGCCAAAGTTGATTTGCCCTTGTACACTTCGTTGGCAGCCTTTCCCGTATGGTTGATCATGACATAAGGCGATGACAGCTCTCCGGCACCGCGTCCGGGCAGCATACCATTGGAATATTGGGTGGGAATGGACAATGGAGTAAGCCGTGACTGTGCTCCCCATATATATTCGGTATTGGCTACGCCGGGCTGATTCAACTGGGAGAGGAATCCGTCAGAACCCAAATAAACTTTCGTTGATTTGGTCAGGTTCACGTCTAGATTGATACGGTAATTATAGGTGTTGTAGCTGACGTTCGAACTGTATATACTGTTCTTGTCTACCTTGTAGGCCGCACTTTCGTTTTTACCTCCCAGGCTCAGAAAATAACGTGCCACATCGCTGCCGCCACGTCCGCTTACATAATAAGTGTGCCGCCAGAATGTTTTGTTGAGTATCTCATCCTGCCAGTTTACGTTGGGATAGAGGTCGGGGTCGAGACCGTCGCGTATAATTCCCATTTCCGTATCGTCATACAAAGGTGTTTCGTTCCGTACCGCTCTGGCTTCGTTTGCTAACTGCGCATACTCATAAGCTCCCAGATATTTCGGCAGACGGTTGAGGACGGACAGCGTGGTGTTGAAACGTCCGGTAATCTGAATTTTGCCCGAAAGGCCTTTCTTGGTGTTGACCAATACGACTCCGTTGGCTCCCCTTACTCCGTACACGGCAGTTGCCGACGCGTCTTTCAGGATGGAGAAACTTTCGACATCGGCAGGGTCGATGGTGTTGAGGTCGCCTTCCAGACCGTCAATCAGTACAAGGGCACTGCTGTTGGCTCCGAACGTACCGATACCACGTACCCAGAAATCGGCGATATTCTGACCGGGCTCGCCACTGCTCTGCAAGGAAATGACACCGGCTGCCCTGCCTCCCAACAAGTTACTGATGGAAGGGGAGGGGGACTGGATATCTTTAGTGCTGACCGTCGTAATGGCACCTACCGAACTGATTTTCCGCTGAACGTTTCCCAGTGCGACGACAACCACTTCATCAAGGGAATTGTTGTCTTCAAGCAGTGTGACCGTTAAGTCGGTTTGGGGTTTGATGGCCACGTGCTCCGACGGTTTGAAGCCGATAAAAGAAAATATCATTTTGTCTCCATAAACCACTTTCAGCTTGAAATTACCGTCATTGTCGGTTGTGGTACCTTTGGAGGGCTTGTCTTTGATGTATACCGATACGCCGGGCATGGATAGCTTGTCCTTATCCACGACAGTTCCTGAAACGGTAAATTCCTGAACTTGCTGCGCGAAGGTTGTTGCCGAAAGCAATAAGCAGAACGACATTAAGTATAAAATCTGTTTGATTTTCATTGTGAGTTTACTTTGTTATTCGATAACCAATTTGCGAATGCGTGCATTACCCCAGTCTGCAATGTAAATGTCTCCCTGTTCATTGACAGCCACTCCCCAGGGATTCTTGAATAAGGACTCTACCGGTCCTCCGTCCTTGTATCCGGCGACGCCGGGCTGTCCGGCAACTGTCGTGACGATATTGTCGGCAGATATCATGCGGATGCAATGGTTGCCATAGTCGGCTACGAACATATTGCCGTCGTTGTCAAACTTGATATCCTTGGGATAATTGAAGAGGGCATCTTCAATCGGACCGTCACGGAAAGCGCTGCCGCCGGGAGCATTGAGACGCTTAAATCCGCCTGTTCCATCCGGATCGCGGAGGTCGAGCACCGAAATCCCTTGTCTGTATGCGGTAGGGGCGTTGGAGTGAAGCGTTATATACAGAAGCCAAGGCTTCGCAGGATTAATCGCCTGTCCGTATTGTGATCCGCTGGGACCTTGATGGATAATGTGTCCTTCGAATGTGTTAGGATCTATTTTAGCGATCTTTCCATCACGGTATCGTGTATATAGATAGCCGTCATAAGGGCAGAAGGTGACGAAATTCTTGTATCTGTCGGCATCTACGATTGAGTTCAGATCCGACTGTGAGTATTTTATGTTACGCTGGCGGGGATACCAGGCTTCACGCGGATCGAAGGTAAATGTCACTTCTTTGACCGATTCGTGCGCGGCGGTCAGCATTCCGGTGGCACGGTCCACCGTTAAGCCGTTGGCATATAAGATACGGTTGGCGGCATCTGCTTCAATGAGAGGAGTCACAATGTTCTGTTGTTCGTTTATCCGGGCGATTCCAAATGTACCGCCGTCACGCCATGACATGAAAAGATTGCCTTCGGCATCCAGATCAAGATATTTGCCATATACCTGAGCGGTGGAGAGTGTTCCGGCAAGGAAGCTCGTTTCACCGTTTCCGGTGACCGTGCTGACCAATGCCTGTGTATGATAAGCGTATGTTTCTTCGTAAGCGACGGAATCGGTGTCGACCACTACGGAGATACGGGGATTATCGCCCGGAAGGCGCGGTACAATGGCATAAATACGGCTTCCGCTTGATGAAACGACGGAGGCTCTGGCATTGTTGAAATATACTTTGATTTTACTCACATCGGTGCCGAAGTTTTTTCCGTCCAGAAGAATTTTGTCACGTGCTCCGCCTTCTTTGGGATAGAAGGAGGTCAGTACAATCGGTTGATCGGCTTGGTGGGCTTTCTCGGTGGGCTCACTGTAGCTTTCGCAACTTGATAAATAGAAGAAAGCTACCAGCCAGCAGGCTAGGGATAAGTAACGATTCATAAAGTAATAATTTAAAATTAAACGATTATCCGCATGTAGTCCGTCGGATATCTTGATATTACATGGCTTTGATGACTGGAACTTTATAGTTTGATGGTGTAATCCAAACCTTTATCGGGGGCTACGATGAAGTTGGTAACTTCAAAATTGCAGTCACCTCCTTTGATACCGTTTTCAAACTTCACAGAGATTGTATGCTGCGTATGTGGTTTCAATGTCATTTCGCGGAAATAGACCAAAGAAGGATTATGTGCGGTCTTTTTCAGTTTCAGTACCAGATCGGTAGCGTTCATGACAGAAAATGTCACTTCTTTTTCGGTGCGTTTCACTTCTTTTATGTCTACGCATTTTTCAAAGAAGGGACGGAGGATTTCTTCACGCCCGATCACCAGTTCGCGGTAATAAACGGCAGTGCGGCGATTGTCGAGTGCTTCACGGATACCTTCCGGAGAACGTTCTTTGGCAAAGACAAACGTCATCGTGCGGTGTTCGCCTTTTGAAAAATCATAGTCTGTCTGGATAGGCTGGTGGATATCGGAAGTTCCTATCATGGTCAGATTCTTGTCCAGGCACCATTGAATGGCTTCGGGCATGAAAAGACCACCGTTGGCTACTTCAATGCCGTGCATGCAGCCGTCATTGTAGAGTTGTGTATGCTCAGGCCACCACAGGGTGGAGTCCGGCTGCTGGCGTGCCCAGCCCGGATGATTCCAGAAGATAAAGGCTCCTTGTTTTTTTGCCTCATTGAAAGCGTCTTTATATGCCTTTTGTTCCAATGGATTGGAGTCGTTCAGGAAGATTGCATTAAAATGTCCCGGAGGCATGGAACGGGTGATTTCACTGCCTCTGATTAGAAGTATTCCTAACTTCTTCGCCTGCTTCTGAGACAGTTCATAAGAGCGGTTATGATCTGCTATAATGTCTTTTTTGTGCGGGCGGTACTCTATATGTTCTGTCAGAGAAATGGCATCCAGTCCTTCTCGATATGCTTCGTCTACGCGTACGGTAGGCCATACCAGACCGTCCGAAAAAACACTGTGCATGTGAAAGTCACATTTTAAAGTAGTGTACCCATTCAGATTGGGAACTTGAATCTCATTGCGGCGTTGCGCTTGTGCGCTCATTAAACACATTGCTGCCAGTGCAACTCCCATCAATACTTTTTTAATTTTCATTTCTTTTGCTTTAAATTAGAGATTTGGTTTTCTTTTGGAATGCCTTTGTCCGGTCATTGGAAAATGGTACTAAACATAGGCCCCTGTGTATTTTGGCGCAAATGTATATGCAAAAAAAAGACCTGCAATAGGCGCAGTAAAAGCTTAACGGGAACTTCACGGAAAAGAAATGTAATCGTTAACGTCTGTGAAAAATGTAACGTCTTTGTAAAGTGTGAGTGTCCTTGTAAACGGACATGAGTTGTTTTGTCTGTGTGGAAATAAAAAAGAAATGGATAGTCAATTTTATGCTGCAACGCATAAATTGGCTATCCATTTCTTTGATTGAGTTACTCTTTATTTAAGAGGCTTTCTTCTCTTTTACATCACTGCTGGCTTCTACCACATTCACTACATAGTCGCCTAGTTTCTCACATTCGGCGATAATATCCATATAATAGACTCCCATCTGATAATCATATTCCTTGTTGTTGACATCCAGAATATTCTGATTTTTCAGTTGGTTACGGTAGTTATTGATTTCGTTTTCGATGTTGAAAGACTTGTTGATATCAATGCTTTGGTGTTCCGGTTTCTCTACCACCACAATCATTTGTGCGAGGGCATCATCGGTCAGCTTCATCATGAAGTGGATGTGCTCGTATTGCTTTTCGGTAAAGTCCTGATTCGTCTGGCGTTTCCGGTTGATGGTGCGTGCCAGGTTGTAACAGCTGTCGCCGATACTTTCGATTTCCGTCACTTCGCGCAGCATGGCACGTATCTGCAACTTACTTTCAGAACTCAGACGCCCTTCGGATACCTGATTCAGATAATTGGCTATTTCAAGTTCCATGTTGTCGCTGATGTTCTCGTACTTTTCTACGCGGCTGAACAGCTTGTTAAAGTCATCGTCCTTTTCGGTGTGCATCAAGTCCTGCACCATTCCGAACATACGGTGGGTACGTTCTGCAAACAGGTGGATTTCCTTGCGTGCCTGCAGGATAGAAAGCTCCGCAGTAGAAAGCATACCGCCGGTGATAAACCGAAGGCGAGGTTCCTCGTCTTCCTCTTTCGGGTGGATTAATGCGCATACGGTGCGTTCGATCAGTTTCACTCCCCATATCAGGATACATACGTTACAGATATTAAAGATAGAGTGGAAAGCGGACAGTTTATAAGAAATGGCTACTTCCGGATTATTGCTCTGGAAGAAGGTATCCACTACCCAGTTGACCAGTTCCATGAAAGGATGGAAGATGATCAATACCCAGATCACACCGAACACATTGAAAACAAAATGGGCCAATGCTGCCCGCTTAGCCTGTGTGTTGGCTGTTAATGCGGCAAGATTGGCCGTGATGGTAGTTCCGATGTTTTCGCCCAGTACGAGCGCTGCTCCCAGTTCCAGACTGATCCAGCCGTTGGCGCACATAATTAATGTGATTGCCATCGTGGCGGCTGAGGCCTGTACGATCATAGTCAGTATGGTACCGATGAATAAGAACAGGAGAATGGAGAAGAATCCCATATCCGTGTAGTTCTGTACGAAGGCGAGCATTTCCGGATTGGCGTTCAGGTCGGGAGCATTTGCTTTCAGGTAAGAAAGTCCCATGAAGAGGAAGGAAAAACCGAAAATGAATTCACCGATGGACTTGCGGTTGCTCTTGCCGGAGAAGATGAGCGGAAGGGCGATGGCCAGAAGTGGAAGAGCGAAGGCGGCCATATCAACCTTAAATCCGAAAATTGAAATAATCCATGCCGTAACCGTCGTACCGATATTGGCACCCATGATGACACTGATGGACTCGGCCAGTGTAAGCAAACCGGCGTTGACGAAACTGACGACCATTACTGTTGTCGCCGAGGAGGACTGGATAAGGGCTGTGATCAACACTCCTGTTAATACCCCCGTTACCCGATTGGTGGTCATAGCTGTCAGGATACTTCGTAGCCTGTCACCTGCGACTTTTTGTAAGCCCTCGCTCATTATCTTCATGCCATAAAGGAAGAGCCCTAACGAGCCTATGAGCTTTAAAAAATCATAAAAAGAATATTCCATCTATAATAATTTTAGTGGTTGTTTGTTCTCTATCTGATTACTAAGTATATTTAGTCCCATGTTATTCACCTTATTAAAAAGACTACGATGAAACAGATGTTACAAATATGTTGCAAAAATAATAATATTTATAAAGAATTCCCTATCGGAAGCTCACTTTTGGATATTTATTACGGTTTTAATCTTAATTTTCCTTATCAGGTAGTCAGTGCCAAGGTGAATAACCGTTCCGAAGGTCTCAATTTCAAAGTATATAATAACAAGGATATAGAGTTTCTGGATGTACGCGATTCATCCGGTATGCGTACGTATGTGCGGTCACTCTGCTTTGTCTTGTTCAAGGCTGTCAGTGAGCTTTTTCCCGAAGGGAAGCTGTTTGTGGAACACCCGGTCTCCAAAGGTTATTTCTGTAATCTGCGGATCGGTCGCCCTATTACATTGGAAGATGTGACGCGTATCAAACAGCGTATGCAGGAGATTATCGCAGAAAATATCTCTTATCACCGCATCGAATGCCATACGGCTGAGGCTGTACGGGTGTTCAGTGAACGCGGGATGAATGATAAGGTGAGGCTGCTCGAAACTTCCGGTTCACTATATACCTATTATTATACGCTGGGCGATACGGTCGATTATTATTATGGTAATCTGCTCCCCAGTACCGGATATATCAAGTTGTTCGACATCGTGAAATACTATGATGGCCTCTTGCTGCGCATTCCCAATAAAGAGAACCCGGATGTGCTGGAGGAAGTGGTGAAGCAGGAGAAGATGCTGGATGTATTTAAGGAGTATCTCAACTGGAGCTATATCATGGGACTTAATAACGCCGGCGACTTTAACCTCGCCTGCGAAGAAGGGCACGCTACGGATTTAATCAATGTAGCGGAAGCATTGCAGGAAAAGAAAATAGCCCAGATTGCCGATACGATCTTCCATCGTGGGGAAAACGGCGACCGGGTGAAACTGATTTTGATTTCCGGTCCGTCCTCTTCGGGAAAGACCACGTTCAGCAAACGTCTTTCCATCCAGTTGATGACGAACGGGCTCAAACCCTTCCCGATCTCCTTGGACAATTATTTCGTAGACCGTGAAGAGACACCTCTGGATGAAAACGGTAACTATGATTATGAGTCTCTGTATGCGCTCGATCTGGAATTGTTTAACCAGCAGTTACAGGCTTTGCTGCGCGGTGAGGAAGTGGAGCTTCCGCGTTTTAACTTCTCTCTGGGGAAGAAGGAATATAAAGGTGATAAACTGAAAATTGAGGATAATACGATTCTCATTCTGGAAGGTATTCATGCGTTGAATCCGGAACTGACACCGCATATCCCGGATGAAAAGAAGTTCAAAATTTATGTCTCGGCATTGACCACTATTTCTTTGGACGACCATAACTGGATTCCTACAACAGACAATCGTTTGCTTCGCCGCATTATCCGCGACTTTAATTATCGGGGATATTCGGCCCGCGAGACTATCTCCCGCTGGCCTAGTGTGCGTGCCGGCGAAGATAAATGGATATTCCCTTATCAGGAGAATGCGGATGTGATGTTCAATTCGGCGCTGTTGTTTGAATTTGCAGTGCTTCGCCTGCATGCGGAACCTATTTTGATGGGTGTTCCGCGCAATTGTCCGGAATATTGTGAGGCGTACCGGTTGCTGAAATTCATTAAATATTTCGTTCCGGTGCAAGATAAGGAAATTCCCCCGACGTCTTTACTCAGGGAGTTTTTGGGAGGAAGTAGCTTCAAATATTAGATAATAAATTTATTTAAGAGAATTATTTTGGAATTTATAGTTATTGTATAAATATAAGTTCGTAACTTCGCGCCGCAAAAAACAAGCGTGGCAATATGTTGTTGTATTCCAGGGAAAGGAAATAACTGTAAGATTAGACTTAAATAATGAACATTTGTACGTTCTTTCCGTTTATGTTATTACACAGCAAAAAAAGGGTATATGATATTTTATAACAATTTACTAGCGAAATGCTTTTTAGGGAAAAAGAAGCATTATTTTATGATAGGAGGGTTATTCTTTACTCGGTACAAGTATTTGGAAGTTTGGGAAGAAATGGAGTTAAGAATACATGCACGGCAATTCTGGGAGTGTTTTTTATTGACTTTAATCCCAGCATTGGGTTTATCACTATGGTTCTCATGGTGGTGGATGGTGCTTCCGTTCATGACATATCACTTGCTTTACTGGTTTGAAAAAGCAATTAGTTCTCATTCGGTTTTTAACTGGGAGGCATTGACCTATTGTGGTGATGCCGTTTATATGAGAAAAAGAAAATCCTATGCCTGGATGAAATGGTATGGGAAGAAAACTTTTCCGAAATCGGAATGGGAAGATTAAAAGAATAGAGAGACGTTAAAACTCTCTTGCGGATTTATTCAGGCACGGCTTACACAGATTAATATGGTTTCGATTAAAACAGAACCATAGAAATTCTGTAAGCCGTGCCTGAATAATGATATGATAACAGTTATTTCTGCTTTCGGCGGTTTTTCCTTTTCTACTGCTTTTATTTCAGATGTTTCTTTATCCAAAGCAGATGTCCGTACTCTGTGTCACTGGAGGTCCAATGTTCATTAATAGGAGTGATCAATGCTTCTTTCGGGCAATTCAATACATTATATACAATGTAGCTGGTAGTCGGTGGACAAACGTCATCATTGAATCCCCATGTCATATAAGTATCCGCCCTGATTAATTGGGCAAAGTTCACCACATCATAATAAGCCATTGTTCTGATCTTTTCGGGAGTATCCATATCTACGGTATTTCGGAAGAAATGGGGGTAACCTCCGGCACGACCGGCTTTGTAACCTGCCATATCGCTTAGAGCCGGATGATTGGCTACGCAGGCCGTTACCCGCTGATCCAGTCCGGCGGTGACGAGTGCTAATGCTCCTCCCTGGCTGCCGCCTTGAACGATTACATTCTTTCCGTCCCATTCCGGTAGTGAGGTCAGTAGGTCGATGCTGCGGACACAGGCCAGATATACCCGTTTCATGTAATAGTTGTCGCGGCTGTCCAGACCGTTGGACAGGTAGCCATTTTCTCTGCCGTTGAAAGCGGCACTGATTTCTTTGAATTCTTCTTCGCTCATTTCCGGGTTCAGCCCGTGAATCTCTATTTCAAAACGGATGCAGCCTTGTTCGGCGTAATACTTATGTCGCAAAGGTTCCTTGATTGTTTTGATTCCTGCGCCCGGAGGACATAGTACGACAGGGTATTTGCCTTCTTTCTTCGGATAGAACAGGTAGCCGTAGATACTTTGTCCGCGTTGGTTCACCTGCAACTTGATAAGATAGCAGTCTATTTGGTCGGTCGAGTATTTCTTTACGTGCTCTTTGGTGTATGTCAGCGGAAATTTGGCCAGTTCCGCCTTTTCGTTCTCCCAGAATTGCTGAAAGTCGGCAGGCATGGTGGTATACGGACGGAGCTTTTCCGGCGAGAAACCCACTTTGACGTGATGGGAGTATTTCTTTCCGTCTACGGTGGTGGTCAGGCGGCAGTCTCGGAAGCCCGGTTTCTTCATGGTGCCTACGGGGATTGTTGCCTTTCCTTTTCTCATGATGACTGTTCCTTTGGTATCGGCAGGCATCATTTCTCCGCCTATTTCGAAATTAATCGCTATGCTATCTCCCGGAATGCCGTATTTGTAAAACTGTACTTCTACATTTGCCTGTTCTCCAGTTTTGTAAAGCCAGTCGGCATGATCGGGTACGGTTACCCAAAATACGTCACTCCGGTAGGGATTATTTTCGGCAACCGCGAGCAGCGTTGTCAGTAACAACGCTGCTGATACGTAAAATCTTCTCATATTCATTTTACTGTTCAATATAACTGTCATTCGTTTTCTCATTCTATTTTCCATCTGATCGGTTTGTTAATTACGCCGCAATATTAGGAAAGATTAGAAAAACAGAGGTCGATAAAATGTTCTATTAAGTGTAAATTTAGAGCAACTTCCACTCGAATGTATGTTTTCCGGCTTCTAACTCTATGACACGTTCTCCTTTCACAGTATCGGGCACGTATAAAGTGGCACTGCTGTTGGCAGGAATCGTCACGCTGTACACAACACTTTTTTTCTTACGTTCCCATTGGGACTGAATCTCTCCGTACGGAGAACGGTGTCTGGCCTCAAACTGCTTTAAATCACTGGGGAAGTTGGGGCGCAGGAGGATATGTTTAAAACCCGGCTGCTGTGGGTCGGGGAAGATACCGCCCAAGCCTTTATAGAACCATCCTCCGATTTCTCCGAACATCATGTGGTTGTCCGAAATGTCACGTGTAGCATTCAAATCCCAGTTTTCGAGCAGGGTGGTGGCTCCGTTGGCAATCCAGCAGCCCCATGACGGGTAGGTGTCTTGTGCAGCTACTTTATAAGCGGTTTCGGCTTCTCCGTTTTCACTCAAGGCGTTCAGTATGGCTTTGGCTCCCAATACACCCACATCCAGATGGAAACCGGCTTCTTCCACCTTCTTCGCCAGGTTGCGGGCTACTTTTGCTTTCATATCCTTGGGGACAATACCCCACATCAGCGGTACACTTAGTTCCGTCTGAACACCGCTGGCGTATATACCGGTTTCCCTGTTCAGATATTTGTCATTGATCGCTTGTCTGATCTTTTCCGCAAGCGCCTGATAATGTTCGTAATCTTCCTGTTTGTTGAACAGCTTTGCGGCATTGGCCAGTATTTTAGTATCTACGTAGAAGTATACCGATGAGGTCAGTTCTTTGGACGAATGCGATTTCACGGGAACCCAGTCTCCTCTTCCCCATGAAGTCAGTCCGCTTGGGCTGGTACGGTCTACGTAGTCTACATATCGTTTGATGTTTTCGTAGCAGTCGGCTAATAATTTGCTGTCTCCGTAGAACAGATAAATATTCCAGGGAATAATGGCGATTGTACTCGTCCAGTCCAGACCGTTGTCTGTGCCGTATCCCCATCCTCCGGTCGGAATGATGTCGGGTAATACTCCGTTGGGTTGCTGTTCGTCACGGTGGTCGGCGAGCCATTTTTCGTAGACTGTGATGCCGTCATAATTATATAGCGCTGTTTCAATCGCGAAATGTCCGTCTCCCGTCCATCCGTTTTTCTCCCGTTGGGGGCAATCGGTGGGATACCCCATCAGATTGGACAGATAGGCGTTGTTGGTAGCCCACCACAATCGGTTCACGAGTGGGTTTGACGTGTTTATCTCTCCTTTTTGCGGAACGTCGCTGTGAACGAAATAAGCAGTCAGACTGTTTTGATCGAGTGCGACAGGCTTGCTGCTTGTCACTTCTACGTATCTGAAACCTTTGTAGTTGAACCGTGCCATAAACTCGTCTTCTCCCTTTCCGCTCAGAATGAGAATATCCGTCTGGAATGGGTCTTTGTCATCTACCGGACGATGGTATACGTCAATGTTTGACATATTCACCCGTCCGTTGTCATAGATGCGTTCGCCGTGTTTGAGCCTTACTACCGTTCCTTCTTCTCCGGATACCTTGATGCGGGTCACTCCGGACATATTTCTGGCAAAGTCGAATACATACGTCGTGTCGTTCACTTTCTTAAGAGCTTTTGCCGGTATTGTTTCTACGATACGAATCGGTTGTACCTGCTGGGATACGACGTTTTGAGAAGGGACGGCTCTGTAACCTGCTTCCTTCCATTTCGAATCGTCAAAATCTGCCGTATTCCAGCCTTTCTGTTCCAGGCGGGCGTCATAATGTTCCGCTGTATAGATGCTGTTGAAGATCAAGGCCCCCGAAGAAGTCTTCCAGTCTCTTTCGGAGCGGATTACTTCTGTAGTGCCGTCTTCGTAGGTAATTCTCAGGTCCATGCAAAAAGCGGGGCGGTTACGCCACGGTGCGCGGTCAAAGTCCCAGACTGCTTTTGACTGATGGTTGTACCAGCCATTCCCCAGCAGTACGCCAATCGCGTTTTTACCTTTCTGAAGTTGGTTGGTCACATCATAAGTCACATAGAAATTCCGTCTGTCGAAACGGGTATACAGCGGGTCTAGCCGATGGTTTCCGATTTTCTCTCCGTTGATGTATAATTCGTATAAACCGGCGACGGCGATGTACGCTCTGGCGGATTTGACTTTCTTTTGAGTGTCGAATGTTTTTCTGAAATAGGGGGCGGGCTTATAGTTGATGTCTCTGTTGTCGCCAATCCATGCGCCCTGCCAGTTTTCCATTCCCATCATTCCGGTCTCGAAGCTGTTGATGTCCGAAGTAGCCTTTTTGCCGTCCTTATCCCATACATTCACTTTCCAGTAATATTTGGTAAAGGGTTGAAGATTCTTTTCCGGATAGGTGACAAGGATTTGATCCGATTCTTTTTTCCCCGAGTTCCATATTTCCCCGTTTTCGTTGTTTGCTTTCAGTGAGTCTGTGCTGACTATTATCTGATAAGCAGTCTGCCGGGCTCCTTGTCGGGCATCGTTCAGCATCCACGACAATCTGGGATTGGCATTGTCGATGCCCAGCGGATTGATCAGGTGGTCGCAATGAAGGTTCACGGGCTTGCATTCTTCTTGCTTTTGTGCAAGGGTCGGTTGCAGTGCACAACATGCAAGTGCAGTCACTAAATATATTTTTTTCATTCTGTCTATTTGTTTTCCTTTTTAACCACAAACTGATATGTACCGGACTGTAGTTCTAATACTGCCTTTCCATTCATGAAAGTAACCGAAGAAACTCCTTCCGCTTTCACGGCAGCTTTTCCGCTTTCTTCTACTACATAGTCGAGAGTAGGTAATAGTAAGTGAAGAGTGGCGGTGGTGTTGGCAGGTATCGTCACTTGGTAAGAAACCGTTCCGTCATTTTCTTTTTTCCAGCTGCTCTTGATATCTCCATAACAGGAAGGGAACGAAGCATTTACCCAGTCAATCCGTTCCTGACCGGCGGCAACTTCCGGACGGTTGTCCGGAATCGGCTGTAATACGATGTGCTTGAATCCCGGACGTGTTTCGTCGATATCTATACCGCCCATTGTGCGGTACATCCATTCGGAGACTGCTCCATACGAGTAATGATTGAACGAGTTCATCGATACGGGGCCAAAACCTTTCTCTTTGGTATACGAATCCCAGCGTTCCCAGATAGTGGTTGCTCCCTGGTCTATGCTATACAGCCAGGAAGGGTTGTTCCGTTGCAGCAGTAGATCGTAAGCCGTATTTGATTCTCCGAACTGGCTTAATGTCTGATTCAGGATGGCTGTACCCACGAATCCTGTGCTCAGACGGTTACCGTTGCCGGTAATCTTGCGGACCAGTGTTTCCACTCCTTTCTTCTGTGCTTCTTCTGTCGGGAATAAATCCAGTTTCAAGGCAAGCAGATAGGCCGTCTGGCTCTTTTGCTTCAAGTCTCCGTCTGCATCGACGTAGCGTGTCTGGAATTCTTTCTTGATTTCCTGTGCCAGCTTTCTGTAAGCCTTTGCTTTGGAAGCGTAGGCATCACAGTCGTCCGTTTTCAATGCTTCCGAAATTTTGGCCATCAATTGTGCCGTATATGCGTAGTAGCATACACTGACATAGCGGCGTTCGGTATCTTCGTACGATAGCCAGTCGCCATAATTTGTTCCGGCACCGTTATAGTTATAACCGTCTCCTTTTTGACGGGACAGGAACTCCATGTATTTCTCCATAGATGCATAATTGTCCTGCAATATCTTTTTGTTGTCGTACATCAGATAGATAGTCCAGGGAACGATGACACCGGCATCAGCCCAGGCTGCCTGTCCGTAGCCTACCCATGAGTGTGGAGCTACATCCGGATAGGCGCCGTCACTTCGCTGACCGTCACGCATATCTCTCATCCATTTTTCGAAGAAGGCGGATACATTCGCATTATAAGAAGCGGCACGGCAGAACACTTGCGTGTCTCCGGTCCAGCCCAGACGTTCGTCTCTTTGCGGGCAGTCGGTAGGGATGCTCAGATAGTTGCCTCTTTGTCCCCACATGACATTGCTGTATAACTGATTGATTGACCGGCTGCTGGTGACAAACGAAGCTCCCTCTTCGGTAGCGGAACCGACCACTTCCCCTATCAGGGAAAGTACCTCGATGTCTTCACTTGCCGTTATCTCACAATACTGAAAACCGAAGAAGGTCATGGACGGATGGAATGATTCGCCTTCCTTGCTTCCTTTCAGGATATACTTCAATGTTGCTTTTGCACTTCTGAGGTTGGCGGTATATATACTTCCGGCAGGGCCGTCGTCTCCGCGTGATTTATCTCCCGTGTCGTTCAGCATCTCGCCGAAACGGAGTTTCATCTCCGTTCCCGATGCACCTTTTACTTTGAACCGAACCCAGCCGACCATGTTCTGACCTAAGTTGTAGACGGCCGTTTCACCTTTCTTTAGCCGGATAGGAGCCGGTTTGTCCGTAACACTCACTACATTGATTTTACCGTCTTTTTCACCTTGGTAAACAGTAGTGGACAAAGGGATACGGCTCAGATGCGGACGTACCTGAACGGTGGGACCGGCAAAGGCGATTAACTCTCCTTTGAAATGAGGATTGACAGCCGTCTTGTTCCAGTTGGCAGTATTATATCCGGGCTTCGTCCATCCACTTTCTTTTCGGGCGTCATAAGTTTCTCCGTGGTAGATGTCTCCCATTCGTATGGCACCGTCCATGGATGACAGCCAGGAAAGGTCCGTTACTACCGTTTCCGAAGTGTCGTCCGTATATTTCAGTAATATCTTTGCGATGAATCCTACTTCGTGACTGCCATACTCTCCGTGGCAGACGTCACTGTTCCACCAGCCGGAGGATACCTGGGCGCCGACTGCGTTTTCTCCTTTCCGGAGCAAATCGGTGATGTCATACGTCTGATAGTGGGCTGTTTTGCTGAAATCCGTCCATTCCGGCTTCAATTCGTCATAGCGTATGCTGCCGTCTTCCATCTTGTTTCCTACCCGTTGTCCGTTGATAAACAAATCATAGACGCCCAGAGCCGAACTGTAGATGCGGGCGGATGCAATCTTCTTTTTTGCCTTGAATTCTTTACGGAACATGGGTACTCCGCTCATGTCAACCTGCAATACCCGATAATCGCCGGAACCGGAAACCATATTCAGTTTACGATTACCTCCCACAGATACGATTTCTCCGCCTTCAAAAGCGGACTGAGGTTTCTCGAAATCCTCTTTCAGAACGACTTTGGCTTCTTCCTTGTCGCCTTTCTGTTCGTACTCTGTCAGTACGATATTGTCAAACATGGCCGTTTCGTTGGTGTTATTTCCTCTGAATGCCCGGAAGCCGATATATCCATTTGATAGTTTGGAATCGGTGTCGGTATAGGTATCCACCAGTACCTTGTCAATATAAGTCTTGACCACTCCATCTTTTGCTTCGATTGCCAGATGGTGTTCTTTATTCAGCAAGTCGGATTTAGTGAAGAATTTGCCGATCGGAGTATCCGAACTTTGCAGGCGTCCCCTGTCATAAATATGTCTTCTGATCAAAGGTTCTTTTTCATTGTCCAGCGTATTGACAGACCACATGAATACGTTGGAAGCATCGCGTGCGCCGAAAAGAACGGATGCGTTGCCGGAAGTCAGTGTGACATCCATTTCCAGCAGCATTCGTGCCTTTGTCTGTTTCTTGTCTTCCGGATTGATTTTGGAATTCTTGTTTATTTGAGTTGCCTTGATCCATTGCGCTCCCGACCATCCGTCGGACAGCAGTCCTGTTTCGAAGAAAGCCTTTTCCGTCGAAGTCTCTTCTCCGGTTTTGTTGTTCCACACGGTTACTTTCCAATAATAGCGGGTGGAAGGGGTGAGAGCCGGTCCTGCATAACAGATGTGCAATGATTCGTCAGATGCCACCTTTCCGGAAGTCCAGACCGGATTTAGACAGGCTGCATCGGTCGCTACCGTGATTTGATAGGCTGTTTGTCTGACTCCTCTTTCCGCTGACTCTAGTTGCCAGCTGAATCGGGGAGCTGTTATGTCCAGCCCGATAGGATTGGTCAGATATTCAACCTGTAGTTTTTTGATTGCTGCATTCGTGGGCAGCAGAAAAAGAATAGATAAAAGTAACAAAGTAGTTCGTGCCATTAGTTTAAAGTATTAATAGTTTGTTATGATGGGGGATACTTGCAAATATAGTGCTTATTGTCTTGGATAGACATAAGAATTTTGACACTAATACTTAAAAATATGACCGTCCCCTTGAAATAATAAATGCCTATACTTGTTGTAGTACAGGCATTTATCGTTTTATGTGAATTCCGGTGCCATCTGTGAATAAAGCAGGGGTTATCTTAAAGCTTCCACTTCTTCGGGTGTCAGCGGAATTTTCTTGCCGAGTCGGCGGGCACCTGTCTCCGTGATGAGATAATCTTCTTCGTTGCGGATACCGCCGAAGTCTTTGTAAGTTTCCACTTTGTCGTAATTGATAAAATTGGTGAACTTCTTTTCTGCTTTCCACATATCAATCAGTTCGGGGATGAAGTAAATGCCCGGTTCTACGGTATGTACGAATCCCGGTTCCAGTGGAATGGCGAGGCGTTGCGACTTGCGTCCGAACTGCGTGCTCTTCGGCTGACCGTTGTATCCTACCCATATCTCACCCAGATTTTCCATATCGTGAACATCCAGTCCCATCATGTGTCCTAATCCGTGCGGATAGAACAGGGCATGCGCGCCTTCGCGGACAGCATCTTCCGTATTTCCTTTCATTAGTCCGAGAGTTTTCATGCCGTCTACCATGACGCGGGCGGACAATTCGTATACATCCATATAAGGAATGCCCGGACGAAGCGCCTTGACAGATTCCAGATGCATCGCATTCTGGATTTCGTAAACTTCGCGCTGGCGGGTTGTAAATTTCTTATCCGCAGGAATCGTGGACGACATATCGCCTGCATAACCCGACTCGACTTCCGCACCTGCGTCAATCAGGAACAGATCGCCCGGTTTCACTTTATTTCCGTGATAATGGTTGTGCAGCGTCTGCCCGTTGATGGTGGCGATCGTTGCAAACGACAGTTCGCAGTTGTTGGACTCTGCCACGCGATTCATTTCCGCTACTACTTCATATTCGTACATTCCCGGACGAAGCACCTTCATGGCGGTGATGTGCATATCGGCAGTCACGTCACAGGCTTTTTCTATTTCTACGATTTCTTCCGCCGACTTGTAGTTGCGCTGAGCTATGACGGCACGGATGAAAGGTACGGAACCTTCCTGACGTGCAGGTGGTATTCCGAGCCAGTCCATCAGTTTCAGTTTATGTTCGGGGCGGTAGGGAGGAAGATAATGAATTGCTTTTCCACTCTGGACGCATTTGTGCAGATAGCCGACGATATCAGCGGAAGCCATCATTTCCCTGATGCCGACACGTTCGCATTTTTCGCGTAACGTAGGCTGTGAGCCCATCCATACGATGGCATCGATGGATAATTCGTCACCGAAAATAATTTCTTTGTCTTCGTCAATATCGATGATGGCCGAAAGTCCGGCACACGAAAGACCGAAATAATAAAGAAAAGTGGAGTCCTGACGATAACGGAACGTGTTATCCTCATAATTCAGCCCGCACTCGTCATTTCCCAGAAATAACAAAACTCCGGAGCCTAAATTCTTTTTCAGCAGGGCTCTGCGCTGCATATACGTCTCTTTGGCAAACATACTGTCCTAATTTTTAAGTTCGTGCAACAAAGATATAATAAAGAATGAAATATTACATAATCAACAAGTGACAATTAAGCTACGACTTACATAGAAAATTCTTTTTCTAATTCCTTTGTTACAGCTCTGTTGATAAATTCATTAATAGTAGTACCTGCGTTAGCGGCGGCTGTTGCTACCATTCCGTGCAGGTCGGAAGGCATACGTAGGACTAATTTTCCACTATACGGTTTACTTGGCTCCACTCCACGATCTTTGCAACTTGCCAAATAGTCGTCAATAGCCCCTTCAAAGTCACTCTTTAATTCACTGATGGTTTCACCTTCGTAAGTGATGCAATCTTTTTTAAGACCGAGAACTTTACCGAACAGGCAATTATCTTCTTCGTTGTATTCTACGCTACCAGCGTAACCTTTGTACTTTAACTGTCCCATAATTACTTTATTCTTTACTTTGTTCATATTTCTCAATCAGCTTGTTCTCACGGATATAAGCAAGTAACTGCTTCATCACGTATCCTTTAATAATATTAGACGGATGCGGCTTATGCATGATATACGAGCTTTTGTTATCAGCGCTTATAAATTCAACCCGTGAACCAGAAGTATTTCCTTTTTTTCCTTCACTATAACCAAATAACCCAAATAACCGTTTTACTTCATCGTAAGTGAAGTTCTTAGGCAATGTAAGGAAACGTTCTATTAGCTTTTCTTTTGTACCCATAATGTATAATGGTTTATGCAAAGATACTAAATTTAGTATCATGCTCAAGTGCTGGCTTTTCTTTTTATTAATTGATACTGATATTTAACATTAAAGCAAAGTAGATAACAGTGATTTTGAACTTAATTTGTTGTAAATTAAGATTTAATCTCTTATCAATCTGTGTTCTTTTCTACAATGATTTTAGGTAATACAATCTTAACCTCTTGTTTGTCTTTCCGTCTTTCCCAATATACTACGAAGTTGACAGCTGCCTCTTTAAGTCTATATCCTTTTTTATCTAACTCTTCAAGTGTATTTTGGAATTTTCTGGAGAAACGTAATATCTCGTTACCATGAAAGTCTGTACAGCCATTTGCTTTTAGCTGTAAAGGCATTCCACTTTTTAGATTATATATAGCGGCCTGACAATATGAGGAAATAAATGTGTCTAGATTTAAATCTTTGTGAGTTAATAAATAACATAGTCTTTGAGGTATAGGATATTGATTGTTGTCAGTCCGAATTTCTGTTAGTCCATTGACAATATTATTAAAATAATGTCCATTTAGATGGATAGATATGTTTTGTTTTGCACGAGTGATGGCAACATATATTTCACGTTTCTTTTCATCTGAGAGTGAGTTACCATTGTTAAGGAGTAAAAAGACATTGTCGAACTCCTTTCCTTTTGCTTTGTGGATGGTGGAGACAATAACTGTTTCACCTTGAGCTGAATAAAAGTCTTCTAGATTGGATTCAAATAGATAGGTTTTCCAGTCCGACAAATACTTTCGGGAGTAGATTTGTTCGAAAGTAAGTATGATGGAACGACATATTTCCCACGAAGAAGTATTGCCGAATTCGTATTTCAGCTTTCTCTTAGCTACTTCCCATCGTTCATTGTCGATAATATGGGTATCCTTAGTAAGATTTAGTACTTGGGTGAAATAGCGGATTTCATTTAAATCGCCTAAATAAAAATTACTGCTATTCGTTTGAACTAGTTTGGTGGCTATACCCTGTTCCTGTAAGAGGCATGATATAAAAACTGCTTCTTCGTTTGTTTTGGTGAGTACACCAGTCGTGCCTGCAAGCGGGCTTTCAACTACATCCTTTATTAAAGGAATAATTAAATTGTTTGATGGGTAGTAGGTGATACGAAGCGAACCATTCTCCGGTTGATGAGAGACAATAGGATTGTGCTTCATCCGATGAGGTATTTGATTGACAAATGAATTTGCGAATGTCACAAGATTGCTTTTACTTCTGAAGTTTTCATATAACTCATAAAAGCGTGCTTGGTATTTGCTGATGAGGTATTGCATATATTTGGAGTCTGATTTACGAAAGGAATAGATGTTTTGATCATCATCTCCTACAGCTATGACCTTTAGAGTTTCATTTTTATCTATAAGAGCAGTAATGAGATTGAATTCATCCTCTGTCATATCTTGTGCTTCATCAATTACAAGTACGCTTTTGGTGATACGGCTTATTTCAACTTCATCATTCTTGATTTTGTCTATTGTATCTTTAATGACAGATTCTGATTTCTCAATCGAACCTAGTTTGCCTAATAAGTCGAAACAATAGGAGTGAAAGGTCTTTATTTCAATGTAACCTACTGCATTTCCTATTAAATCATGAAGCCTTTTTCGGAATTCACTAGCTGCTGCTCGTGAGAAGGTAAGCATGAGTAACTGTTCATGTTTTACGTCTTCCATTAATAACAGAGAAGCCAGTTTATGTACGAGTAAACGGGTTTTGCCACTTCCCGGACCAGCTGCGACAACAATGTGTCCCGGCTGATTGTCATTAATAATATTTAGTTGGCTTTCGGATAGCTCTCCGAACAATTGCTTGTATTTGGTTGGAGTGATTCGTCTGCTAATCTCTTCTTTTCGTCCTCCTGGAAAATATTTTTGAATGAAAGACATATTGTTCAACCTGAAATAGTCATCAACGAATCGCTGTGCTTCTTGGTTGTTTTGGCTCATTTTTCGTGCATATTCTCCTACAATGTGAATCTTTTGTGTTTTGTTACTATAGAATTTTTCTAGTTTGCGATAATCGTCCTGCTTATACCGTATATTTGTGTCTCCCAATCGTTTAATCGTCATTCGGTTGTATATGACTAGAAATCCACCTTCTATTTGCAGAGCTCCTATCCGGGAAAGGTAAAAAAGCGTATCTTCTATATCTTCGAGAGTAGTCAGTTCTTGAAACAATACTTGTTGTTTTTCATAGCTTTCTTTTAATTCTACTACGGAAAATTCAACGAGAATTTCATCTCTTTTAGCTGAACCAGTTTCTGATTCAGTTTTTTCATATAGGTAATTTATTATAAACTCGGATAAAAGATGTCTGTCCTTTGTTTTTTTATCAAATGAAGTACTGGAGGATGAACACCGATAAATAGCACGATAGTTTCTATTATCATCTTTGTGTGAACGTATAATCCAGTTCTTTTCACACCAGAAATTTATGAGTGTTTTTAATTTGTCAAGACTAATCTCTTTTTTTATTTCAATTTCTGCTTGTTCACGTAATTCTTTCAAGTTAAATAACTTCTCTTCTTCATTAAACTGTGTGAGGAGGAAATCTTCCAAACAGTTGTATAGTCTGGTGATTTCAAGAGAACGGTTTCGCTGCTCTTTTTTGATTATATAAGCAGTGAGATCCTGATTGTCAGCCAATATCTTTTCGTCACGGAGTAAAGTTATTATCTGGATGACTTCATCATTGGGGATACCTAAATGATCGGAGATATAATCAATACGGGCCTCCGGTGCTTCATCATTTGCATACTTTCGACTTTTGGTTGATATGAGCTTTTTAATGATGCGAATAGCTTGCGTTTTTTGTTTTTCATTGAAGCGAGGAGACAGGTTAATTTTATCAATAGCTTCCTGAACTGTATTTGCCAATATACTGTCGGCAAATACACGTGGAATATTTTGTCCACGGCGTAAATATCCGGATTCTTCAAGTGCTGCTATGGCCGTGGTCACACGAGTTTCTATGTTGGTGACATTCTCATCCCATCCGGCTCTACGAGCTATCTCTAAAGCTGACTGCGAAACAGTCGGGCGCAAGCGAGTGTTATTTTTTATAGCTTTCCAGACCTGTTGTATTTCTCCGATATGTAACTTCGTTTGATTAAGCAGGATGAAATGCTTTGTTAAATCTTCTTCGTCAAAAAGAATATAACAAGAGGCTTCGATATTCTCGTCTCGGCCAGCTCTGCCCGATTCCTGTACATAATTCTCAAGTGAATCGGATATTTCATAATGGACTACGAGTCCTACATCTTTTTTGTCTACTCCCATTCCGAAAGCAGAAGTGGCTACCATAATTTGTACGATGCCGGAGATGAAATCGTTTTGGTTTTCTGTTTTATCCTTAATGTCCATTTTTCCATGGAAAGCTCTAACGGAAAAACCGTCTTGCTTTAAACGCGCTGCGAGGGTGGAAGCTGTTCTTGTGCGTGCTACATAAATAATTGTCGGGCATTTCTTTAACTCAATAATCTCCCTTAGACACGTATATTTCTCTTCTTGCTGACTTTTTTGGAATACTTGATATTCAAGGTTGGTCCGGTAACTGTTGGAGCGAAATAATTCTAACTGTATATTTAGCTTTTCTTTGAAATAAATGGAAATATCCTCAATCACTTCCTGTTTGGCTGTTGCTGTGAAACAAGAGACGGGTATTGGTTGTACCAAACCTTTTTTCAGTTGTAGTTGTCTGATATAATCACCTATGTAGAGATAGTCAACACGGAAATCTTGTCCCCATGAAGAAAAACAATGTGCTTCATCAATTACAAAACGAACAATTTTACGTCCCAATAATAATCTTTCAATTGATTTTGACCGTAATGATTCGGGAGATATATAAAGAATGGAAGCAGTTCCGTTTTCAACTCTTTCAAAAGATTCAGAACGTTCTATAGGATCAAGCAAACCATTGATAGTGACTGCATCTGTAATGGAATATTTTCGTAGGTTGTCCACTTGATCTTTCATTAAAGACTGTAGAGGAGAAATAACTACTGTGAGTCCTTTAACTAATTCTCCACTCATTAATGCCGGGACTTGAAAAGTGATAGATTTTCCTCCTCCTGTAGGGAAGATTGCGAGGAGTGATTTACCTTTTAAAGCAGCTTTTACTGCGTCTTCTTGCAAAGATTGATTGTTGTAAGTTCGATAAGAATCAAAACCAAAGAAAGTTTTTAATCCTTTATGTGCGTCAAAAACCTGATTACAAAAATCACATCCAGTCAAGCAAGGAGTATTACGTAATGCATACATGATTGACTCTACTTTCGGGTGCGAATGCAGTACCCAAGGTGGGGTAATAGAGTAGCGATCTTTACAATTGATTAGGGCAAGGCAATAAGCTAATTCGACAGGAGATTGGTTGATATAGTTTGTAAGTGGGGCATACTTACATAAATCACCGTCAAATCTGCGGTTTATGATAGCATCTAAATCCTCCTGCTGCTTTTCGTAGTTATAAGTAATATAATCAAAAAAGTAACCGAACTCTTTGGTATGATATAATAGTGCAAAATAGATATCCTTTAAATCTTTGTCCAGACAATTAAATGCTTCTACCTCAGAGAGGAATAGCTCTTGTGCTTTGATTGAATCATTTAGTGGGTTGCTGAGGCTTTCTGTTTGTAATTTGTCGTCTTTCAATAAATGATGGTAAGGTCTTGCCGGAAATAATAAAGGCGAGAGATAGAGAGTGTCTATTACTTTGGGGTGTTTGTATCCGACTTGCGCAAATAAAGGCGAAATATATTGAAGATCATGATTCAAGATGTTATGTCCGCCTATATATTCTGTTTGTGCAATGAATTGCATTAAATCTTTGGGCGAGTTGCAATGAAAAGAAGCTCCGTCATGGCGAATAGCTCCTATATCCAAAATCTGACGATTAGTTGGATTAATTTCAAGGTCAATAAAGGTGATATTTGTCATGCCTGTTTTTTTTAATCAACTGTTCAAAGATAATACTAATTTACAAAAGTATAATGAACTTCATAGAATAAATATTTGTTTAATTTATAAATTACTGTGATAGGATTAAAAATAATCCCACTAATCTGTGTAATCTCTCGTTAAAAAGTTACTTTTGTAGCGAGAAACAGTAGAAAGCAAAAACGAATATGGCACAAGGTTCCCGTCAAATACAATCGCAGGCGCAACAGCAGATACAAACGCTCTCGCCACAGCAGATTCTGGTCGTGAAGTTGTTGGAGCTTCCCGCAGTCGAGCTGGAAGACCGTATCCATGCTGAACTATTGGAAAATCCGGCGCTTGAAGAAGGCAAAGAAGACGCTGCTACAGATGAATATGCCGATGGCGTCAGTCCGGAAGAAGGCATGGATAACGATGCCAATGATTATGATTCTTTAAGTGATTATCTCACCGAAGACGATATCCCCGACTATAAATTGCAGGAAAACAACCGCTCGCGGGACGAGCAGGCGGAAGATATTCCTTTCTCCGACGCCACCTCTTTTTATGAAATCCTGAAAGAACAACTCCGTGAACGTAACCTGACCGAGCACCAGTGCGAACTGGTGGAATATCTGATCGGTTCGCTGGACGATGACGGACTGCTCCGTAAATCGCTGGAAAGTATCTGTGACGAACTGGCTATCTACGCCGGTATCGAATCTACGGAAGAAGAACTGGAAGAGGCTCTGTGCATCCTGCAGGATTTTGACCCGGCAGGTATCGGAGCACGCAACCTTCAGGAATGTCTGATGATACAGATTCTGCGTAAGAAGAGCGAAGAGAAGAAGCCGTCACCGATATTGAACCTGGAAGAGCGCATCATCAGTGACTGTTATGAAGAATTTACCCGGAAGCACTGGGAGAAAATCATTAAGAAACTGGATGTCAGAGAAGAGACTTTCAATGAGGCGATTGCCGAAATAACCAAGTTGAATCCCCGTCCGGGCGCTTCGCTCGGAGAGACGATCGGAAGAAACCTACAGCAGATTGTTCCCGATTTTCTGGTGGATACCTACGATGACGGAACGATTAACGTAAGCCTGAATAACCGCAATGTTCCCGAACTCCGGATGAGCCGCGACTTTACCGAGATGGTGGAGGAGCATACCAAAAATAAGGCGAACCAGTCTAAAGAGTCGAAAGAAGCCATGATGTTCCTGAAACAGAAGATGGATGCGGCACAAGGATTTATCGATGCGGTGAAGCAGCGGCAGAATACATTGATGACTACCATGCAGGCGATTATCGACTTACAGCGTCCTTTCTTCCTCGAAGGCGACGAGTCATTGCTGAAACCGATGATTCTCAAAGATGTGGCAGAACGTACCGGACTGGATATCTCTACGATTTCCCGTGTCAGCAACAGCAAATACGTACAGACCAACTTCGGCATCTATCCGCTTAAATTCTTCTTCAGCGATGGCTATACGACGGAAGACGGAGAGGAAATGTCCGTACGCGAGATACGTAAGATTCTGAAAGAATGCATTGACGGAGAAGACAAAAAGAAACCGCTGACAGATGACGAACTGGCGGATATCCTGAAGGAAAAAGGCTATCCTATCGCCCGCCGTACGGTGGCGAAATACCGTCAGCAGTTGAATATACCGGTGGCAAGACTGAGAAAGTGAGTTTAAAGTATTAACTATAAAGTATTAAGTATTAGTGCTGATGGATAAAGAAAAAGAGCATATCATAGCGGATAAAACAATGTTGCGGGTGGCACGGATCACCTCCATCGTGTTTACTCCATTTTCTATACCGTTTCTGGCGTTTCTGGTGTTATTCCTGTTTTCTTATCTCCGTATCATGCCGATACTTTATAAGGGAATTGTGTTGGGAATCGTTTACTGCTTCACCATACTGACGCCCACTATCACCATTTTCCTGTTCCGGAAGATCAACGGGTTTGCCCGTCAGGAACTGAGTGAGCGTAAGAAACGTTATGTACCTATCCTGCTGACTATTATCTCGTATGTGTTCTGCCTGCTGATGATGCGGAAACTGAATATTCCCTGGTATATGACCGGAATCATTTTTGTTTCCCTGGTGATATCGATCATCTGCATTCTGGTCAATCTGAAATGGAAACTGAGCGAACACATGGCGGGGATGGGCGGTATTATCGGGGGACTGGTTTCGTTCAGTGCGCTGTTCAGCTATAATCCGGTAGTGTGGTTGTGCCTGTTTATTCTGATTGCAGGCATATTGGGCTCGGCGCGGATTGTGCTGGGGCATCACACCTTGGGCGAGGTCCTTTCCGGTTTTGTAGTCGGGCTGGTCTGCTCTTTTTTGATACTCCATCCGGCGTACAACCTTATATTCAGAGTATTTTTATTTTAAAAACAATATAAATCCTAAAAACTAATTATTATGAACTTTCCACAGAACTTGAAGTACACGAATGAACACGAGTGGATTCGCGTAGAAGGAGACATCGCTTACGTAGGTATCACAGATTACGCACAGGAACAATTGGGCGATATTGTATTCGTTGATATTCCTACCGTAGGAGAAACGTTGGAAGCCGGAGAAACTTTCGGAACGATTGAAGTGGTAAAGACCATTTCCGATCTTTTCTTACCGTTGGCAGGCGAGATACTCGAACAGAACGAAGCTTTGGAAGAAAATCCGGAGCTGGTAAACAAAGATCCTTACGGCGAAGGCTGGCTGATCAAGATGAAGCCTGCTGATGCCAGTGCTGCGGAAGACCTGCTCGATGCCGAAGCATACAAGGCAGTGGTCAACGGCTGAATTTGAATAAACAGTACTTCTGCCTCAATGGAAGCTGACTAAATAGTCGTTAGTAACTCCAACTCTCCTCCTGCTGGAAGGAGGAGTCCCCGTAGGGGGAGGTGGTAGGTAAATGAATGTATGTAATAACTTTTAGATTAGATGAAAATGACTCCAATTGTAAGTATCATCATGGGTAGCACGTCCGACCTTCCTGTTATGGAGAAGGCTGCGCAACTGCTGAATGATATGCATGTACCGTTCGAAATGAACGCCCTTTCTGCTCACCGCACGCCGGAGGCTGTGGAAGAGTTTGCCAAAAATGCCCGTAGCCGTGGCATTAAAGTAATCATCGCTGCTGCCGGAATGGCTGCCGCCCTTCCGGGTGTCATCGCAGCCAACACAACGCTTCCGGTGATCGGAGTACCTGTAAAAGGCTCTGTGCTCGACGGTGTAGACGCTCTGTACTCCATCATTCAGATGCCTCCGGGCATTCCTGTGGCTACGGTTGCTATCAATGGAGCGATGAATGCGGCTATCCTTGCCATTCAGATGCTTGCGTTGAGCGATGCGGCATTGGCTGAGGCTTTTGCTGCTTACAAAGAAGGACTGAAAAAGAAAATCGTAAAGGCAAACGAAGAACTGAAAGAAGTGAAGTTCGAATATAAAACTAATTAATTGACAATTGACAATTGACAATTGACAATGGGCTGGCGCTGTGGGTGCTTTGTTGAGCTTGTTGTTGATTCTCGATTCTCAATTGTCAATTGTCAACTGTCAATTGTCAATTGAAAAGATGGATTTATTCAATTACTTTCGAAGAGAAACATCCGAAGTAAATATTGGGGCTGTACCTTTGGGCGGCCCCAATCCTATTCGTATCCAGTCGATGACGAACACGTCCACTATGGATACAGAAGCTTGTGTGGAACAAGCCAAACGCATCGTCGATGCCGGCGGCGAGTATGTACGACTGACCACGCAGGGTGTCAAGGAAGCGGAAAATCTGATGAATATCAATATCGGGCTACGAAGTCAGGGATATATGGTTCCGTTGGTGGCTGATGTGCATTTTAATCCGAAAGTGGCCGATGTAGCAGCTCAATATGCAGAAAAGGTACGGATCAATCCGGGCAATTATGTAGATGCAGCGCGTACTTTTAAGAAACTGGAATATACCGACGAGGAGTATGCGCAGGAGATACAGAAGATTCACGACCGTTTTGTGCCGTTTCTGAATATCTGTAAGGAGAATCATACGGCTATCCGCATCGGAGTCAATCACGGTTCCCTGTCCGACCGTATCATGTCCCGCTACGGAGACACTCCCGAAGGGATGGTGGAATCCTGTATGGAATTCCTGCGTATCTGTGTGGCGGAACATTTCACGGATGTGGTGATTTCGATCAAGGCTTCCAATACGGTGGTGATGGTGAAGACCGTCCGCTTGCTTGTTGCCGTGATGGAACAGGAGGGAATGTCATTTCCCCTGCATCTTGGAGTGACGGAGGCCGGAGACGGAGAAGACGGACGTATAAAATCTGCCTTGGGCATCGGTGCATTGCTTTGTGACGGATTGGGAGATACGATTCGTGTGTCGCTTAGTGAGGCTCCCGAAGCGGAAATTCCCGTAGCGCGCAAGCTGGTGGATTATGTTCTGTTGAGGCAGGATCATCCGTATATCCCGGGTATGGAGGCACCGGAATTTAATTATCTTTCTCCTTCGCGCCGCAAGACGCGGGCAGTGCGGAATATCGGGGGCGAACATCTCCCTGTCGTTATTGCCGACCGCATGGATGGGAAGACGGAAGTCAATCCGCAGTTTACTCCGGATTATATCTATGCCGGAAGAACGTTGCCCGAACAGCGGGAAGAAGGAGTGGAATATATCCTTGATGCCGATGTATGGGAAGGGGAGGCCGGAACATGGCCTGCTTTCAATCATGCGCAGTTGCCGTTGATGGGCGAGTGCAGTGCAGAACTGAAATTCCTGTTTATGCCTTACATGGCGCAAACGGATGAAGTGATTGCCTGTCTTAAGGTGCATCCCGAAGTTGTGGTTATTTCTCAGAGCAATCATCCGAATCGCCTGGGCGAGCACCGTGCATTGGTGCATCAACTTATGACGGAAGGTCTGGAGAATCCGGTTGTTTTCTTCCAGCATTATGCGGAGGACGAGGCGGAAGATTTGCAGATTAAGTCCGCCGTTGATATGGGAGCATTGATTTTTGACGGTTTATGTGACGGGATTTTCCTGTTCAATCAAGGAAGTCTGAGTCATGCGGTAGTAGATGCTACTGCCTTCGGTATCTTGCAGGCAGGACGCACCCGTACTTCTAAAACGGAATATATTTCTTGTCCGGGCTGCGGTCGTACGCTTTATGATCTGGAAAAGACAATTGCGCGTATCAAGGCGGCTACCTCACATCTGAAAGGCTTGAAAATCGGCATCATGGGATGTATCGTCAACGGTCCCGGTGAGATGGCGGATGCCGACTACGGCTATGTAGGTGCCGGACGCGGAAAAATCAGCCTTTATAAAGGTAAAGTTTGCGTAGAGAAAAACATACCCGAAGAAGAGGCGGTGGAACGGTTGCTGGAATTTATCCGCAATGATCGGAAAGAACTGGAACTTTAATCAGTTATACTTTTAAATAGTTAAGACAGGAGTTGCTTTAAGTTTGCTTAAGGCAACTCCTGTCTTTTATTATAGTATACACAAACATTTATCCGTACAAGGGGAAGATAACCACCCGGGATTAATAGTAGGAGAACCGTTCATTAGGCTATTATGTAGGTTAGATTAATGTATTCTGTCAGTAAGAAGAAGTCATTTCACGTACATGGGTCCATCAGTCCACGTACGTGATCTATTGGGTTCATGTACGTGAACCGAACGGTCCACGCACGTGAAACGAATACATGAAACGTACTAAATATATTAGTCAAACCTTGTTAGCTTGTTAAGGTTACTATGCTATGGCTTAATGCAGGCGGCATACATTAAGTTATATATGGCATAAACAACGCATATTCACGCTGAAAATGGAGTTTTTAACACATGCAGATAATGCTTCTGAATAGTCTGTTTTATAGTTGTTAATCAGCGTGTTAATCCTGTTTCTTATTAAAAGCAGGTGATAATAGAAACCAGAAAAAGTTCTATTATCACCTTATTATCACCACCTATTATCACCATTACTGCCTTAATAATAAGGAGCTTATCCTTTAAAAGTGACAAGTGACAATAACAAAGTGTTTTATTAACTCTAGTGAGAGACGGTTGGAAGCCTAAGGGCATTTTTCAGCCATTGCATACAGCGCATGACGAAAGATTCGTGATGCAGGTTTTTGGTTTGTTCTTCTATCTGTATTTCCATCTTTCGCTGCAATTCTTCCAGCAATGCTTTTCTTGTTTTCCGTATTATTTCCTGTTCTTTTTCATGTGTTATTTCTTGTTCGTCCTTCGAATGCCTTTTCTGATTATCCCGAAGCATGTCAAGTTGGTCGTGCAATATTTTGTTTTTCAACTGCAACCTTTGGCATAATTCATCATAATCCCGTATTTTATGTTCTAATATATCCCGTTCCATTTTTAGCCGGAGATTGACAGACTCTTTGGCTGTAAACGCTCCGTTATTAATCTTGCGTCGCAATTCGCATACGATAGAACGGAATTCTATTGCTATTTCTTCCGGTGTTTGCTTGTGAAAGTCAGCCAGACGTTTTAGCTTGTGTCCTTTTACGATGGAGCAGAAGATGCTACGCCTTTTGTTATCTATAATTTGCAGTGCCAATGCTTTAACGACTATCGGGTAGAGGTTGAAACATTCGCTCTGCAAGCGGATGTAGAATTCTGCTTCTTCATATTTGAGCATCTCGTTCCTGATAGCTTTATCCATATTCCGGATGAGCTTTTCGTGATTGGTTCTTTTAAGTGCCAGTGTTTCTTCTAAATCCATATCGCTTTCGTTGTTTTGATTGTCTTCTAAAAACGACTGGGCGTCCATGCACTCTCCTTAAAAAAAGGATGTGGGGTTGGGGTAAAAAAAGGAAAGGCACGGACGCTGTTGTCGTTTCACTATCCACACATAGGTGTTGGCTAGACCCTATCAAGAATAGTGATAAACAACAGACATCCATGCCAATTTTATATATAGGGATTCTATATAACAATTAGCATGGAATATCTGTTGCATCACTTCTCCTTGATTTTAAAAGTAAGCCAACTTTATGTGCGAAGAAGTAATACGTTTATATTCCAATATTTATAAAAAACACCTTTCTCCTACATTCACGTCACGCTGACGGGGAGAAAGGTGTATGCAAAGATAAGTGTTTATTCTGAAATCTCAACGAAAAGCGGGGATTTCTTCACATACGACTATCTCCATGCCACGATAGACGACCATTATTTTGTGGAGCGTCGTTGTGCCGATGGCTTTTTGTACTGTTTCGCTGGCGGCATAGCTGAATCGGATTCAAGCAAGTATCCTGCTTCGAGAAGGAAAAATTAAAGTTTGGCCGTTGGCTGGATGTGGTGGATTATGAGTTATTGATTTAGTTTTCTGGTGACTTATCATTCATTTTTTCTTCAAGTAGTTTGAGTAGTTCGTTGCAAGCAGTATCCATGTATTCTTTGCCTTCTTCAGCCAAAACATCCGGATTATAAGACAGTTTCACAGAATCGGATGTGATGTCACAGCTTATTTCACATCCATCTGATAAGTATTGAATATAAATACAGAATGGGAAATCAAAAGTATTATCGCCTGCATATCGGCAATGATTAAAATGAAAAGTTACTGCATCATATTTTAGCTTAAAGTAGTCAACCTGAGATTTCTTGGATAAACGTATGATATCCTCTACAAAGCTATACTCTTTTGACTTAGTATATAAAATGTGTGACTGGATAATTGGCTCATCAGGATTGGGTGTATTTATTTTTCTAGCCATGTTCCAAGTGGGAGTGTTGGTTATAAATGTTCTGTCAAATAGCTTTTGGAGTCCACTGATCTTTTGCTCCACATAAACGGCCAATTCAAAAAAAGCACTTCTTGCCTGTTCTACGGAACGACTGCTTTTTTCGATAGCTTTATCTGAGTATCTACGCTGTAACATCGCTATTTTCTTATCGAAATCACCTTCTTCCTCTATGCTTTCTCCCTTGGCGGCTTTGATTGCGAGTGTCAGACTGCGTATCAAGCAACTGCTCAAATAGTTGACGAATGGTAATATATCATTCAAAGTGGCATTAGCACCATCTGAAGGGGTTAATCCTGCTTCTACATCACATTGATGGAGGATGTTCAGATAGTTGGATTTATCTTCGGAGTGAATAACGATCATCGGATATCCATAACGGTGCAGCACAAAGTTTACTAATAAACGGGCAATGCGTCCGTTGCCATCTTCGAAGGGATGAATGCGGATATAACGGTAATGAAGCAACGCCGCCAATTCAACAGGAGTCAGTATTCCTTTGTCTGCTTCCAGGTTGTACCAGTCTACCAAGCTCGTCATAAATGCCGGAGTTTCTTCGGGCGAAGCATAACTGAAAACTTCTCCTGTTGCGGTCAGTACGGAATTGGGGCGTGATTTATATTCGCCTACTTTTATCTGCATACGGATGTCTTGTCCGTCGGGTGTTTTGGCGTTCTTCCAATAGTCCTGCACAAGGATGGTACGGTTCAACTCGCGAATAAAACTTTCAGTCAGCGGACGTTCTTTGTCTTGCGCCTCTTGCTTTATCATTTCCAGTCCTACGTTGTGAGCTTTCATCTCTTCATAATCTTTCAAGCTGGCATTACCCGAAGTTTCACCGAACATTAATAATAGTTTTGTTTGTCCGTATGTCAGTGTATTTCCTTCCAAGTGGTTAGAGTTATAATTAAACTCTAACTTGAATTTATCATTCCAACGTTTCAGGTCCTCAGGCTTAAGAGGCTGAAGCGATTTCCATTCGCTATATAATTGTTTTATATTACTTATTCCCATTTATATATGTGGGGCTGTGCCCATTTTTTTGTTTAGATACAAAAATAGGAAACTTTCTTTATATGCCAATCCCTTGAACGATATTTATTTGGAGATTGGCTATGGCATCTTCTTTTGCAACTTTGTTGCACGAATCATTCGCTACCTTTGCAGCAGATAAAAAAGAAAGAATGATTATGGGACATTGTAGTTGTTGCGCACATACACACGAATGTGCACCCGAAAAACATATTGAAAAGAAAGAATCAATATTCGCTGAATATTGGAAAGTGGGACTTTCATTTATCCTGTTGATAAGTGGAATCATCATGAACGCTCTGGAGTTACCTTTCTTCCGTGAAGGATATTTCTCTCTGATATGGTATGTCGTGGCTTATCTTCCGGTCGGCCTGCCCGTTATGAAAGAGGCTTGGGAGAGTATGAAGGATAAGGACTATTTCAGTGAGTTTACGCTGATGTTTGTAGCTACGCTTGGAGCGTTTTATATCGGTGAATATCCGGAGGGAGTAGCGGTGATGTTGTTTTACTCCGTCGGAGAACTGTTTCAGGAAAAGGCTGTTGATAAGGCGAAGCGTAATATCGGAGCTCTGCTGGATGTCCGTCCGGAAGAAGCGGCAGTAGTCAGAGATGGACGTGTCATTATTGAGAATCCTCAAAACGTAAAAGTAGGAGAAACAATTGAAATAAAGACAGGAGGAAGAGTTCCTTTGGATGGAATGATGCTCAATGAGGTAGCTGCTTTCAATACGGCGGCATTGACAGGTGAGAGTGTGCCCCGAAGTATCCGGATGGGTGAGGAAGTACTTGCCGGAATGATTGTTACCGATAAAGTAATCCGTATCAAGGTGATCAGACCTTTTGATAAAAGTGCTCTTGCCCGTATTCTGGAACTTGTTCAGAATGCCTCCGAACGCAAAGCACCGGCAGAACTGTTTATCCGTAAATTTGCCCGTGTTTATACTCCGATCGTGATAGGGCTGGCGGTTCTGATTGTTTTACTGCCGTTTATTTATTCCTTGATCACTCCCCAGTTCTTATTTACTTTTAATGACTGGCTGTACAGGGCTTTGGTCTTTCTTGTGATTTCATGCCCGTGCGCTTTGGTGGTCAGTATTCCGTTAGGATACTTCGGAGGCATCGGGGCAGCTTCCCGGTTGGGAATTTTATTTAAAGGTGGAAATTATCTGGATGCTGTTACGAAGATTAATACAGTCGTGTTTGATAAGACGGGAACCCTTACCAAAGGTACGTTTGAAGTGCAGTCTTGTAACTGTGAATCCGGTGTATCCGAAGAAGAATTAATCCGGATGATAGCCTCGGTAGAAAGCAGCAGTACACATCCCATTGCTAAGGCTGTGGTGAATTATGCCGGACGGCGGGATATCGAGCTTTCCTCTGTAACCGACAGTAAGGAGTATGCAGGTCTCGGACTGGAAGCTGCCGTAAATGGAATTCAGGTTTTGGCAGGTAATGGGCGTTTGCTTTCAAAATTTCAGATAGAATATCCGCCCGAACTTCTTTCCATTACAGATACGATCGTTGTCTGTGCGATAGGAAACAAGTATGCCGGTTATCTGCTATTATCCGACAGTCTGAAAGAGGATGCAAAGATCGCCATTCAGAACCTGAAAGCATTGGGAATTCAAAACATTCAGATATTATCCGGTGATAAACAAAGTATTGTTAGTAACTTTGCAGAGAAGCTGGGTATTTCGGAAGCCTATGGTGATCTGCTTCCCGATGGGAAAGTGAAGCATTTGGAAGAATTGCGCCAACATACGGAGAACCAGGTTGCCTTTGTGGGCGACGGCATGAATGATGCTCCGGTACTGGCTTTAAGTAATGTAGGTATTGCCATGGGCGGACTAGGCAGTGATGCGGCTATTGAAACGGCTGATGTGGTGATACAGACCGACCAGCCTTCCAAAGTGGCTGAAGCGATAAAGGTAGGAAAACTGACGCGAAGGATTGTATGGCAGAATATTTCACTGGCGTTTGGTGTGAAACTGCTGGTACTGATTTTGGGAGCCGGTGGACTGGCTACACTTTGGGAAGCTGTTTTCGCCGATGTTGGTGTAGCACTGATTGCTATCATGAATGCCGTAAGGATACAGAAAATGATAAAATAAAAGAATATGGAAGAAAAAGTTTATCTGGATAAGTTGGCAAAAAGAGACATCAAGCCGACGGCTATCAGACTTCTCATATTGAAAAGTATGATGGAAGCGGGGCGTGCCGTGTCTCAGCTTGATCTTGAAACGTTGCTGGATACGGTTGATAAATCGACTATATCCCGTACAATCACGCTTTTTTTGTCTCATCATCTGATACATAGCATAGACGACGGAAGCGGTTCGTGGAAGTATGCCGTTTGCGATGATTCCTGCAACTGTGTCCTGAAAGACTTGCATTCACATTTTTATTGCGAGAAATGCCATCGGACATTCTGTCTGGAAAAGATTCATATTCCGGTTATCGACTTACCGAAAGGATTCACTTTGCATAGTGTGAATTATGTAGTAAAGGGAGTGTGTGCGGAGTGCTCAAAAGTGTAGGATTAATTGCAGACAAGCAGTAATGGTAAAAGAAAAACACCGGAACTCGAACGGAAAAATATCGTTGAGTTCCGGTGTTTATTATATTAATGATACTGGTTAGTCAATATTGGGATTCAAAGAATGCCAGTCTTTGATTGCCGGGATGATACCCATTTCAATCACTTCATCGCGAAGTTTGCACAGATGTTCGTAGCTCTTTTCCAGTTCTTCCTGTTCGGAAGGAGAACCGGCCACTTCTTTGTAAGTAACGCCATCTTTCGTAATGGAAGTTTCCATAGCCATCATGATGTGGTCGAACTTACCATTGGAAACATAAGTACCGGCAGGCCAGCGGAACGGTTGTCCACCCATTGCGGCAGCGATCATTTCGATAGAAAGATAAGCCGGGCTTTGGAAAGAAGAACGGCCACGAAGATCGATGATATGTTTGCCACCCTGTATGACACGTACTTTTAATGCTTCCCATTCTGTCAGCGGAAGACGGGTAGTTCCGATGAAATCAGTCAGCGGTTCGCCTTTTACTTTGGTAGTTGAGGCGAATACGGCCATCTGTTCTCCATGTCCGCCATACGTACGGCAGTTTTGAATGTCGGAAGCGGGAATATGGAAATATTTCACCAGTTCATTCTGCAGACGGGTGCTGTCCAGTGCTGCCAGTGTAGAAACCTGAGACGGTTTCAGACCGGAATAAAGCAGTGTGATTAATCCTGTGATATCAGCAGGGTTAAAGATGACAACGATATGTTTTACATTCGGACAGTATTGGCGGACATCTTTACCGAACTGAGCGGCAATTTCAGCATTTCCTTTCAACAAGTCTTCACGGGTCATGCCTGCTTTGCGGGCTGCACCACCGGAAGATACGATATAAGAGGCTCCTGTCAATGCTTCTTTAATATCGGAAGTATAAGTCAGATTCACGCCTTCGAAACCGCAGTGATATAATTCTTCTGCCACGCCTTCCAGAGCGGGTGCGAAAGGATCATATAGACAAATATTCGGAGTGAGTTTCATCATCATAGCTGTTTGAGCCATATTGGAGCCGATCATTCCGGCTGCTCCTACAATCGTAAGTTTCTCGTTGGTTAAAAATTCCATAATTATATATGTTTAAAGATGAATAATCTGTTCTTGCTTATTACCGCTACAAAGATAACGACTTAATCGGATGATTGTTCATTGAAAATAGTTTTGTTTGATAACAAAAAGTTATACCTGTCTGATGAAAGGGATGTGCCTAAAATAGATTATCTTTGCTCATTATATAATAAATAGATAAAAGTATGAGTATCGAATTAGGAAAATTCAACCAACTCGAAGTGGTAAAGGAAGTCGATTTCGGTTTGTATCTCGACGGAGGAGATGAAGGTGAAATCCTGCTGCCCACCCGTTATGTACCCGAAGACTGTAAGGTAGGGGATATGTTGAATGTATTTCTTTATCTGGATATTGACGAAAGACTGATTGCCACGACACTGACTCCGTTGGTGCAGGTAGGGCAGTTCGCCTGTCTCGAAGTCTCTTGGGTGAACCAGTTCGGGGCATTCCTCAACTGGGGATTGATGAAAGACTTATTTGTACCCTTCAGTGAGCAGAAGATGAAAATGCAGGTGGGAAGATCCTACGTGGTCCATGCTCATGTGGATGAGGAAAGTTATCGTATTGTAGCTTCGGCGAAGGTAGAACGTTACCTGTCGAAAGATATGCCCGATTATGCTCCGGGTGCGGAAGTGGATATCCTGATTTGGCAGAAGACGGACTTGGGTTTCAAAGCGATTATAGACAATAAGTATAGCGGATTGCTGTATGAAAATGAAATATTCCGTGCGTTGGAGACCGGTATGCAGATGAAGGCGTTTGTGAAACAGGTACGCGAAGATGGAAAGGTGGACCTGATACTTCAGAAACCGGGATTTGAGAAAGTCGATGATTTCTCGAAGACACTGTTGGAGTATATTCGGGAACATGGCGGACGGATCAATCTGAACGATAAAAGTCCTGCGGAGGATATCTACGATACCTTTGGTGTCAGCAAGAAAACTTTTAAGAAAGGTGTAGGTGACTTGTATAAGAAACGATTGATTTCTTTGCATGAGAACGGCATCACTTTGGCAGAATCCTAAACAGAATAGGGAAATCCCTATGCAGGAATAGAGAGAATCATTGGGGTGGGGAGTTTTCTCACCCTATTTTTGTGATATCAGTTAAAGATAATAATTTTAAAAACAGATAAGCTATGCGTAAGATAATAATAAGTTTCTGTATTTTGCTCGCTGCCCTTTCTTTAAAAGCGCAGTCTGTCAGCGGAATCCGAATTGATGGTGGAGATACTCCGATTCTTGTTTATTTTGGCGGAAGGCAGATGTGTTATCCTACTACTACTTGTTTCGTTGCCAATCTGAAACCGGGAAATTATACCATTGAAGTGTACGCTTCCCGCCCGACTCGCCCGGGAGAACGTGTATGGAAAGGAGAACGGTTGTATAATGACCGCGTTTACTTTAACGGAAACGAAGTAAAAGATATTATTGTAGAGGAACGTGGAGATATCCGTCCGGGCAGACCCGGAAGACCGGGAACTGGTCAGGGTGGACACCGTCCGGACTATGACCGCTACGACAGAGTGATGAATGACCAGCTTTTCAAGAAGTTCTTTGATAGTGTGAAGAATGAGCCTTTTGAAAAAGATCGTATGGGGTTGATTACAACTGCATTGGCGAACTCTGATTTTACATCGGAGCAGTGTCTTCAACTGGTGAAGTTCTATACCTTTGATAATGAACGGCTGAAGATTATGAAAATGATGTATCCTAATATTGTAGATAAAGAGGCTTTCTTTACAGTGATCGGTACTCTTACATTCTCCAGTAACAAGACCAAAATGAACGATTTCATCAAGGAATACGAAGGACGCTGATCATACATTAGTTCACTAAAAACGATACGGTTATGAAAAATATACATATAATCCTGTTTTTCACGTTGTGGGTAATACTCGGTAGCTGTTCTACTTATTACGTATCCAACAAGCAAGTGATGGAAGTTCAGCAGGGAATGTCCTGGCAGAATGTAGAAAAAATCTTGGGCAAACCGGATTACAGACGTTTTGACGGAGATGGCGAGGAATGGGAGTACCACCGGATTTCTTCAGTGCTTTACGGCAACTCGATCAAGATTATTGTATATTTTGCAGATGGAAGAGTTACGAGTATGGATACCTTTAATGGTGATGAGATACTTCTTCCGCCGCCTCCGGTTGTGATGTCTCCTTCCGTTGTTGTAACCAATACGGATCCGGTTCGTCCGCCACGCTATGAAGAAAGTCCCCGTCGCAGAACACTTATGATGCGTGATGAGTTTGATCGTTTTCTTAGTGATTTCCGGATGGTGATCATGTCTGATGAGCAGATTAAATATATAGATGACGTTTTATTGGATTGCAATTTTACTTCTGCCCAGTGCGGAAAGATCATTGATCAGATAAGTGGTTCGGATGCCCAGATGACTGTGATGAAACGTATGTATCCGCAAATTGTGGATAAAGAAAATTTTGCTTCGGTCGTCAATAAGCTCTTTTCGTCTTTTGACCGTGACAAGATGAAGGAATATATCCAGGCTTACCACGGTGACCAACGACCGGGAGACGTAGGATATGTACGGCCCAGAGCTATGAGTTCAGCCGATTTTGACCGTTTCTTCAATGAGTATAGAGGTAAATCTTTTGAGTCTGACCGTACCAGGATGCTGGATGAAGTTGTACCTCCTTCGGGATTCACTTGTGCCCAATGCCGTAAATTGGTGGATATGTGTACTTTTCAGACAGATAAAAAGAATATGATAAAGAAACTTTATCCGAAAATCGCAGATAAGAAGAACTTCTCCATACTGACGGATGTTTTCACTTTTGAGATGGACAAAAGAGAGATGAGGGAGTTTGCGGAATCTTACGATAGCGGACGTAACTAAAAAAGAATGAAACCATGAAAAGAATTCTATTTATATTGTTAGTCGTGACTGCCAGTACCACTGTAATGGCGGGAATGAGTACCAGCAAGGTACGTAAGGAGACACGTTTCCTTACTGATAAGATGGCATACGAACTGGACCTGAATAATCCCCAATATAATGACGTGTATGAGATTAACTATGATTTCATTTATTCGCTTCGTAATATTATGGATTATGTAGTACGGGGTGATGAGTGGGCATTGGATGATTACTATGAAGCGCTGGATATTCGCAACGATGATCTTCGTTGGGTGTTGAGCGATGCGCAATACCGCAGATTCCTGGGAGCTGAGTATTTCTATCGTCCCATTTATGTCACCGGAGGAAGATGGAGTTTCCGGATTTATATCAATTATCCGAATCGTAGTTTATTCTATTTTGGTGTACCTTATCATTATCGGACTTACTGTGGTGCACATTATCGTCCGCATATTCATCATGTGAGTTATTATCGGGGAAGATATAATAATCTTGTGCACTATCCTACGCCATATCGGGTAAGAGATCAGCGGGTATTCCATTCTTATCGTCGTTCAGACTTCGGTTCTGTACGTTTCCGTCCGAACACTTCCGTTCGTCCGCATAATGCACCTACCCGACCGGGGACTTCGGGACGTCCGGGAACAACGTCACGGCCTAATACATCAGGACGTCCGGGAAATACTTCCCGTCCTCGTCCTGAAACGGACCATAGACCGTCCACTTCAGGCAGACCATCTACATCGGGCAGGCCGTCCACTTCCGGAAGACCTTCCAACTCTGAAAGACCTTCGGTCAATGAACGACCGTCTATTCCAAGCAGACCGTCCACTCCGGGCAGAAATGATAAACCGAACAAAGAAGTAACTCCGGGCAGAGGCCACAACAGAGGTGAAGGAGATCGTCATTCAGGAAGTCGTCCGGGAACGAGTACAAGTACTCCGAATTCTAATCGTCGTCCGGAAACGAATTCAGGGTCTTCGAATTCCAGTCGCCGTCCGACAAGTAGTGGTACGAGCACAAACCGTGGCAGCAGCTCCGGTAGGAACAGCAATTCCGGCAGTAGTTCCAGCAGAGGGAACGTATCCGGCAGATCAACAGAAAGAAGCTCATCTTCAGAAAGTTCGAGAAGCAACAGCAACCGAGGTTCTTCTTCCCGTTCTTCAGAAAGAGGAAGCAGCTCAAGAAGATAAAACCTATTCCTTTATTAATAAATTATTGCTCCTCAGCGGTAGGAGAACTGGACTCCGGCGTTTCGCCGACTAGACTATTCAGGGCGTCGCCCGTAACTTGGATATCGGGGCGGATACTATCCGCCTCGATTTCACTTATTAATCCTTTCTTGGCGAGGCGTCCGGCAATCAGCTTATAATAGCCTTCCATATTCTCTTTTAACCGTCCGTTTTCCGCAAAGGAACTGCGGAAGTGTTTAGGCTTCGGGATAATAGAAGCCAGAAAAATACTTTCTTCGGTCGTGAGTTGCGAAGGGCGTTTGTTGAAATAATAGGCAGAGGCTTCCTGAATACCATAAACCAGCGGTCCCCATTCGGCTATGTTCAGATAAACTTCATACATACGTTCTTTAGAAGTCAGCTTTTCTGTCTCTATCAGCCATACGATGAGCGCTTCTTCCAATTTGCGGGCAAAGTTCTTGTTCCGGTTGAGAAATACGTTTTTTACCAGCTGCATGGTAATTGTGCTGCCTCCTCTGGCGAAACGTTCGACTTGCAGGTCGTAAATCAAAGCTTCACGCATCGCATCAGGCAAAAAGCCCTTGTGGTAGAAAAAAGCTCCGTCTTCACTTTGCATGACCGACATCCGCAGCAATGGAGAAATGCTGTCCAAAGGAGTAAAATGTTCCCATGAAGGTCCGACAGGAAATGTTTTGACCGGTATTCCGTTTTCATAGGCGGTATAGACAAACTCTTCACTCATTTTTGAAAGAGATGTTGCACCATATTCTATTATCCGAAAATCTTTTTCTTTCAATTCGGACTCAAACTTAATGCTGTCTAGTCGGGCAAAATCGATATCTAACAGAAAATGATAAGCCAGCTCACCACTTGTTTTTATACCTTCCAGATTGCTGAATAAGCCTTTGGGCAAAGAACTGAATAGTTCGTCGGCCGGAAACCATGATTTATCTGTGGCAGCAGTGAAGTGCCATTGATTTTCATTCTTTTCTGCCCGCAGATAAGGATGAAATTTTATTTGGTTGAATAATACCGTCGTCGTACTGTCCAGTTCCAGCGTTTGCTTGCCGATATTCATCTGATACGTGAGTTGTCCGCGATCCAGATGGATCACTTCGGGAGAGAGTGCTTTATGAAATACATCAAGTCCGCTTACTTTCGCCGTACCGTCAAGTTGCAGTTGGTTTTCGGTACGATTTTCTTTAGTCATACTATAATATAAGGTATCGAAAGTAACTTCTGCTCCAAAACGGCGGTTGATATACGGTAGTGAAACTTTCTTTTTTTCTGTGGCAAAAAGTTCTGCCTGCAGGGTATGTACCTTTCTGTTCAACTCTCCTGCTGCTTTCCATTGTTGAGTCAGCGTATCTTCTTTTATCTTGATGGTGGACTGAAAGCGATTGTTTTCGATTGTAAAGGTGGGGATATTGACTGTTACGAAATTGCTGTCTTTCCGTTCGGTTATATTAAGTTGAGTCAGTTGACCGTTTTCGGGGAGGAAACCATATATCAGGTTTAATATTCGGTTGATGCGATGGGCGTAATTGGTTTCTATGACTGCCTCTGTGGTTGCTTCCGGGTGGTGTCCGGAGAATAGAAAATCATAGTTGGCTGCACTGTCCCGTTTGATAAAAGCGATTGCCAGTCCATTCATGTGGACGTTGCGGACTTCAATATTTCCTTTCAGTAGTTTCCAAAAATTCAGTCTGACATTGACAGATTGTAGTGTAAGAAGGGTATCCCGTTGGTCGGGAACGATGGAAAGTCCCTGTAGGGTAACTTCGCTACATCCCTTCATCTGTAGATTCTGATAATGAATTTGCAGTCCGTATGTTTGTTCGATATGAGTCGTACGCTTGTTAGTTATGCTTTGCAGAAGCATATTGCGGCTCAAATAGATACTGATAAGGCAGATAAACAAGCCTCCTCCGATTGATAGAAGAAGAATACTTTTTTTGCTGTTCTTTTTCATCTTTTGCCTTTAATAAGTTATTGGCTGCAAAGGTAGATAATATTCTGTTCAACAAGATATAAGCAGTCTTTTTTTATTAGTGTGTCCGCTTATGAGCGTACAACTGTTCATTTTCGTACATCTCAGTTTTTCTTCTTTCCGCTGACTATTAAGTATTTATCTTTTTGGCATGCCCATTGCATTTATATATTCGAAGGCGGGCAACAAAAGAAATGAAAAAAAAGTTCAGATAGTTGCAACCATTCCATATAGACGTTCCGTCTAATAAACAGAAGAACAAAAAAAGAAAGTTGAACTAATAAAAAATATACAATTATGAAAACTACAGTATTATTCAGAATGATGGTTTTAGTGGCAATGGTAGTTGCCGGTATCGCCAATACAGAGTTGAAAGCACAGGACAATAACTTCATTACTAATGAAGAGAAAGTAGATGATCTTGTTGTTTCGAAGGTGATTTACAGACTGGATGGTTCTCTCTATCGTCACATGAAATATGATTTTACTTATGATGATCAAAAGAGAGTAACAGCTAAAGAAGCTTTCAAGTGGGATTCATCCACTGAAAAATGGATTCCGTATTTCAAGATCGATTATGCTTATTCTTCTAATGAAATCACATTGGTATATGCACGTTGGAATAATTCTCACAGAGCTTATGATGATTCTGTAGAAAAGAGTGTTTATGAACTGAATGATGCTAATATGCCGATCGCGTATATGAACTACAAGTGGAATGACTATAAATGGATTGAAGAATCAGCCGGCAACTGGGCTATGAATATACAGACTCCGGTGACAGATGAAGCAGACTTGCTACTTGCCGGAAGATAACAATACCGGGGATTGTGAAATTCTCTTTCTCTCTTAAGGTTTTAACAAACGAAAACGGTGGATTACCCAAACGAGGGAATCCGCCGTTTTTATTGTATCTGTCTGAAACCGGTGCTGTTTACTAGGTTGTTCTATTTAATGAGCGGCAGATATTCTCCATATCCTTCTTCTTTCATTTTTTCTTTCGGGATAAAACGCAGCGAAGCACTATTGATACAATACCGCAATCCGCCTTTGTCCTTTGGCCCGTCTGTAAATACATGTCCTAAATGCGCATCTCCTGTCTTGCTGCGTACTTCTGTCCGTATCATTCCGTGAGTAGTATCTTTCTTCTCTGCGATCAGCTCTTTCTGAATCGGTTTGGAAAAACTGGGCCATCCACAACCGGAATCAAATTTGTCTGTGGAAACAAACAACGGTTCTCCGGTAGTGATATCTACATAAATGCCGGGGCGGTGTTCATTCCAGAACTCATTATGGAAAGCCGGCTCTGTGGCATTTTTCTGAGTCACTGCATACTGTTCGGCAGATAATTTCTTACGGAGAGTGGCATCATCCGGTTTTTGATAAGTTGCGGTCTTGGGAGCATTCGCTTTTCGTGCCATTTCAAATAAAGCCGGATTGATATGGCAATATCCGCCCGGATTCTTATCCAGATAATCCTGATGATAGACTTCTGCCGGATAAAAGTTTGTCAACGGTTCCACTTCAACGGCAATCGGTTTGTTGTATTGAGTGGCTAATGCCTGAATCGCCTGATTGATGGCGGGGAGATCGGCTTTATTGATATAATATATACCGGTTCTGTACTGTGTCCCCCGATCATTTCCCTGTCGGTTGAGGCTGGTCGGATCGATTGTCTGAAAATAGAGGTTGAGCAATAAACTCAGATTTACTTCTTCCGGATCATAAACAACCTTCACTGTTTCGGCAGCATTTGTCTTGCCCGAACACACCTGTTCATAACTGGGATTGGCAACGGTGCTGTTGGCATATCCCACCTGAGTACTTTCTACTCCTCTGATTTGTTTCAGGAAGTGTTCGGTTCCCCAGAAACATCCTCCTGCAAAATAAATTTCTGCTTGACTTTTCATTGGTTTGGCAACTCCTAAAAATATATTACTAATTGTTAGAATCATTGCGATGATTAAATGTTTCATAACTGTTGGTTCTTTCTATAGTAACGGATGAACCGGTGGATATGTTTTAGAAATCTCTTACATAAATGACAAGTGCTTTTGGGGGAGTTTGAAAACATGAGTAAAGCCTTAAAAACAGAATACGTTTCCGATGTATTCTATTTTTAAGGCTTTTGATAAATAGCTGGAAACCTGTTCTATTCTATGATTTCTCCTTTATAGAAATCCAGTATTTTAGTACGGAACAGATAATCGTATTTAGCTTGCAGTTTATCCGACAGTGCTTTGGTCAGGTTTAGTTTCGCTTCATTGTATTCCACAAAAGTAGCTTTACCGTTATTGAATTTTTCGCTCATCAACCGAAAAGATTCTTCGTTGGCTTTCACTGCAACTTCACTGGAGTTATATTTACTTTCTGCAGCTACTGCATTATACCAGGCTTGCTGGATTTCTTTATAAAGAACTTTCTTGGTGTTGTCCAGTTGCAAAGCAAGGTTTGACTGTTGTAGGCGGGCAGTGCGTACCCGGTTACGAGTGCTAAAACGGTTGAAGATCGGAACACTCAGGTTGAAGGAAACGGATTTGCTCAGGTTGTTCTTTAATTGACGGGCGAAACCGGATTCCGATTCACCGTTGAGTGTATAGTAGCTGCTTCCCAATCCTGCACTGAAAGAAAGCTGGGGATAGAATTCACTTTGAGCGATACGAATGTTTTTTAAACTACCCTGTAAGCGATATTCTGCTGCCTTAATGCCAGGCTTGTAGGCAATCGCCTGGATATAAATGTCATCCGGAGCTGTTAGTGGTTCAAATTTCAGTTCTTCTTTGGGATTCTCAAGAACGAACCCTTCCGGTGTAGGCAGTTCTAATAACTGGCTGAGACTTAATAGTGACAATTTATATGTATTGTCTGCCTGTACGGCTGTCATCTCATCCTGTGCTACACGTGCCTGCGCTTCAGCTACCTCCGCCGGTGAAGCCTTGCCGACATCATGCAGTCCTTTGATACGTTTCAGCTGATCTTTGCTTAACTCAACCTGATTTTGTGCTACCTTGTTCAATTCCAGATTGAAAAGCACTTGCAGATAGGCAGAGGTAACATTGATTGCAATATCCTCTTTGGCTTTATTCAGGTCCTCGATAGCAGCCTGTAAATTGAGCTTGGCAAGCGAATATTGATTGGATAATTGTAAGCCTGTGAAGAGAGGTACATTAGTACTCAAGTTCACTCCCGTACTGGAACTGTTAGTATCACTATATGAGTTATCTTTCGGAGAAGCTGTACGTCCCCAGCTCCACCCCTGGCTGACACCACCGTTTAAGTTCGGCAGACGTGCCCATTTAGCGGTGTTTACACTAATCTTATTTTGTTCGGCTTCATTGGCTGTCTGGCGGATGTCGATGTTATGCTCGATGGCATAGTCGATGCATTGCCGTAAAGTCCATGTCTGCGGAGTGGTATCCTGTGCTTGAACAGAACCGATACCGGTTCCGCTCAACAGGATGATTGCCATCATTTTATTGATTACTTTCATTGGATGTCAGTTATTTATCTTTTTTCTCAGCACCGCGTAACTTGGTCTGAGCGGTTACACCTTTTTTTATCTCAATCTTGATACCGTCACTCATTCCGGTAGTCACCTGTGTACGTTCGAATTTCTGTTGTGGTACGGAGTCCGTCATGATATATACAAACGTAGAGTCACCGCTGAACTCAATCGTACTTTCGGGTACTGCCAGTACTTTGCTGGCACGCTGGAGCACAATCTCTGCATTGGCGGAATAGCCGGAACGAATCTGCACGGTATCCGGAACTGTGATAGCAGCTTTGATTTCAAATTGATTGGCTCCGTTGGTTTCTACTCCTTTCGGTGAAATATATTCGAGAATAGCATCAAAAGTCAGATTCTGTAAAGCTCCGATCGTCAGTTTAATCGGCATTCCTTCATGGATGCGTCCTACTTCGGTTTCGTCAATATTACCCCTGAAAATCAGATCGTTCATATTTGCCACCGTAGCAATGGTGGTACCATCGTTGAATGTATTACTCATGATTACGGAGTTGCCGGCTTTCACTGGTACGTCCAGAATTAGTCCGTCAATGGTAGAGCGGATCATGGTGCTACTGAATGAAGCACTGTTTTTAGTGATTCCTTCTTTTATAATTTCCAGATTATCTTTGGCAGTCTGATTCTCTTCCCGTGCCTGCTTTACCGCTACTTCCCCTTTTTCGTAATCTTCACGACTGATAAGCTGATCTTCATATAACTTCTTGATACGGGTAAAGTCTGTTTCGGCCTGCTTTGCATTGATCTCTGCCAGGCGGACACGACTTTCTGCGGAGTTCAGTTGTCCGAGTTCGGGAATTACTTTGACTTTGGCGATTACTTCCCCCTTTTTTACGCTCTGTCCCGCTTCTTTGAATACCTCGTCTACAATACCGGAAATCTGAGGCTTGATTAAAATTTCATCTCTCGGCTCTACCTTTCCGGTGGCTACTGTAGTCTTTTCAAGGTCCGTGACTTCTGCTGCCAGTGTTTCATATACGATCACTTTAGGCTTGGATTTCTGATAAAGAAATACGAACGTTCCGACAAGGATTATGGCAATAATTACCAATAATGTGATTTTCAGATACTTTTTCATCTTGAATATATATGTTTAATTTTTAATTCTTCATTTAACTCTCAACTCTCCCTTCTCAACTCTCCACTTCTACTCATCTCTGATCGCTTCAATCGGTTTGATAGCCATTGCACGGTAAGCAGGTGCCAGTCCTGCCAACATACCTAATGCGATCAGCAGGGCACAGGTTCCGACTGCTAATCCGAAGCTGACCTGGAAATGAGCATCTCCTCCGTTGGAGTTCGCTCCCATCTCAACCAGTTGCAGCACCATGACAGCGAAAGAAATTCCGAACATGCCGGCGATGGTTGTCAAGACCATGCTTTCAGATAAGATTTGCTGCAGGATGTCTTTGGGGCGTGCACCGATGGCACGGCGTATGCCGATTTCTGTAGTGCGTTCTTTCACTGTCACCATCATGATATTCGATACACCGATGGCGCCTGCCAGCAAGGTACCCAAACCTACCATCCAGATCAGAATATGGATACCGGTGAATAAGTTGTCCACCATGGAAAACATAGCCTCAGCGTTCAGATACATAAGCGCCTGCTTGTCATTAGGGGCAATATAGTGTGCTGCCTTGATGATTTCTTCCATCTGGGGTTGTACATCGGAAACCTTTATGCCCCGTTTGACGGTGAAGCAGATTACATCAATTTGTCCGCCCAGATTATAAGTCTGCTGCATGGTGGTGAATGGAAGGGTAACAGCCTCGGAGGCACGGCCCTGTATGTTCATATCTCCTTCGGAAGAAGACATGCCGATGACTTGATAGTAGATGCCGTCTACCCGCACATATTTGCCACACGGGTCTTCTCCCGGTTTGAACAGGCTTTCGTAAACACGCTTGCCAATAACGCAGACTTTACGCGCTTCACGGATATCTACGTCGTTGATAAAACGCCCGTATGCCATTTCCTGTGATTCGATATGGAGATAGTCGGGATATAATCCTTTCACACTGCAATCGTATTTCTTGTCTCCATAAATAGCGTTGGATCCCCAACGGGCAACGGAAGGGGTGATGACTTCCACATCCTTTACCTGCGAGCGGAGGCGTTCAATGTCGATGGCTTCCAGATCCCACCAGCGTCCTTTACGAAATCCTTTGTAGGCTTCTCCCGTTTTTTGGGCGGCAAGGAAGCCGGAGTTGGTGGCAAATCCCTCAAAGTTCTTTTGCATCATATCCTGCAATCCCTGTCCGCCGCCGATAAGCGCCACGAGCATGAAGATTCCCCAGAATACGCCGAATGCCGTCAGCAGGCTTCTCGTTTTATTTCTTGTGATGGTGATGAGGATTTCCTCACAAGTATCTATGTCTATTCTCATAATCTTTAATCGGCTCTAAGTGCTTCGATCGGTCGGATGCTGACTGCTTTGCGGGCAGGGAACAATCCGGCTAATGTTCCGGCTATTACTAATGTGAGTGTAGCTTGGATGGCGATTCCTATGTCGACCGTTGGATTCAGGAATACCGTTTCGGACCATATACCGTTGTCCATAGTCTGGTTTCCGAAGGCATTGTTCATCCATTCAGTGGCTCCGATACCTGCAACCATACCTATATATCCGAATATGGTGGTAATCGTGACGCTCTCTACGATAATCAGCCAAAGGATAGAAAGTGGTTTGGCTCCGAGCGCTTTGCGGATGCCAAATTCTCGGGTACGCTCTTTAACGGTAATCAGCATAATGTTCGAAACTCCGACAATTCCGCTTAATAAGGTGAAAATGCCAATCACCCAAATGGCAATACGAAGCATCGCCGATCCTTGCTGTTGCTGCAGATAATTGGTGAAACGGTTCCATATCCAGATGGCGCTATGATCGGTCGGGTCAAAACGCTGGTTGGCGCCGATCACTTTACGGTAGTGGGCTTCGAATTCCTCGTTAGACTCTATTGTTTCCAAATTCTTGGTGGTCATGATGAGGTTATTCAGCTTGTCTCCTTTATTATAAATCGTTTGCAGGGTTGTGAACGGAAGATAAGCATCGCTGTCTCCGCTGTCACCTTTGTCATTGTACAGTCCTACTACCTGATAGACAACATTGCCCGCATTCACGAATTGTCCGATGGGGTCAGTATGTGTTTTGTCGAACAGGATTTCGGCAGTCTTTTTGTGGAGTACAATTACTTTCCGTCGTTCTTTAATGTCGATTTCGTTAATGAAACGTCCCTTAAAGAGTTTTACTACTTCCACTTCCGTATGGTTGGGATATACTCCGGAAAGATTCAGGTTGACATATTCCGGTCCGAAGCTAAGGTTCACACCTCCCTGATATACGGTTGCTCCGGCCTTGATGACATGATCCGGAAAATTCTTATTGGTCGTATTCAAGTCTTTGTTATCCAGTCGTATCCGTCTTCCTTCCTTCAGACCGTCGTATGATTTACTGGTCCATCCCGGAAAAATTTTGATGGAGTTCATGGCCCGTTCCGAAGCCGACTGTTCGAACGCGTGAATCAGCCCGTTGCCGGCACCCAGCAGGACGATGAGCATAAATATTCCCCATGCGACGGCAAATCCGGTGAGAAAAGTCCTCAACTTATTGCGTTTGATGGTACTATATATTTCTTGCCAAATATCAATCATATTTTAAGTAATAGGTTATAAGTAATAGGTTATAAGTAATAGGTAATAGGTAATAGGTATTAGGCTGCGCTGTGACCGCATGGAATTAATACTTAATACTTATTACCTATTACTTATTTCATAATTCCGTTTTGGCCGAATGGAGAGGCGTCGTGGTCGAGGTTCTCTTCAATCCGTTCGATAATACCATCTTTGATATGGATGATCTTGTCCGTTTGGTTGGCAACACCGCTTTCGTGGGTTACGACGACGATGGTCATTCCCATTCGATGCAAGTCTTTCAATATTTGCATTACTTCTACGGAAGTTTTGCTGTCCAGAGCACCTGTCGGTTCGTCGGCAAGGATGATCTGCGGCTGGGTGATTAATGCGCGGGCGATGGCTACACGTTGTTTCTGACCGCCACTCATCTCATTTGGCATGTGGTGTGCCCACTCCTTTAGTCCCAGCCGGTCGAGATATTCCAGAGCGAGTGCATTTCGCTTTTTGCGGCTTACACCTTGATAAAATAAGGGAAGTGCCACGTTTTCTACGGCATCCTTGAATGATATCAGGTTGAATGACTGGAAAATAAATCCGATCATACGGTTTCGATACTCGGCGGCTTTCGTTTCGCTCAAGTCCTTGATAAGTACGTTGTTCAGATAATAATCCCCGGTATCGTAGTTATCGAGTATTCCTAATATGTTTAGTAAAGTAGATTTGCCCGAACCCGAAGCTCCCATGATGGAAACGAACTCACCTCGCTGAATGTCGAGATTGATGCCCTTGAGTACATGGAGAGGTGCTCCGTTGTTGTAGGTCTTGTTAATGTCTGTTAGTTTTATCACAATTTCCCTTATTAAGTTTCTTTTTTCTTTTTATTTTTCACTATTAGACGCATGAAAGATACGAAAAGTTGCAAACAGAGTGAACTTTTTTGAAAAAACATTTTGTAGACTCAATCTTCTTTACGTAATTTGTGTGCAGTAAACTTTATAATTAACTAACCCTTTTAAATAAAGTATCATGAATTCAAACATGGAGAAACCCTACGTAGTAGGTATTGACATAGGCGGAACAAACACCGTCTTTGGGATTGTAGACGCACGCGGAACTATTATTGCCAGTAGCTCGATTAAAACAGCCGGCTATCCGACTGCTGCAGAATATGCTGACGAAGTATGCAAAAACTTGCTTCCGTTGATCATTGCTAATGGTGGTGTAGATAAGATCAGAGGTATCGGTGTCGGTGCTCCTAATGGTAACTATTATACCGGAACTATTGAATTTGCTCCGAACTTGCCTTGGAAAGGAATTCTTCCGTTGGCTGCTATGTTTGAAGAAAGACTGGGTATTCCTACTGCTTTGACCAATGATGCTAATGCTGCTGCTATCGGTGAAATGACTTACGGCGCTGCCCGTGGTATGAAAGATTTTATTATGATCACTCTGGGTACAGGTGTAGGTAGCGGTATCGTTATCAACGGTCAGATGGTTTATGGTCATGACGGTTTTGCCGGAGAATTGGGCCACGTAATTGCACGTCGTGACGGTCGTGTTTGTGGTTGCGGTCGTAAAGGTTGTCTGGAAACTTACTGTTCGGCTACCGGTGTAGCTCGTACTGCTCGTGAATTCCTGGCTGCTCGTACTGATGCAAGCTTGCTTCGTAATATTCCTGCTGAAAACATCACTTCAAAAGATGTATATGATGCAGCTGTACAAGGTGATAAACTGGCACAGGAAATCTTCGAATTTACAGGTAATATTTTAGGTGAGGCTTTGGCAGACGCTATTGCATTCTCCAGCCCTGAAGCAATTGTATTGTTCGGTGGTTTGGCTAAGTCGGGTGATTATATTATGAAGCCGATTCAGAAAGCAATCGATGACAATATCCTGAATATCTACAAAGGCAAGACTAAATTGCTTGTTTCCGAACTGAAAGATTCTGACGCTGCTGTACTGGGTGCCAGTGCTTTGGCTTGGGAATTGAAAGATCTGAAAGAATAATATCATTTTTTTATAATAAAGGTAATTGGATCCCCGGGGGCGTTGAGTTTCCGGGGATTTTTTGTATGTGTTGTTTCTCAAAAGTTGTATCTGCAGGAAATAAAACTGGATATTCTGTAGTTTTTGGCGTTATATTGCGTCTAATGTATAGACGATTAATCAAAATAAGATGAAAAAATTGGAAATAGAGTTTGAGCAAGTTGTGAAGCAATATAAAAATACAATTTACACTGTATGTTTTATGTTCTCTAAAGACTCCCGGGAAGTGAACGATCTTTTTCAGGACGTGTTAGTTAATCTTTGGAAAGGTTTCGATACATTCAAAGGAGAAAGTAATATAGGAACATGGATATGGCGTGTAAGTCTCAATACTTGCATTTCATCAGACAGGAAAAAGAAGATTGTTTCTGTACCTCTGATTATGGGGATTGATCTGTTTGAAGATAGGGACGAAGATACAACACAGATAAAGATGTTGTATAACAGAATTAGTCGCCTGAAACATTTCGATAGGGCGATAGTGCTATTATGGCTTGAGAATTTCAGTTATGAGGAAATTGCAGCTATTGTAGGAATTTCTGTGAAGAATGTTTCCGTTCGCTTATTTAGAATTAAAGAAGAATTAAAAAAAATGTCTAACAACTAGAAAATATATGGGTATGGAAGAATATATAGATACGATTGAACTTAAACAAATGAAAGAACAGATAGCTATTCTTAACAGCAAGTTGGATGCGGAGGTCGTTGTTAATGAGAAGTTGTTACGTAAGGTTATTAAAAATAAGGTGTCGGGAATGAATCGGTATGTAGGGATTATGAATTCATTGGCATTATTACTTATTCCGTTTTATATTTGGGCATGTCCTTATTTGGGAATATCATGGTGGTTTTGTAGTGTGTTTTGTTTGTTCCTGTTTATAGCAGTTATGCACGGCTATTTTACGCATAAACGATTACGAACAAATGATTTAATGAGTGAGGATTTACTGGTGGTAGCTCGAAAGTTGATGGAAATAAAATCCCGTTATTCCATTTGGCGTAAATTTAGTATTCCATTTATTATTATACTTTTGTGTTGGCTCTTTATTGAACTGCAATTGGCAGGAAATAGCAATATTATAATTTTTTGTGTTAGTCTTATTTTTTCATTTAGGGAGGGATATAAACAGTATCACATGATGCAGCGCAAATTGGATGAAATTCAGCAGGAGATAGATGAAATTATGAAAGAGTGATCATTTCAGAAAGCAAAGGTTGGAAAATTATTATCAGGACATTTTATGCATTTAGGATTTCAATAAAACTTCTTCAACTCCAATAACTCTATGAATACGCGATAGATTTTGTTTTTAGGATTCTTGATATGTTTGTAAAAATTCTGTTTGACTATTGTTTTGTTCGTTTTGTCGATGATGTTTTGTCTTTTTGCTCGGTGGTGTAATTGTTAGTTGGATGATATGATATTTGTAGACTGTTGGGGATATGAGATGAAATAGAAATAAAATCCCTTGGAAATAGATAAAATTGCAATGTATAGCAAGTAAGATGAACTTGGTTTTAAAGGAAGCTTCCGTTCCTTTAAAACCAACGCCTCGTTCCTTTAAAACCAAAACCACTTTTTAATCCTTTGAAAACTTGCATATTGCTTTGGTTTTATGCAGAAAAAGAGTTGTATATTGCATATTTATAGGTGATTTTATGCAATAATTTGTCTGAAACACAGATTTTTTCTCTGTTTATTAATAATGTAAATCTTAAAAATGGGACATTGAATTCTGTTTTCTCTATTGTTGCCAATCGAACAATAGAGACTTTTGCGATGGTGACACTATCCTGATCACATACTGTCAGTATCCGGTAGGTATGGTAACACTATACCAGTAGGATGGTGTCACTATGTTCAAACGCTCGTTATGACAAAAGTATGGAAGAGAGATGGCTTGAAATAAAAAAGAGGAAATCCCGTTACCGGAACTTCCTCTTTTTTATTTCGAATCTCAGAGTTCAGCTTAGTTGTTAACTCTTTTTTCTTTGATTCTAGCTTTCTTACCAGTAAGAGCGCGGAGGTAATACAATTTAGCGCGACGAACTTTACCTACCTTGTTCACTTCGATGCTATCGATAGCCGGTGATTCGATTGGGAAAATTCTTTCTACACCTACAGTACCTGACATTTTACGTACAGTAAAACGTTTCTTGTCTCCGTGACCGGCGATTTTGATAACAACGCCACGGTACAACTGTACACGTTCTTTGTTACCCTCGATGATACGATATGCTACTGTTACAGTGTCTCCTGCTTTGAAGCTCGGGTGCTGTTTACCGGTAGCAAATGCTTCTTCTGCAATTTTAATTAAATCCATTGTTGCTATTATTAAATTGTTTTATCGTTACAACGCAACATACCAAGTATCTCTTCTCTTGACAGCGATTGCGCGAAAGCGGTGCAAAGTAACGAATTATTTATCAGATAGCCAAATGTTTTGGAGAAAATGATCGGCTGTGAGCTGGTATCGAATGTTTTTGGGGTTACATCAAACAAATGTGGCAATAGATTTGTATCTTTATGATTGGGAATAGGAAAAAAGGCACTGCCGGGGAATGTGGAGAAGGGTTCACTTCTCTTTTGCAGCAGCCTTTATTGATCATTTTAAACAGTAAAAAATGGGGAATTTAATTTCATTTATGAAGAAGGTAGCCGACGGGCTACGGGAAAGTGGGAATTATGGGACCGCCCATATTTACAGGAGTAGCATGAGTGCAATCCTTGCATTCAATGAAAGCGGGAATCTGCCTTTCCGAAAAGTGACTCCGGAGTTTTTGAAAAGTTTTGAAGCGTATCTGCGTGGAAGAAATTGTAGCTGGAATACGGTTTCTACTTATATGCGTACGCTGAGAGCTGTGTACAATCGGGCAGTAGACCGACGCATTGCACCTTATGTACCGCATCATTTCCGGTATGTCTATACGGGGACACGTGCTGATAAAAAGCGTGCATTGGAAAAAGAGGATATGGAACGTCTTATGAAAGATATTCCGAAACAGCTGCACTCGGGAAACAGGGAATTGCAGCGTGCTCGTGGTTTTTTCATATTAATGTTTTTGCTGCGTGGTATGCCTTTCGTCGATCTTGCTTATCTGAAAAAACATGATATAGACGGAAATGTGCTTACTTATCGTCGGAGGAAAACAGGCAGAATGCTGACTGTGACTCTTTTGCCGGAAGCGGTAAAATTGATCAAACAGCATATGAATACCGATCCTGCTTCTCCTTATCTCTTTTCGTTGATTTCCAGCAAGGAAGGAACGGAGGAGGCATATAAGGAATACCAGTTGGCATTGCGCAACTTTAATTATCAGCTGATGATTCTGAAACAAGTGCTGGGACTGACTACGGATCTGAGTTCATATACAGCGCGTCACACATGGGCTACGATGGCTTATTATTGTGAGGTGCACCCCGGTGTCATTTCAGAAGCGATGGGACATTCATCTATCACTGTCACAGAGACTTATCTGAAACCTTTCAAGAATAAGAAAATTGATGAAGCGAATGTAATGGTCTTCTCTTCCTTTAGGAAGTCTTTCTCGGTAGGTAATTGTTTGAATTAAAGCCTGTTACTTTGTAGGTAACGGGAAGAAAAGACGCTGCAAATATGGGTATATTTTGGAAAACATGCAAACAAAAATGATATTTTTTCTGATAAACTACTAAAAAAAAGAAACACACAGAATAAAACTGCGGATTTTTTGAGAAGAACACGGCTTGGTCTTTAATTTTTGCAAAAGATTTCCCTCCCCTCTGCCATCGTCTGAGAGCAGGGGTTAAAAATATTCTTTACTTATTTAATGAATGTAGCCCGCAGACGCCTCTGTCGGGGTGGAAAAGTACGCTTTCCCGTTACCTACAAAGTAACGGGCGAATATTATTTGAACTTAGTGTTTAATAATATATTATTAATGTAATTTTTAAGTAGTTATGAAGAAAAAATTTATTAGAGTGATGTTTTTCGGAGCATTGGCGCTAACCACATTTTCATATGTAGGTTGTAAGGACTACGATGACGATATCGATCGGTTAGAGCAGAAGATAACCGAAAATGCCAACGCTATTGCGGAAATCAACAAGCTGATCGAAGGGGGATCTGTGATCACAAAAGTTGAGAACATTACCGGTGGTGTGGAAGTGACATTGAGCAACGGTAAGAGCTTTACCATTAAAAATGGTGATGCCGGAAAAGATGGTACTCAGTGGACAATTGGCGATGACGGATACTGGTATCAGGATGGCAAGAAAACAGAGTTCAAGGCTAAAGGAGACAAGGGAGATCCGGGAGAACAAGGACCTGTCGGTGAACAAGGAAAGCCGGGTGAACAAGGAAAACCAGGTGAACAAGGAAAGCCTGGAATCGATGGTGATACTTATATCCCTGGCGAAGACGGATTCTGGTACAAGAATGAAGTGAAACCGGAGAACAAGACTGAGATGACTTGGATTATCCCGGGAGTTGTTTCTGTGGCCGATATGGGAGATTACTATATCTTTAGTAACCTGAAGAATACAGACGGTACAGTAACTTCTGCTACCATTTACAAATACTCGGCTACTTTCGTATCTTCTTTGGTACATGTAACTTCCAATATTAATAAAGATTTGGGAGATGTTGTATTCTTGCCGGTTATCGCTTATGATGCCAACTCTACAAAGGAGAAGCCTGTGTATGAATATAATAGTAGTGAACAAGTATTGGATCGTACTTTGGTGAACGGATGGGCAGAATATGAATATAAACTGAATCCTGCGAATGTTAATCCTAAGTATTTTACTGGATTAGGCTTTATCGAACAAACTGCTACTACCAGAACAGCGGGCGATGAAGAAGTAGACCCTGTAGAAATCGGATTGCCTATAGCTAAGATTGCTGTCAATGAAAAAGGTAAGTTAGTTGTTAAGGCTACTGCTGGTAATAATACAGATAATCTGAATGCGTTTAAGATGTTCAAGAGTGAAAGAGAACATCATCGTTATGATAATCCTGATGGCAAACCGATGGCAGAATCCAGCAAATATGGTGAAACAGGTAAAGTCAATATGCTTGCTTATCAGGTTAAGAATACGAATGAAGCTGAAGAGTTGATCAATGGTGGTATTGTAGTCTCTGATTATGTGGCTACAAAACGTATGGTAGTTGAACAGGATGAGGCTTCTATCGCTGTAGCAGTAAATACGGATGGTTTCGCTGATCCAGAAGTGATGGCTCCTACTCTTGTTGAATTGTCACACTTGTATAAAATAGAGGAAGTAACTACAGATGAAAAAGAAGATGCAGCCAAAGTGGATGCTTATCTGAAGGACAATATGAAAGTTCCTGTTACTATGCAACTGATGTATACCGAATCTTTGGATTTGAATACAATCATGAAAGGTATAGCTACTACATTCCATACCAACACTCATTTTAAAGCTGATGAAAGCCAATATCTGTTGACTAATCTTGGTTTTGAAAATATTACTTTCAGCTATACTCTGATGAGCTATGAGAAGGCTGAAGTGGACCAAACCAAAAGGTATATTAAGCTTGATGGCAGTACAATCTCCGTAATTGACAAGCAACATGCTGCAATTCACCGCGAACCTGTAGTGAAAGTTGCCATGTCGGTAGATGGCAAATTAGTAATGACAAAATTGCTAAAGATTAAGATTGTCGAAAAGGATCAGTTGACAAAAGACTTCACTAATACCGATTTGACAGAGCAAACTTTGGGTTGCGCTGCTATTTATGGTGGTGGTGACAAATTAGCTGTAGTACCGTTTAAGAACGCAGATCCTGCATATGACAATCTTGTATCCGGTCTTAAGATCGACTTCGACCAATATTTCAATGCATTGGAAGTAAGTAAGGATAAGTTCGTAGAATATTATGGTGAAACACCGGAAGTTGCGATTACTTTCGCTGCTCAGGGTGGAACTGCTGCTGAATTTACAGATTTTGTTGTTGATCCAGAAAACGTATCTACAGCTAAGCAGAATCTGATCATTGATTATTCTAACATTACAGGACATGCTACTAGCAAGAATAACTATGTATACTTCGGATTGAAGAATCAGTTACATGCAGGTACTTATGTGATTAAGTTTACTTATTCCACTAAGAATACGGCACCTAAATACAAATCATTCACTATTACTACTACATTGGTAGTGAAAGATCCTGTACATACATGGGAATACAATCCGGCTATATGGAAGGATAAAGAATATATGATTGGTTATGGTCAGCCTTCTACAGCTGAATATGGAGCACCGTTCTTGATGAAGGCTACTCTTGAAGATGGATTCTTGGATACGTGGGATGGCTGCGGCGAATGGGACTTCGAGATAGCAGATAAAACGATCGAGGCAGAAGATATGAAACTTGAAACTGTGTATGAAGACCTTGGCGGTGGCAAGTATAAACCTTCTCATGTATTGACAATTTATAAAAAGGAATGGCTTGGTAAGAAGATACATATACGTGCTGTAGAATATATTGGCACTCCGAAAGTTAATAAGGATGTTACTCGTAAGATTGACAATTATGTATCTACAGGTACTACTCCTGCTCCTAAGGAATTCGATATCATGTTTGTTAATCCTGTAGGATATGCTCCTGTAACTGATACAAAATGTTTCTTGGTTGACAAGGCCAATACAACTGTTTTGGGAGAAGGCGCTTATCTGCCAATCTATCGTCTATTTAAACTATATGATGTTAAGAGAGGCGAAGCAAATGGCATGATGTTTGATGGTAGCAAAGAGAAACCTTGGTTCGAGAGAAGTTCTATTAAGATCGGTGAAGGCTTATTCAAGATGCATAAGGTTGAAGTTTCTTATGAACTTTCAGATAAGAATAATGCTATCGTATTGGCTGCGGCTTCTTTGATTAAGAACGGAGATAAAGAAATTGGTTTGCTGAAGTGGGATAATAGTAAAGGTACGGCAGTTGGTGATACTGACCAATCGATCATTATCAATGTAAAGATCAAGAATACATGGAATGGTGATCCTGCTCAGACCAGTGAACAAGTCAAAGAAATCACTGTAAAAGTTAAGAAGGCTGATACTAAGTATACAGCACCTAAGTTCCTTGGAACTTTGACTGCTCTTGAAGGCTTAGGCTCATACAAAGACTTGACAGATTAAAGTAAGAAATAGTAAGACATTCATTTGTAAATAGTTTAAGAAGGGTATCTTCATACAAGAGGGTACCCTTCTTTAATAAATCGATGCAATATCATACTTAAACGAAGAAAGGAGATAAGCATGAATAAAAAGAATTTGTGGATAGCTGTATTTGCCTTGTTGGTTGGCGGAACATTTGCTTCCGCACAAGAGAAACAAATCAAGGAAGAAGGTAAAATAGAATTTAAGCCTTATTGGTTGATGCAGGTACAAGTAGGTGCTGCTCACACTGTTGGAGAGGCTAAATTTACAGATCTTATTTCTCCGGCAGCCGCTATCAATGTAGGCTGTCAATTTGCTCCCGCATGGAGTGCCCGCGTAGGTGTCAGCGGATGGCAGGCTAAGGGTAGTTGGGTTGCTCCCCGACAAGACTATCAGTACAAGTATCTGCAGGGTAATGCGGATATCGTATCCGATTTGAGTACTTTGTTTTGCGGCTTCAATCCAAAGCGTGTATTCAATGGTTATATTTTTGCCGGAATAGGTCTTAACCGTGGTTTTGATAATGACGAAGCTGTTGCAATTGACGCAGCTGGCTACAAAATGGATTATCTTTGGACCGAGGGAAAGTTTCTTGTTGCTGGACGTATGGGCTTAGGATGTAATCTGCGTTTGAATGATCATTTGTCCATTAACATCGAAGGTAATGCCAATGTTTTGTCCGACAAATTCAACTCAAAGAAAGCGGGCAATGCTGACTGGCAGTTCAATGCTCTCCTTGGTTTGAATATTAAATTCGGCAAGGGGTATAAAGAGACTCCACCTGTGTATTACGAGGCGAAGCCTGTAGTTGTTGAACAATCGAAGCCTGCTCCTGTGGTAGAACAGCCACAACCTAAAAAAGAGGTAGTAGTGGTACAGCCAATGAAACAGGATATCTTTTTTGCCTTGAACTCCGCTAAGATACAAGACGACCAAAAGCCTAAAATTGATATGTTGGTAGAATATCTGCAGAAGAGTCCGTCTGCAAAGGTAAAAGTGACCGGCTATGCGGATGCTAATACAGGCAATTCTAAGATCAATAAAACACTGTCTGAAAAACGTGCAGCCAATGTTGCGGAAGTTCTGAAAACTAAAGGAATAGCTTCTGATAGAATCATTGTCGATTCCAAAGGTGACACCGTTCAGCCCTACAAAACACCTGAAGAAAACCGGGTGAGTATCTGTATCGCTGAATAAATCATGTTGCTCAACCGATACGTAAGTAGCGGATGCGACTACTTTGCGGTTATCTGTCTCTGTGAAGCGGTTGATAATCGTTTTCCCCACTAAGGATTTTCCCCACTATAGTCCTTAGTTTATTTTAGTAATAAGGAGAGGAGAGGCTTGCACTTGCGAAAGACCGGGTCTTTCACTAACTCTACTTGAGGGACGTTCCTAATTTCCCCTTTTTCCCTAGGAACGTCCTTTTTTATATTTATTGTTTTTTTATTTAGGAAAGGGATAATTTCTCTTTTGTTCGCTTAGTCAGAATTTTGCATTATCTTCGCATTATCTTTTGAATAAAAGCAAAACGATAACAATTATGGCACTACCGATAAATGTAAACGACTTAATGTCTAAAAACAAAGTAGAGGGCAATCGAATTGAGTTTAAGAAAGGATGGAACCCTTCAAAGATTTATCATTCGATTTGTGCCTTTGCCAATGATCTTGATAATTTGGGAGGTGGTTATATTCTTGTAGGTGTGGATGAAGAGAATGGGATGGCTAAACGTCCAGTAGCAGGTATTCCTGAAAATTCTATTGATAAAATATTGAAAGAAATGGTAGGGTTCAATAATAAGATTGAACCTTATTATATGCCCCGCACCTCGGTGGAGGAAGTCGATGGGAAGACTATATTAGTTATTTGGGTGCCGAGCGGGGGAAATCGTCCGTTTAGTGTGATGGAAGATGTAACATCTAAGCATGGTAGACCGAAATTTTATATTCGTAATGGTAGTAGCTCCATAGAAGCGAAGGGTGAGGTTCTTGACCAATTACGTGAACTGGCTAATCGGACACCGTTTGATGATCGGGGTAATCCCGATATCAAGCTTGACGATATTTCGCCTGTGCTGGTGTATGATCATTTGAAGAAAGTTGGTAGTCGTCTTATGAAAAGTTTTAATGCTCAAGAGTTAGATAAGACTTTGGAACAAATGAACCTTTATGAAGGACCGACAGAGCGTAGGTACCTTAAAAATGTCACAGCAATGATGTTTTGTGAGGAGTTGCAAAAGTTTTTTCCTGTTACCCGTGTAGAGATCGTGGTATTTCCTGAAGGAAGGATTCAAAACCCAAATAATTTTTATGAAGCTCCTGTTATAACAGGTACTGTGCCACAGATAATAAAAGAGACTCTGAGCTATCTGCGCACTTTCATCCGCGAATATGTAGTGAAGCCCAAAAATCGTGCTGAGTCAATCCGCTACTTCAATTATCCTTATCAAGCATTAGAAGAAGCAGTTGTAAATGCATTGTATCATCGTGATTATCAGGAACGTGAACCTGTTGAGATAACCATTGAACCGGATAAAATCTCAATATTGAGTTATTCGGGGCCCGATCGTTCGGTTACGATTGAAGCCATTCGGAAAGGGGAGTTGCTGCGCTCACGAAGATATCGCAATCGTCGATTGGGTGATTTTCTGAAAGAATTAGATTTGACAGAAGGACGAAGTACTGGAATTCCGACGATACAGGACGAACTTCGTAGGAATGGTTCACCAAAAGCTATTATAGAAACAGATCCTGACAGGACGTATTTCATGATAGACATACCTTGTCGTGAAGGCGTTGAAACAACTCTTTCTATTGGTGAACGACGGAGTAACGACAGAGTAAAGCGACAGAGTAACGACAGAGTAACGACTGAGTTGGTAATTTTGGAATATTGTTTAAACGCTCGTTCGAGACGTGATATTTTAGAACATCTAAATTTGAAGTATCATTCAGATAATTATAAAAAATATATTAAACCTCTTGTAGATAAAGGGTACCTACACTATACTGAACCCAAGTCGCCAAGTAGTCCAACACAGAAATATATAACTTCAGTATTAGGGAAAGAATTCTTAAGTTGATATTGGGAAATAGAAAGTAAAAGGTTTTCTCCCGAATATAATTTTATAAAATATAAAATGTACATTTGTAGCATAAACAAAAGAAAGAAGATGAAACGAAATTACGTAAAGTATACTTCGGGAGCTATTCTGACAGGACTAATCCTATTCACTTCCTGCCAATCTACCCGTGAAGTTCAGGCAAATTATGAAGTTGCCCAGATAGAAGGAACCCGGATTTGTATGGATTCAACCTGGGATGCTCATCCCGACGAAAAGGCTGCCGCCCTGCTTAAACCCTACAAAGAAAAAATAGATAAGATGATGTATGAGGTGATTGGCGTCAGCGAGATGACGATGGACAAAGGACGTCCTGAGAGCTTGCTTTCCAACCTGGTCGCCGAAGTGCTACGACTCTCTGCAGAGCGTGTACTGAAGCATCCTGCCGATATTGGAATCATGAATATGGGCGGTTTGCGCAACATACTTCCACAGGGTAATATCACAGTCGATGCTGTTTTCGAAATACTTCCTTTTGAAAATTCTCTCTGCGTACTGACGATGAAAGGTACGGAAATAAAAAGACTGATGGAAGTCATAGCTTCTTTGCACGGTGAAGGACTGAGCGGAGCACATCTGGAAATAACAAAAGACGGAAAACTTCTGAAAGCAACCGTACAGGAAAAAGAGATCGAAGATGACAAAGACTATACCGTAGCTACCATTGACTATCTGGCGGACGGAAACGACGGACTCACTCCCTTTATCAATGCGGATAAGCGTGAATGTCCGGATGGATTGACATTGCGCGGACTGTTCCTCGACTACGTAAGGCAACAGACAGCTGCAGGCAAGAAGATTACCTCTAAACTGGATGGACGTATCACCGTTGTTCCGGCATCCGACCGGAAATAAAAAAATGAAAAGAGAATAAATAACCAAGGTTTACAATGAAATCTCAGTATCCTATGACAACTCATAATCATATAACTTCCGTCTTGAATATATTCAAAGGAAGAACCGGAAAGTGGCTGATGCTTTTCCTCCTTTTACTACCTGCATTGGCAACTGCCCAAGAAACAAAAAAACTAATCATACTGCAAACCAGTGATGTACACAGCCGGATTGAACCTATGACTCAGGAAGGCGACCGGAACTACGGTCAGGGTGGATTTGTCCGTCGGGCAAGTTTCCTGCAGCAGTTCCGCAAAGAAAATCCGGATGTACTGCTGTTCGATTGCGGCGATATCTCGCAAGGCACTCCTTATTATAATATGTTTAAAGGTGAGGTAGAAGTCACCCTAATGAATGAAATGGGATACGATGCAATGACAATCGGTAACCACGAGTTCGATTTCGGTTTGGACAACATGGCTCGTCTATTTAAATTAGCCAAGTTTCCGGTAGTATGTGCCAACTATGATCTTGATGCCACAGTACTCAAAGATATCGTAAAACCTTATGTCATTCTGGATCGTTTCGGCTTGAAGATCGGAGTTTTCGGGTTGGGAGCGAAGCCGGAAGGACTGATACAGGCCAATAAATGCGAAGGGGTAATCTATAAAGACCCGATCGCCGTATCCAATGACATTGCCGCACAACTGAAAGAAGAAGGATGCGATGTCATTGTATGCCTGTCACATCTGGGTATTCAGATGGATGAGAAGCTGGTAGCCAACACCCGTAATATCGATGTTATTCTGGGTGGGCATTCTCATACCTTTATGGAAAGCCCCAAGAATTATCTGAACATAGACGGGAAAAATGTCCCCGTTATGCACACCGGAAAGAATGGAATTTATGTTGGACGACTAGATTTGACCTTGAATAAAAAATGAGATTACTAACATATATACTGGCTATCCTGCTATTTCTTCCTGTCAAGGCCAGGGGAGAAGCAATAGATACTCCCGTAGAACCTTTACTACTTTATAAAGCTAAACAAGATGTCCGTTGTCAACAATGGGTAGACTCCATTATGAATAAGCTGACGCTTAAAGAGAAAGTCGGTCAGTTGTTTATATATACGATTGCTCCGGTAGATACCAAGCGCAACCAGATACTGCTGAAGGATGCCGTCGATACCTATAAAGTCGGCGGACTGCTGTTTTCCGGTGGGAAGATGCAGACCCAGGCGGAACTGACTAATCGGGCCCAGCGCATGGCAAAGTTACCGTTAATGATCACTTTTGACGGAGAATGGGGGCTGGCAATGCGTCTGCGTGGTACTCCTGTCTTTCCCCGAAATATGGTGCTCGGATGTATTCAGGATAATAAATTAATCTATGAATATGGTCGCGAGATGGCACGCCAATGTGTACAGCTAGGTGTACAAGTCAACTTTGCTCCGGTGGCGGATGTGAATATCAACCCTAAGAATCCGGTCATCAATACCCGTTCCTTCGGTGAAGACCCCGTACGGGTGGCGGATAAGGTAGTAGCTTATGCTTCCGGTCTGGAAGGCGGAGGCGTACTATCCGTCTGCAAGCATTTCCCCGGACATGGTGATACGGATGTAGACTCGCACAAAACGCTTCCGGTACTTCCCTTCACTCGCGAACGTCTGGACAGTGTAGAGCTCCATCCTTTTAAAGAAGCGATCCGTGCCGGATTGAGCGGTATGATGGTCGGACACCTGCAAGTGCCGGTTATTGAACCGATAGGCGGACTTCCTTCTTCTTTATCCCGTAATATCGTTTACGATCTGCTGACAGAAGAATTTGCTTTCAAAGGACTGATCTTCACGGATGCACTTGCCATGAAAGGTGTTTCGGGGAATGGAAATGTCAGTCTGCAGGCACTGAAGGCAGGGAATGATATGGTGCTGGCTCCCCGGAACCTGAAGGAGGAGATAGCCGCCGTACTCGATGCCATTGATAAGGGAGAATTGACACGCGAAGATATTGAAGAGAAATGCCGCAAAGTACTGACTTATAAATATGTGCTCGGACTAAAAAAGAAACCGTTTGTCCAGCTATCCGGTTTGGGACAACGGATCAATACTCCTCAGACACGTGATTTAATCCGTCGGTTGAATCTGGCTGCGATTACTGTGCTGAATAATGAAAATCATGTTCTTCCTTTGCATACGAATCAAAAAGAAACGATGGCATTGCTCGAAGTCGGTGATGCGGGTGAAACCAATGCATTGGCGGAACAGTTGTCGAAATACACTTCTTTGTCACGTTTCCGCCTTCGTCCCGGTATGACGGAAGAGGCGAATCAGCGGTTACGGGACTCATTGGCTACCTATAAACGGATTATTGTTGCCGTAAGTGAACAGAAGCTGTCACCTTATCAGACCTTCTTCGGTAAATTTACTACTGAAGCTCCGGTCATCTATGCTTTCTTTACGCAGGGTAAGATGATGTTGCAGATACAGCGTGCGGTTGCCCGTGCCTCGGCAGTGGTGCTGGGACACAGCCCTAATGAAGATGTGCAGCGGCAGGTGGCGGATGTGCTCTTTGCCAAAGCTACGGCGGACGGAAGATTATCGGCCAGTCTTGGAGAACTCTTTCAGGCAGGAGACGGTGTCACGATTACTCCGAAAACACCTTTGCATTTTATTCCGGAAGAACATGGGCTTTCTTCTGTCGCCCTGCAACGAATTGATTCGATCGCTTTGGACGGTGTACGTCAGGGAGCTTATCCCGGTTGCCAGGTGATCGTGATGAAAGAGGGTCATGTGATGGTAGACAAGACATTCGGCACTCACACCGGAACGGGAAGCGCACGTGTGCAGCCGACCGATATCTATGACTTGGCTTCACTCTCCAAGACTACTGGTACAGTGCTTGCTTTAATGAAACTTTACGATAAGGGACGTTTTAATCTGACGGACAGAATTGCAGACTATCTGCCTTTCCTTCAGCGTACTAACAAGAAAGACATAACCATTCAGGAACTGCTTTACCATCAGTCCGGCTTGCCGCCCGGAATTGCTTTTTATCGGGAAGCCATCGATGAAGATAGTTATGAAGGCAGACTGTTCATGTCCCGCAAAGATGCACGGCATCCGTTGCAGTTGGGAACTTCCACATGGGCGAATCCTAATTTTGCATTTAAAAAGGAATATGTTTCAAAGGTTAAAACCGGAGATTACACCTTGCAAATCTGTGATAGTCTGTGGCTGAATCCTTCTTTCTTCAAGGAAATGGAGAAGAAGATTGCAGACGCACCGATGAAACCTAAAACTTACCGATACAGCGATGTCGGTTTTATCCTGTTGCGTCTTTTGGTTGAGAAACTTGCGGGAATGCCGATGGATGCCTACTTGCAACGTGAATTTTATGAACCGATGGGACTGGAACGTACAGGATACCTTCCTTTGCGCCGCTTTCCGAAATCGGAAGTTGTACCTTCTTCTGTCGATCGTTTCTTGCGTAAGACTACCCTTCAGGGATTTGTGCACGATGAGGCTGCCGCTTTCCAGGGAGGCGTTTCGGGAAATGCCGGATTGTTCTCGAATGCACGTGAAGTGGCACAGGTTTATCAGATGTTGCTGAACGGTGGTGAGTTGAACGGACAGCGTTATTTAAGCAAGGAAACCTGCCAGTTGTTTACAACGGAAGTTTCCAAAATCAGCCGTCGCGGACTTGGATTTGACAAACCGGATACCCGTAATCCGGAAAAGAGCCCTTGCGGAAAGCATACACCGGCAAAAGTATACGGTCATACCGGATTTACCGGAACGTGTGCCTGGGTAGACCCCGACAATGGCTTGGTTTATGTATTTCTGAGCAACCGGATTTATCCGGACGTAACCAACCGGAAGCTAAGCCGTCTGGAAATTCGCGAACAGATACAGGATGCGATCTATAAAGCGATTCAAAGCAAATAAAAAATGAAGAGCCCCTCTGCCGAAGTAGAGGGGCTCTTGCTTATTAATGTAAAATCAAGTAGTTGCTCGGGTTAGAATGAAACACCCACGCGGAAACCGAAGTTGTTCAGTCCGTCTACACTGTAATGCAGTACATCAGCCTTATTGGTACCATAGCTGTAGTACAGAGCAAAGTGCAGACCCGGTCCGTAAACCCAAGGGAATACATTGACACCTACTTCAGGAGAAGCGTAGAATCCCCAGCTGTTTTCTCTGGCTTCCAACATATTGAAGTTGGAACGGATCTTAGCATATTCAGCACCTAATTTTGCACTGACATAAGGTTGTACGGCTCCACCGCGATTCCATTGGTAGCGGGCGGCAGCACCGAAAGGCAACTGGAACATTGTGTGTTGCTGATCAGTTGTAACGTCACCTGCACCTATCTTGAATGTTTCGCGAGGAATATACTCGTGGTTGCTGTGATAGTTCAGGAAAAGACCCAGACCCAGGTTAGGAGTAACGAAATAACCACCTTCAAAGTTCATACCCCAACCGCTGGCTTTGTCTGCAAAATTATTGCTCAATGGAACATTGAACTGCCAGTCTATATTAGCATATCCATTGTCTGATAGCTGTGCCTTAGCCGGCATGGCAAAGGCGATGGCAATGGCTGCTAGCGCCACTACCTTGAAATATATATTCTTTCTTGTTTTCATAACAGTTGTAGTTGTTTATTTGTTAGTAAGATAAGGTGACTGAGTGAATGACTGGTTCACTGCTTCAATAGCAAGAGTGCGGTTGATAGCTTTAGAGCCTGTTTCAAATCCAGTCAGATAGCTTGTCCAGACTACAGGAAGTTTTTTGCCTTCACCTTCATCTGCTTTCAGGTTCACCATTTCTGTAATGAATGAGTTGGTGCTATAGCTGTAGGTCACAGCGTACGGATAGTACCATCCGCCCCAGTTACCCCAGTAGCTGGGGCCCCAGTAGCCGGGATATCCCCACCACCATTCAGGTTGTGTGTAGCCGGTGAAATAATAAGTACTTGCGATGTAGCTTACCTGAATACCAAGATCGGCACTTTCTTTATCGGCAGCCGGTTGATAACCTTTCGCTTCCATATTTTCTGTGTAAGCAGCCAGAATTTGCTCAGCGCCTTCTCCTTCGAGATATTCCGGTTCTTTGCTGTCAGAGATAACCAAGATTTTGTCAGCCAGATAGAATGTGCTGAAGTCTTTGAAGTTGGCTTGCTTGTCGTAGTTAGTGTATACCAGATAGTTGTCATCCAGCTTACCCATGTCCGGGTCTTTTTCGCAAGAAGCGAGTGCAAAGACCGCCAATAAAATAGGAATTAATTTCTTCATATCTTTTATAATGTTTAGGTTATATAAAAATCACGCCCTGGTACCTTGGGGCTTTTGTTACAAACAACAAGAAATGTGTAAAAAGGTTCGTGCAAATGATTATCTTTGCGAGAAAATTAACACTCAAATGCTTATGAAACACATTCGGATACCTCTTTTCGTATGGTTCTCAATCGTGCTGCTGATCGCAGTTGCGCCCGTCTCATTGTCGGCGCAGGAATCGTTTATTCAGAAGATCGAAAAAAATAAGTCCGTCAGCGGAATAAAGTTGCTCGACACCAGCCGCTTCCCGGAAAAGTATGTAATGTACCTGACTCAGCCGCTGGATCATCGACATCCCGAAAAGGGAAGTTTCCGCCAGCGGGTGATTGTGGGACACGTCGGTTATGACCGTCCCACAGTGATTGTCACTGAAGGATATGGGGCAGGGTATGCTTTGCGCCCCACTTATCGGGAAGAACTTTCTGAATTGTTCGATGCCAATATGATCTTTGTGGAGCATCGCTACTTTCTCGAATCCACTCCCGAACCGTGCGACTGGCAATACCTGACCGCAGAGAATTCTGCCGAGGATTTGCATGCCGTGACAACCGCTTTCAAGACTTTATATCCTGGCAAATGGATCAGTACGGGGATCAGCAAGGGTGGGCAGACCTCCTTATTATACCGTGTTTTCTTCCCCGACGATGTGGATGTTTCCGTGCCTTATGTTGCTCCTCTTTGTTATGCGCGTGAAGACGGTCGGCACGAACCTTTCCTCCGCCGGGTAGGTACGGAAGCCGATAGGAAAAAAATAGAAGATTTCCAGTTGGAAGTATTGAAGCGAAAGGCTCGTTTGTTGCCCCGTTTTGAAAAAATGTGTACTGAAAAGAACTATACATTCCGCGCTCCTCTGGAAGAAATATATGATTTCTGTGTGCTGGAATACTCTTTCTCTATCTGGCAATGGGGAACGGATATCCGTAGTATACCGGAAACCTCGGCTTCTGACGATACACTGCTGGATCATTGGCTGGCAATCAGCGGACCTTCTTATTTTATAGTAGACAGCCCGACTCTTTCTTTCTTCGTGCAGGCTGCCCGCGAATTGGGGTATTATGGATACGATATCGCTCCTTTTAAACCTTACCTTTCTATAAAGACCAGCAAGGATTATCTGAGAAGACTGATGTTGCCGGAAGATATGCGGAAGATGAAATTCGATAAGACATTGAGCAATAAGATTGTGCGGTTCTTGAAGAAGAACGATCCGAAGATGATTTTTATCTATGGTCAGAATGATCCCTGGACAGCTGCCGGAGTAACATGGCTGAAGAATAAAAAGAATATTCATGTTTTTGTAGAGCCGGGAGGCAGTCATCTTGCACGCATCGGTACAATGTCCGAAGATCAGAAGCAGAAAGTGATGTCTCTTCTTAGAGGGTGGCTTGAAGAATGACGAAACGAGAAACGGTGAACAACCTGTAATATATGAACAGGCGGTTCACCGTTTTATTCTTCTGCAAGCCGATATTACATGTATCGGGCTGCTTGATTTAGGAATCTACCGATTCGAATAGCGGTTTCAGTAATTCCGGTATTTCCACTTTTTCAAGTGCTAATTGTCGGACTAGTTTTTTACCGCTCTGACTGAGATGGAACTGCATCAGTCTCCGGTCCTCTTCTCCGAGTGTTCTGACAATCAGTTCTTTTTCTTCCAGAATCCGGAGCATCTTTGAAGCGTGCGAGGGTGTCAGCTCCGTTCGTTTGGACAGGCTCGTGGCCGTCATATTATTGGGCGAGGCTTCTTGCAGGGCACATAATATCATCGCTTCATTTAATGATACCTGATACACTTTTTCAAATGCATCTTCAAATCTTGCCATTGCTTTGAATACATCGCGCATTACACATATTGTCTTCATATGCTACTTGTTTTTTTGTTTGTTCTTTTTCTATATAAACAGGTTGATATTTGCATTATCCGCCCGTTCCATGTATGTTGCTACTCCGCCTATTGTCACTTCGTCCAGAAGTTCTTCCTGTTTCACTCCCATGACGTCCATGGACATTTGGCAGGCGATAAATTCCACACCGTTCTCCAGAGCTTGTTGGCGTAAGGACTCCAGAGAGTCGATTCCTTTCCGGTTCATGATGTACCGCATCATTTTTCCTCCTATTCCTCCCATGCTCATTTTAGAGAGTTTCAGCTTTCGGGAACTGGAAGGGAGCATCATGCCGAACATTTTTCCAAAGATATCTTTTTCGACGTTCGGCTTATGCAGCTTCTTGATAACGTTCAGTCCCCAGAAGGTGAAAAAGATCGTTACCTTTTGTCCGGTGGCAGCTGCGCCATTAGCGAGCACAAAGGTAGCTAAAGCTTTGTCTAAATCATCACTGAACATGATGAAAGTTTTTCCTTTGCCTTCACAGGAGGTAACAATATTGCAGGATTTAGGTTCGCCCTTTTCGATCACTACTACAGATTTTCCTCCTGCTGTTTCTTTGGAAATCAACTGATTTCCTGTCGAGTTGCACCATGCGGCAGCATCACGCGGGAATCCCGGATCGGTTGAGGTAATTTCTACCCGGTCGCCGGAAACCAACGAATCCATTGTCTTTTTCATTTTCAGAATCGGCCCCGGACATTGCAGTCCGCAAGCGTCTACACGGATTGTCTTCACTGCTTCAACTGGTGAAACTGTCTTTTGAGGTTGCGCATCTGCCGGCTGTTGTATGTTTGCGTTCGGTTGTGCAGGTACTTCGTTCTCACTTTCTTCTCTCAGGATGATGGGTGCTGCGGCAGCGTGGTATGTTTTCAATCCTCCGGAAAGGTTGCGTACCTTTTCAAATCCATGCTGTACCAGAATGCGATAAGCAAGGTATCCTCTGAGGCCGACGGCACAGAATGTATAGATCATCTTGTCTTTCGGCAGTTCATCCAGCCGGTCACGCAGTTCGTCCAGCGGAATGTTCACTGCACCCGGCAGTGTATTGAGCGAGAATTCGTCAGGAGTACGTACATCCAGCAGGAAATTGTTTTCCATCTCGATATCCCTCAACTGTCTCCAATAGACGGGTTGTACTTTCCCAGTTATGATGTTTTCGGCTACGTATCCTGCAACGGCTACCGGATCTTTGGCAGAAGAGAACGGAGGGGCGTAAGCCTGCTCCACTTTCATCAGATCATAGATCGTACCTTCATGCTTGATGACAAGCGCGATTTCGTCAATTCGTTTGTCTACACCGTCGTAGCCGACGATCTGTCCGCCGTACAGTTTACCTGTCTTCGGGTCGAAAGTGATTTTAATACTCATCGGCATGGCATCCGGGTAATATCCTGCGTGAGAGGACGGATGGATGGTCGAAGACATATAATTGATTTCTGCCTGCCGCAATCGTTTGCCGGGTAATCCGGTAGAAGCAACAGTCATGTCGAATACTTTTGCAATGGAAGTTCCGATGGCTCCTTCATAAGGGATGTGTGCTCCCTGAATGTTGTCTGCGACAATTCGTCCCTGACGGTTGGCGGGACCGGCAAGGTAATTGAGCCACGGCTTTCCGGTGATCGGGTGGCGGAATTCGATAGCGTCACCGATGGCGTAAATCGATTCGTCCGACGTTTGCAGGTAGTCGTTGACGGCGATTCCTCCGGCTTCGCCGATCTTCAGTTCTGCGGCACGTGCCAGTGTCGTTTCCGGACGTACGCCGATGGAAAGGATAACGATGTCGGCAGAGATGGACTGTCCGTTCTTGAAGATGACTTTCAATCCTTTTCCGTCTCTTTCAAAAGAGGCTACTGCCTGCTCCAGATACAGGTTCACTCCTTTGTCCATCAAATGCTGGTGTACAAGGGATGCCATGGAGAAGTCGATGGGAGCCATCACTTGATTGCCCATTTCCACAATAGAAACTTTAGCTCCTTGTGCGTGCAGGTTCTCTGCCATTTCCAGCCCGATAAATCCGGCTCCGATGACAACAGCCTTTCGGGGAGCATGACTGTTGATATATTCTTTGATTCGGTCTGTGTCGGCTACATTCCTGAGTGTGAAGATTCCGTTCAGGTCGATTCCCGGCAGGGGAGGACGTACAGGGGAGGCTCCGGTCGATATCAGTAATTTGTCGTAGCTTTCCTCGTAAGTGTCTCCGCTACTTTGTCTTACCGTTACTGTTTTTCTCTTCCGGTCGATGAAGATTACTTCATTTTCAGTTCGTACGTCTACACGAAAGCGCGTAGAAAATGCTTCGGGGGTCTGTACAAACAGTTTTTCCCGTTCTTTGATCACGCCTCCGATGTAATACGGCAGTCCGCAATTGGCATAAGAGATATACTTTCCTTTTTCTAAAAGGATGATTTCAGCTGCTTCGTTTGTGCGTCTGATCCGGGCAGCAGTGGTAGCTCCTCCGGCAACGCCTCCAATAATAATGATCTTCATAAGTTTGTTGCGTAAATAGTTTCCTGTGGAAATAACAATAAAGTAGGGAGAATTGTTCTCGGATCATAGAAAAAAGACTTATATTTGCGCACCCTGTTTGTCTTTCTTCATTTTTTATAAATTAATTATGAGTAAAATTCTTATCATTGACGATGAGGTTCAGATTCGTAGCCTGTTGGCTCGTATGCTCGGACTGGAGGGTTATGAGGTGTGTCAGGCAGGTGATTGCAAGGCAGCTATCAGGCAGTTGGAAATTCAACAGCCGGATGTGGCTTTGTGTGATGTCTTTCTTCCCGATGGAAACGGGGTCGATCTGGTGTTGAACATTAAAAAGACAGCTCCGAATGTGGAAGTCATTCTTCTTACCGCTCACGGTAATATACCCGACGGAGTGCAGGCAATCAAGAACGGTGCATTTGATTATATAACCAAAGGGGACGATAATAATAAGATTATCCCTCTGATCAGTCGTGCCGTTGAGAAGGCTAAGATGAATGTCCGGTTAGAGAAACTGGAAAAGAAAGTCAGTCAGCTATATTCTTTTGATTCCATTCTGGGAGAATCGAAAGTGCTGAAAGAAGCTGTTATGCTGGCACAGAAGGTTTCGGTGACTGATGTTCCGGTGTTGTTGACCGGAGAAACGGGGACCGGAAAAGAAGTATTTGCACAAGCCATACATTATAATAGTAAGCGGAGCAAACAGAGCTTTGTTGCCGTGAACTGTTCGTCTTTCAGTAAGGAACTGCTGGAGAGTGAAATGTTCGGGCATAAAGCCGGGTCCTTCACCGGAGCTTTGAAGGACAAGAAAGGACTCTTCGAAGAAGCCAACAACGGTACGATCTTTTTGGATGAAATCGGAGAAATGGCTTTTGAACTACAGGCCAAATTGCTGCGTATTCTCGAAACAGGCGAATATATAAAGATAGGAGATACGAAACCGACGCACGTGAATGTTCGTATTATTGCTGCTACCAACCGCAATCTGACAGAGGAAATCAAAGCGGGACGTTTCCGTGAAGACCTGTTTTATCGTCTTTCGGTATTTCAGGTACATCTGCCGGCACTTCGCGAACGTACCGGTGATATCAGAATTCTTGCCACTGCCTTTGCAAAGAGCTTTTCCGAGAAACTTTCGTATACGGTCAATGAGATGACTCCTGCTTTTCTTCATGCGTTGGAACAGCAACCCTGGAAAGGAAATATCCGTGAATTGCGGAATGTGATAGAACGGAGTCTGATTGTCTGCGAAGGCGGGCATCTGGATGTGTGCGATCTTCCGCTGGAGATTCAGAATACTCATTATGAATGTTCGGATGATAATATCGGTAGTTTTGAACTGGCTGCTATGGAACGAAGGCATATTGCCCGCGTCCTGGAATATACGAAAGGCAACAAGACGGAAACTGCCCGCTTGCTGAAGATCGGTCTTACCACTTTGTACAGGAAGATAGAGGAATACAAAATATAATAATATGACTATCTGATTTCTTTTTTAGGGGTATATGAGCGATTAATCGTTCATATACTGATCTGTAATGTGAAAAAGAAATAGAAGATATGAATATTTGGAAGACTACACTGTTACTTGTTTTATTATTTACTGGTATCACCGTTCATGCACAAAAAGTAAAAATTTCATTGAATAGTGATGGAAATCTGACGATATGGAAAGTGAAAGCTCAGGCAGAAATTGAGCATCCTTCTGATATGATGACTACCCGATATGACACGAGGGATTGGGTCAAAGCAACTGTGCCGGGAACGGTGTTTGGTTCGTATGTATTAGAAGGACTGGAGCCTGATCCGAATTTTGCTGATAATGCGTATAAAGTCGATAAAGCAAAATATGACCGTAACTTCTGGTATCGTACAGAGTTTAATTCGCCGGAGGTGGAAAACGGAGAAAGGGTATGGCTAAATTTTGAAGGGGTTAACCGTAAAGGAGAAATATTTTTTAATGGGACGCGTCTCGGGTTGCTTGATGGATTTATGCATCGGGGGAATTTCGATATAACCGATTTGCTGTCAAAAAACGGTAAGAATGTGCTTGCCGTCCTTGTGCATTGGGTAGGCACTCCGGTTCCCAATTATGCAAGTCCTACTTATATGTCATGTGCCGGCTGGGATTGGATGCCTTATGTTCCCGGTCTTTTGACTGGTATTACTGACGACGTCTATTTGACAAAAACCGGCGAAGTGTCTATCGTCGATCCTTGGATACGTTCGAAAGTTCCTTCTAAAAACAAAGCGGTTTTAAGCTTGCAGCTGGAACTACGGAATCATACAGATATAGAGCAGAAAGGAGTGTTGAAAGGTATCATTCAGCCGGGCAACATTGAATTTACCGAAGATTTGGTAATTGAGGCAGGCAAGCAGCGGACTTTTCTTCTGGATGATAGCAAGTTCAGTCAATTTATAATTCAGAATCCTGCTTTGTGGTGGCCTAATGGTTACGGACAGCCAAATCTTTATACCTGCGAACTGACTTATATGGTGAATGGTAAGGCTTCTGATAAACAGAATGTTACATTTGGTATTCGTGAATACGGTTCCGAGCTGGTTGACGGTGTGCTTCATCTTAAAATAAATGGTGAACCTGTTTATGTAAAAGGAGGAAACTGGGGAATGAGCGAATATATGTTGCGTTGTCGGGGTGAAGAATATGATCTTAAATTGAAACTTCACAATGAGATGCATTTTAATATGATACGCAATTGGATCGGTTCGGTTACGGATGATGAGTTTTATGAAGCTTGCGATAAATACGGCATTATGGTGTGGGACGACTTCTGGTTAAATTCAAATTCGAATCTTCCGGATGATGTTTTTGCTTTCAATATGAATGCAGTGGAAAAGATCAAGCGTTTGCGTAATCATGCTTGTATTGCAGTGTGGTGTGGTGATAATGAGGGGTATCCGTTACCGCCTCTTAATAAGTGGCTGGAGGAAGACGTTAGAACATACGATGGGGGTGATCGGGCCTATCATGCCAATTCCCATAGTGACGGCCTTTCCGGGAGTGGACCTTGGACTAACTCTCATCCTAACTGGTATTTTACCAAAGCCCCTTATGGATATGGTGTCAATATAACCAAAGGATGGGGATTCCGTACAGAAATAGGTACAGCTGTCTTTACTACTTTCGATAGCTTTAAGAAATTTATGCCCGAAAAAGATTGGTGGCCACGTAATGAAATGTGGGACAAGCATTTCTTTGGCAATTCGGCGGGGAACGCCAGTCCCGACAAATATTTCTCTACCGTAGAGTTCAATTATGGTAAAGCGAAAGGTATTGAAGATTTTTGCCGGAAAGCTCAATTAGTGAATGTTGAGGTGAATAAAGCGATGTACGAAGGCTTTCAACATCATATTTGGGAAGATGCTTCCGGCATATTGACTTGGATGGGGCAGTCGGCTTATCCTTCATTGGTATGGCAAACCTATGATTATTATTATGACTTGACGGGGGCTTACTGGGGAATCAGAAAGGCGTGTGAACCGGTTCATATTCAGTGGAGTTATGCTGATAATAGTGTAAAAGTGATCAATACCACTTTGAAAGAGCAGAAAGGACTTACGGCTATAGGTAAAGTCTATAATCTGGATGGGAAAGAAATGGGGCGTTATAGCCAGTCTGTAGTTTTGGATGCCGCCGCTAATAAGGATTCCTATTGTTTCCATCTGAATTTTACAACAGACAACCTTGCTTTCGGTAAGAAAGCGGTTGCTTCCTCCATTTCGGCAGATGCCGGAGAGCCAAGTGCCGCGATTGATGCCAGTGATGGCAGTCGTTGGGCGAGTGAACCCCGTGATGAAGAATGGATTTATGTTGATCTGGGTGAACCTACTGAAATAGCCTCTGTCATATTGAACTGGGAGGCTGCTCATGCAAAAGCTTATAAACTGTTGATTTCGGATGATGCAATAAACTGGAAAGAAATTTATATCAATGAGGACTCTAAAGGCGGTGTCGAAGAGATTAAGATAAAACCTGTTTGTACTCGTTATGTGAAAATGCAAGGGTTGAAACAGGCTACTATGTGGGGATATTCACTTTATGAATTTGAATTATATGGTAGAAAAAAGAAGCCAACGGATTTGACTCCTGTGCATTTCATCAAGTTGGAACTGAACGATGAAAACGGGCAACTGCTTTCTGATAACTTTTATTGGCGTTCCAATAAACCGGGAGACTATAAAGCATTGAATAATTTGCCGAAAGCCAAATTGCGTACAACATCAAGCTTAGTGGATAGTAATGGTAAGAAAGTGATTAAAGCAAAGATCGAAAATGTGGGATCATCAGTCGCTTTTGCTGTTCACGTACAGGCTATTCGCTCTTCTGATGGTGAGCGTATATTACCTGCTTTGATGAATGATAATTATTTCACATTGTTGAAAGGAGAGTCTAAAGATATTGAAATAGAATTTGATTCGGATTTGTTGCCTGATGGTAATTATAGTTTAAGTGTGATTCCTTATAATAAATAATATCGGGCGGACATTTCTTTAAATGAGGTAAACACGGTTGTAGCAACATCGGTTTTATGACTTGGTTTTACCAGTCTTTGTGTTTGTCTATGATTTTTCAAATGTAGTCGTGATTCATCATAAACTTTAAGAAAAGTTTACTGATGAATCCGCTACATTAAAATGCCTCATAGAATTGTGCGGATGCCGACAGTATCAGGAGTAAACTATGATAATGCCGCAATGCCTGTCCCTATCAGGTTTGCATTATTCATACTTTTTATATCCACTTCAATATCTTCCAGACCGAATAATTGAAGTAGTTCTCTCAGTTTTTCCATAACGAGAATGTTATAGTTTTTATCCTTCCTGTTTTCACTCCAGAAAAGACTGCCTTCGGCTACCAGGCAAACCTTTCGTATATCTTTATTATAGGATTTCAGTAACATGATAAGCCCGGTCAGTGAGGCGGCAACCAATTGTGCGGATCTGCCATAAATCCATTGTGCTACTTGTACATATACATCCTTGTAGATGTCCGGGTAATTCATAATAGAAGTCAGCTTCTGTGCGTCGAATTTCTCTTCGAACTCTTCCAGCGGAAAGGCTGTTTTCAGTATGTCTCCCAGATACATACCGGATACCGCTTTCTCAAAACGTTGCTTTCCCGGATTACCGGAAATAGCGTCAACGGTATCATCTACCGCAGTCAGAAAGGGCGGATGGAAATTGCCTGATTCCAAATTGACAGGAATCAATCCATGTGCATTGCATGACTGATCCAGTTTTTCAATTTTATCGGCAGGGATAAAAGTTGCCATATTGGTTCCTGTCCCTACGATGAGGCCGATATATGCATCATAACTATTGTCTGTGAGACCGGCGAATAAACTGGCTATAGTATCGTTTACTACCTTGATGCCTGTAAACTTAATTTTGTTTCTTTCATTCAGATAGTCGAGTAAAGGTTTTCCGATAAATTCTCCAACCATTTCTTTAATATCTACTCCTTTTGTCCAGCGTAACAGTTTGGCGTCTCCACCCGGTACGGACTCGGCCGGATAAGAAAAACAATAACCGATAGGCATTTCTTCCTCACGTTTGATTCCTATAATCATATCGGCGAGTTCTTTGAATAACTCTTCGCGGGTATATCCGACGGACTTCATAATTGACATGTCTTTTTTCCAGCCATTGTTCGGGTGAACGGTTGGTGTTGCTTTGTCGAAATCTACGATTGCCACCCGATAATTGGTTCCTCCCAGGTCAAGTACCAGTGACTTTCCTTTAATATGGGTTGTTTTTGGAGCAATGAAAGTAGGAATGCATTGTATCTCTGCATTTTCCGTTTTTAACCCTTCTTCTGTTTTATCCCGAAATGAGCATACAATCGCTTTGAGCTGTTCATTATCTAACTTAAAAATGTTTTTTTCCATGACATTGACTTTTTATAGTATAAAATATCCTTGTCTTTGAATAACAACTGAAGGTGGATTTTGCTCGGGAATGCCCAATCTTTATTTGCCTGTATCTGATAATTATGTATTTGTTTTTTCAATTAATAAAAACTATATTTGTTTGAAAAATAATTTGATACATGAAAGAGCGGTCTCCAGTTAAAAAGAATATACTAAAATTGATTCCTTTTATAGAGATTATTGCAGGAATCATTTTTCTCTGTTTGGAGATTCATGACTATCGTACTTTGTATTCTATGGCCGAAGCTGATGCAATGTATGGGGGACTTGCTGATTTTTGTAAGTACAAAGAGAATGTATTTTGTCCGGCATTTTTCTGGATAATTGTTATACTGACAGGAATCAGTTATTGGAAAAATAAAAAGTTATATTGGATTTTAACGCAGGCATTGGTGTTTATGGTCTTTTTTAGAGCTATGTTTCCGTTTTATGCCATTTTTATAGAGTTAAATCCAGTAGTCTTTTATATTCTTCCACTTTTGTACTCTACAGTATTCTTTGTGGTAGAAAGAAAGTTATTCAAAATCAAGCAAATAGATTCTGTTGATATTACAGTTAAAACAAAAATCATGGGGATCGGAATAGGTATCTTATGTACTATCATTTATTTCCTGCTCTTTTTGACCGTTTTTTGCTTAATATGATAGCCGTCTATATTTATTTCTCCACAGTAATTCAACGCGACTTTGCTCTCATGCCCTAACAGATTGTCTGTATGCCTTTATTCATCTTAGTTTCAG
>OHQA01000045.1_pt1 | contig 158461 bp, 118 predicted proteins | sample 1577921 | NCBI WGS metagenome assembly OHQA01 (sample SAMEA3879570, study PRJEB24766) | human gut metagenome | biome: human-associated habitat; feature: feces | place: USA | collected 1985/1987 | reverse complement strand
GTGTTAAGCCTGTCGCTAGCGTTCATCCTGAGCCAGGATCAAACTCTTCGTTGTTTAAATTGTTTTATCATATCCTCGCTCCGGAATCCGTTTATCGTAGTCCAAAGTCATACTTCTATTGACGGTATCGATCCGGAAAATTTCTTTTCCTAATACTTGTACTACTTGTTGAATTATGTAAATCTCTCAAAGAACTCTTGTCGCTATCGTTTCTCGATTGCGGCTGCAAAGGTAAGGACTTTTTCTTAACCTCCAAATTTTTCGGTGAAAAATTTTCAAGTTTTTTTTCTCAAGCCGATCTCCGGGCGGTTGGAAATTATCGCTTGGCCCAGCCAACCTCATCCCCTACCCAAGGATACCTCCACGTTTCCATCATTTCTGAAGCGCCGTTCTCTCTCGAATGCGGGTGCAAAAGTAATGCTATAAAACATACGGTCCAAATTTATCGGGCATTATTTTTCAAGTTTTTTACGGCAACGGATATCGGGTACATTATAATATAGGATACGCAAAAATACCGACTGCTCACGGAAACGATATAGCCGGTACCCTTGCCATCATAGCGGCAATACTGTGCCACTACGATGGCACGGCCCTGCCACACGGATGGCACAGCGTTGCCACTGTGATGGCACGACCGTGCCAAAGGCGATAAATAAACTGGCACTGCAAACAATTGATAAACAAACATATGCTAGCATGAAAATTTCCCCAGAGGAGACATCTAAAAGACAGGGGACTTTATCTTTTATCTAGATATCTAAAGACAGAATAAAAATCTGCCGTTTTTTTTCATATATTTGAGGTCTCATCTAAATATAAACAAATAATGAAGCACTTGAGTTCCTCTATTTTATTGGGGCTTGGGTTGTTTTCCTTCTTCTCCTGTAAAGAAGCGACAGCGCCCGCCCCTATCCTGCCCGTTCCCACGCCGGCACAAGTTGAATGGCATAAGATGGAAACATACGCCTTTGTCCATTTCGGATTAAATACGTTCAATGATCTGGAATGGGGTTACGGAAACACTCCCGCCTCCACATTCAATCCAACGGATCTGGATTGCGATCAATGGGCGCAAACAATCAAAGCCGCCGGATTGAAAGGCGTAATCTTAACCACCAAGCATCACGACGGTTTCTGTCTATGGCCTACCGCCACAACCGAATATAGCGTAAAGAATTCTCCTTGGAAAGATGGCAAAGGGGATATGGTAAAAGAACTATCCGATGCTTGTAAGAAACACGGGCTGAAATTCGGTGTCTATCTCTCCCCTTGGGACAGAAACAGTGAGAATTACGGACAACCGGGGTATGTAGAGAAATTCCATGCCCAATTACATGAATTAGTCTCCAACTATGGCCCGTTGTTCGAATACTGGTTTGATGGGGCAAACGGTGGCAATGGCTGGTATGGCGGCACGAATGAAACCCGTGCTATAGACGCCAAGACCTATTATCAATATGAGCGGGCACGAGACACGATCAAGGCGCACCACCCGGACATCATGGTTTTCGGAGGGACAGTACCCGATATCCGCTGGATCGGTAACGAGGAAGGTTGGGCCGGTGATACCCAATGGAGCATCTTCGCCCCGGAACCCTCCATGCCTACTTTCCAACAGAGTGTATGGGGAGATGAGAACGGACCGATGTGGCTAGGTGGAGAATGCGATGTATCTATCCGTCCGGGATGGTTCTATCACTCCCGGGAAGATCACCAAGTCAAATCTCTGGCAAAATTAGTCGATCTTTATTACCGAAGCGTCGGGCATAACGCCAATTTCCTATTGAACTTCCCCGTAGCGTTGAACGGAAAAATAAGTCCGGTAGACTCCGCCCGTGCCGTACAATGGTATCAAACCATCCAAAATGACTTTAAGGAGAATCTGTTGAAAGGATGTTACGTACAAGCGAGCAATAAAAGAGGACGTAATTTTAGTCCCAATAAGGCAGTAGATGGGGATTGGGATACCTATTGGGCTACGGACGATGGAGTAACCAGTGGTTCATTGACTTTCACGTTAACCCATCCTACCGATGTAAACCGCTTGGTAATACAAGAATATATCCCATTAGGACAACGAGTACGCTCGTTCAATATCGAACTCGAGCAAGGGGGTAAATGGATTCCGGCACAGACTGTGGATTCTACGACAACTGTCGGCTATAAACGAATTGTCCGTTTCCAGACTGAGAAAGCGGAGAAGATACGCATCAACTTCACGGACGCCCGCGGGCCGCTTTGTATCAATAACGTGGAGGCATACCTTGCCCCCGCCTTGGTGACCGAGCCAACGATTGCCCGTAATATCAATGACGAGGTAACCATACAGGCCGGGGATAAAGGCTCCGAGGTTCATTATACCACCGACGGTTCAGATCCGACCAAGGACTCACCGCTTTATCAGGCGCCATTCGCTTTCGCTCAAAAAGGAACTGTCAAGGCGATTGCCTATGATCCGACTTTCGATACAGTCAGTCCGGTTTCCGCGCAAACGTTCGATATTCCTGCTTGTGATTACACGATCGTATCACCGAAAGATGAGAAAACCAGCCTGATCCTAGACGGAAACGGCTACACGACCTACTATTTGCCACAAGGGAAACAAGAGTTAGTCGTACAATTAGCGAAAGAAATGCCTATATCCGGATTCCGCTACACCCCGAACCAAGGACGTGACGCAAGCGGTCATATCTCCAACTATCAATTATATATTAATGGAAAGAAGGTGGCCGAAGGCGAATTCTCCAATATCAAGGCTAACCCGATCGAGCAAGTCGTACATTTCCCGATAACGAAAGGTAACCAAATCCGTTTGGTCGCAACCCGTATCGTAGATAATAAAAAGCAAGCGGGTATCGGTGAATTCTCGGTAATTACGGAAAAATAAAGAATATCTAATAAAAGCAGAAGGGACCGCCTCGAAAACCTAATTTCCCGAGGCGGTCCCTTTTTATTTATTCATCGATCCTTTATTTATCCTTGAAGGTATCGGTTCATTTGTTTATACACGGCACGTATATCCAACGGCTTAGATATATGAGCATTCATACCGGCTTCCCTACTTTTCTGCACATCCTCAGCGAATGCGTTGGCTGTCATAGCGAAGATAGGAACCTTTTGAGCATCAGAACGCCCCAATGCCCGGATACATCGGGTAGCCTCATAACCATCCATATGCGGCATCTGCACATCCATCAATATCAAATCATAATATCCTTCGGCAGATTCCTTAAACTTCTCTACGGCCTGCACCCCGTCCTCAGCGCTCTCCACCGAAGCACCGGTAGCTCCGATCAATTCCTCCGCAATCTCCCGGTTAAGCTCGTTGTCCTCAACTAATAAGATCCGTTTACCTTTGAAATCATAATCAATCACATAACAATCTTTCGCAAGATCATCCCTCCCATTGATGTCGGAAAAACGAGCGAGTTCACCCGACTCTTTTACTTTGCCGAAAGGCAAATCAACCGTGAATGTGCTACCACTCCCCTGCACGCTCGTCACATGTATACTACCACCCATCAATTGCGTGAAACGCTTAACAATAGAAAGCCCAAGCCCCGTACCTCCATATTTATAAGTGACATCCACATTTTCCTGTTCGAACGATTCGAAGATTTTATCATAATTCTCCTCGGCTATACCACATCCCGTATCGATTACCTCGAAACGAAGGTAAACATTCTCTTGATCCTCACCTGTTTTAGATACCCGAAGTTTAATTATTCCCTTGGCCGGCGTAAATTTCAACGCATTCGATAACAGGTTAGAGAGAACTTGATTCAAGCGCAAGGAGTCTCCTATAATCTGTACTTCCAGATCACTAGCCAATACCGTCTCATAGCTGATCCCTTTACTCTTGGCCTGCTCGCCATACAGATTTTCAAAGTCCTGCAAGAATGCCCGGAAATTAAAGCTCTCATGTCGAAGTTCCACTTTTCCGCTTTCTATCTTCGACATATCCAGCACGTCGTTAATGAGAGCGAGAAGATGCTTGGAAGACATGATTACTTTCTCAAGACAGTCCTTTATCTTATCGGTATTATCTATGTTTTGCATGGCGATAGTACTCATACCTACAATTCCGTTCATCGGCGTACGGATCTCATGACTCATCCGGGAAAGAAACTCGCTCTTCGCCAAGTTAGCCGCCTCAGCCCGTTTCAGGTTGCCCTGTATCACGGTCGCTTTCATCCGGGCCCCTATAGCCAGCAGTAATGCCGTAAATAGCACCGACAGGACAAACATCACGATAAACATGAATTGTAAGGGATTCGCATATATAAAGTCCGTAAGAGAAAATTCACTCACGCCGATAGATTCCAGATTCCGATTGCGTATAACAGTCCTCTCGGACTCAGAAAGATTATTGATCGCCTTGTTGAGTATGGTAAGCAAATCCGGATCGACCGGGATAGGCAACGCGAAACTTATCGTACTCTGATCATTGACCAACGTTACGGGAGCAAGATTCGTAAAATGATAGCGCAAGATATCCTGTTCCATCCTAGAGGACAAACCATAAATAAAATCAGCCTCACCATTATTGACAGCAAATAACGCCTCCTTAATACTCGGATAGAACCGTATCTTCTCCACCGATATACCACTCGGCAATCGTTGATTTTCCACTAAGGCTCCAACCAGACCCGGTGCGGGATAACTACATGCTTTATTGCGCACTATGATATTGTTAGCACTCACATAAGAGGCTGAAAGCGCAAGTCCTAGCTGGGCCGCATCGTTCTCATCTCCCAAGAAAAAACCTAAGATATCGGCATCCCCTTGCTGTATCAAACGGATCGCATCAGCATAATTTTTCGCATATACATACGAGAATCGTAGCCCTGTGAAACTTTTAATCTCATCCAGTACATCCGCCATGATACCCGTATGGTTCTTCAGCGGCGTTTCTTTACAATACAAAGGATACCAATTCTCAGGTACGGCTACCGTGATCGTTTTCCTCTCATTGACATACTCCAGATCCCGGTCGCTCAGTTGGATGTTTACGAGCCGGTCTGGGAAATTAACGGCATAACGTTCCGCCGCAAAATTAGGATTGGCATCCAATATCCGTTCCAAAGCCATATTCAAACCATCCAAGACTTCTTTATTACCCGGATTGGTCACGATATAATAAGGCTGAGAGTCATATGCCACGACTACACGGACAGAATCGCTAATATGGGCAACATTATTTAGTAACAAATCGATCTCACCTTTAGCCAGATAGGGATATAACCCGATTTTCCCCACCATATCTTCCTGTTTGTAATATCGGATATTACAATACAATCCGTTGATAGCCATAAACTCTTTGAGACGGCGAATGTTCTCCCTTGCATTCTCATACACACCGATGGTTTTACCATTCATACTCTCCAAATCATAACTATGGATAGAGCGATCATCAGATCGGGCAAGTAATAATGAACGGCTATATCCCATATTATAGTTCGGATAAGCATAATATTTCTCTAAAGCGGGTATATAATAGTTTCCACCCATCAACTCGTACTTACCCTCAACAAATTCATTCAACATAGCCGGTCCCTTCGTATCTATGTACTCGTATTCCCAACCGGTATATTTGGCGATCTCATTGAGATAATCTACGAGCATACCATGATGAGTACCATCTTCGGCCGTCCAACTCATGCCATCTACCTGCGGAAAGGCAACCCTAAGTACACGTTTTTCACTTGTCCGCGCTAACACAGACAAATTAAACGCTAGCATTATAAATACTAACAAACCTATAGCTATACCATGACTCACATATCTCTGAAGTAAGTTCATTATAATGTATATCTTTTATTACCGGCTTTTCCGATGATAACAACCCCCATAACCCTCCGCAAAACAACTGTTTATTTTGGATGTACGCAAATATACTACTTTTTATATCACAGCGGATTATAAAATAATTGATTTTTAAGAGAAGATACTATAAAAACAGAAGGGACCGCCTCGAAGGTAAAACACCTCGAGGCAGTCCCTTTCCTAAATCCCAACAAACTTTTATCCCATCGAACTATTGATTACCTGTGTGGTTTTCTCAAAACTCTTCCTTAAGACCTCCTTTACATCCATGGTTTCCCAATATCCCTTATTAAAAAGCTCTACGGATAACCCACCCCGGAAACCGGAGTCGTATAGCAAAGGAAGTACTTTATTAAACGGGCAAATACCATCTCCCGGAAACACCCGATCCGAATCTCTCAACTCCGTACGAGGAGGCAACTCCGGATAATCGTTGATATGAAAAACCGGAAGGATCTTCCCATTTATCAAGCGTAAACTATCAAAACTATTTCCTCCTCTGTACAAATGGTAGAAATCCAATAAGACGGAAGCCCGCGAATGCCCGGAGGCGATCGCTATCGCCATGGTATCCGATAATTGATTCAGAACCCCGGCCCCCCATAGTTCCAATATCGGAGTGACACCCATCTCATCCCCTAAATCCAGTATCGCCCGATAGCGTTCGGAATACTCCGGCAACCGTGTACGATCCAATTGAGTAACTCCTTGAGCAGGAGCGGCGATAAATTTACCGCCCAATCCCGCTACCATCTCCATATCATGCCGCATTTGGTTTAGCCCTTCCTTCCGTTTCGAAGGATCATCGGCAAACCACGAGGCAAAACCGATCATATTCTCCAATAAAAGTCCGGAGCCTTCCAGCTGACGCCTGAGTGTCTCATAAGTTCCCCCTTGCTTTACGAACGCATCCACATCACGGGTCCATAACTCAATTCCCTCAAAACCAGCCTCGGCACATAAATCAATCTGTTTTTGAACAGGAAGTTTATAACCCGCTATCGTAGAGACATTGAGACAGACACGGAAAGGACGTTTCGAAGAGGATGCTTCGGGTGATGGCTCCTCTTTTTTCTTCGGAGCGCAAGAAGCCAAGCCTGCGAACGTACTGCCCAAAACCGCCAGACCGGTAGTCCGAAGCATATTACGTCTTGAAATCTTTTTCTCAAGCATAACACTCTCGTTTTAAATTAAACCTCCAAAGATTTACGGGCCTCCCGATCCGGATCATTCCGAGCCTCACACGTATTATTCAAGATCATCACCTCTCCATTTTCTTCCGTGTATTTCGGCCAAGCGGGTAACTCTCCTCCGTTCGGATCTCCTGTCCGCATGAAATTCAACAAAGCGCCAGACATCTTATCTGACAACGCACGAGGTACCTTACCTCCACCCGTATGAGTAAACATCCGATCCGTATTTTTAAACCAGAAACAGATATCCGAGCAATGGAACGCACGCATACGGTTATTAAACAAGGGCGGACACCAGCCAAACCAAGCTACATACACAGGCTGGCCTTGCTTTAATTTTGCGTTAGCCGCCTCAACCACTCGTTGACGGGAAGACAAAATCATCGCCCAAAGCTCCATCGGAGTCTTATCCGGGAAATTCTTGGCGAAAGCCTTCACGATCGATTCCGCTTTATCACCATATTGACTTCTCAGTTTCTCGATCACACCGTCTTGAGTGATTTTTTCCAAGGCCGCATCCGCCCTGTTCGGGTTCCATTCATGGAAAGTCGTACAGAATATCATCGGGACGACAGGAGACTCCAAATGGCTCTCACCGGAGTAGAATACACCGGCCGGAATATTCCGGTCATCAGCAACAGGGCCAAAAGTCCGTCTCATGCTAATCCCTTGATCTTCCCAGCACTTTTTACAAGCCCTATCCGCTATATCCAAATATTCCCGCCAAGGTATTCTTTGCAATTTATCCAGTTGGGAAGCGGTCAGCCCCGCTTCTCTCAAAATATATTCTCCCACCTTCCGGGTCATCACCTGATCGGAAGCTCCTACCGTAGATCCACTTAAAGCCACGGCTCTATGGATCAAACCTTTTGCCGCCGGCATAGCGGCTACTGTACAGACCTTAGAACCTCCTCCGGATTGTCCCATAACCGTTACGTTCCCGGGATCTCCACCGAAATTGGCGATATTATCATGAACCCATCGCAAGGCGGCAATAATATCTAACATCCCCACGTTTCCGGAATCCTTATACGCTTCTCCACCAACACCAGATAAGTCAGAGAAGCCAATCGGCCCCAACCGATGATTAATGGAACAGAATACGATATTTCCTTCCCGGCTTATATTCTCTCCATGATATCCATCCTGCTCGATCCCACTACCATTTGTAAAACCGCCGCCATGCAGCCACACCAATACGGGACGTTTCTTACCATCCGCAATGCCCGGTGTCCATACATTTAAATATAAGCAATCCTCACTCACATCCCAGTAGTTCCAATGATCGGCAAAAGTTCCGTAATTATTGGGCCACCGGTTCTCCATACGTTGCGGCGCCGTATTCCCATAAAAAACCGCAGGTCTCACATCTGTCCACGGCTCTGGCTTTTGGGGAGGCATAAAGCGATTTTTTCCCGACGTATCAGCCCCATAAGGAACCCCCAAGAACGTATATACATGATTCAGCAGATATCCCTGCACCTTCCCATACTCTGTCTGGGCAATGGCGATATCGTCACCGATAAATAAAAACTGTCCATCCTCTCCTTCCTTGACGTTTTGTTTAAGGGAGGAATCCCCGGACGGGGCACATGAGGAAGCCGTTACCAAGCTTCCCATGCTTAAAGAGGCTGTGCCCAGTCCTAGGTTTTTCACGAATTGTCGTCTATCCATATGCATAAAAACACAACTATTAATATCCCGGATTCTGTTTCCAAGATTGGTTTTTCGTAATCTGATCGTATGGTATCGGGAATAAATCACGCGAATTATTATTCAAGGCTTCCTTAAATGTCCAGCTACCTTTAGCGAACTTATCCCAACGAACCAAGTCTTGACGACGCCAACCTTCCCAAGCAAATTCACGGCCACGTTCATTGATCAACTCATCCAACGTTAATGTTTCCGGAGTATACACGGGCTGATTTGCCCTTTCACGTATTAACTGGAATGCAGGTTCCGCACACAAAGCTGATAAAGTAGCGGCATTACCACCTCTCAAAATAGCTTCAGCCTTCATATAATAGATATCAGCTAAACGATATAAAACAAAATCATTGTTCATATTACCAGTCATACCCAACTCATATTCATACTTCTGAATACGAGCACCTTCCCAACGATAAGCGGCATTAATAGAAGATACCTCAATAGTCAATTCCAATTGTTTTCCCGGATTATCACCATCCTCAACAGGCTCTCCCGTGACCTTATCATAAATCAAACCGTAAATAAAAGTCGCCTTTTTCCGGGTATCGTCATCTTTATATAAAGCAAGGAAGTCCGGAGTAGCGCAACCTCCATTCCAACCGCCCACATTTATACCCCACATCTGGCGAGACTTGGGATGTCCGGAGAATTTATGGAAATGAAACTCGTAGTCTCCATTTGAATTGATACCATTTTGCATCGGTACCACGAAAATATTTTCTTTACAAGACTCATTCGCCACTTTAAATGGAGCGGAGAAATCAGATACGACCTCATAATATCCAGAGTTAATCACTTTATCGCAATACTCTATCACTTTATTCATATCGTCCTTATCGTAAGAAGAGGCCCCTTTGAACACCTTTGCGTTCAAATATAGTTTTGCCAACATCGTATAAGCCATCGATTTCGTACATCTTCCATAATTCTCGGCAGACGGAGCGTCATCCAAATATTCCATATTATCTAAGATACAATCTACGACTTTCTGATAAAGCTCAGGACGGCTTGTCTGAGGAGAAGCCGTGATTTCACTCTCATATGTATCGATATAAGGAACATTCCCGAATAAATCCAGTAAGATAGAATAATAGAAACATCTCAAGATGACAGTCTCCGCACGATATTTATTATAGATATCGACATCCATCTCCTCTTTATATGTATCCAAGTCGTAAACCACACGGTTACATGTCGTTATTCCAGAAAATACGGAAATCCACACATTATTCAATGCATCCAGATTGTATTGCCATTGATGACGATGGAAATCCTGCCATACCCCTCCGTCATACCAGTCATTACCCGGCGCACGAGTCGGAACAACACATTCATCCGAGGAAACAGTCTGCAACCCCCATACTCCCCAGTGATTCTGATAAGCCTGCAATTCCGCATAGGCAGCACCTACCGCTTGCGGAATCAAAGAAGGATCCGCATAAAAGTCATTTGATACCATTTGTCCCGTCGTATCTTCATCCATATCCGTACAAGAAGGAGCGATAACCAAGAAACAAATCATTGATACTATATATATTAAACTATATTTTTTCATAACCTTCGATATTTAGAGTATCCATTAAAACGTAACATTCAAACCAAGAATAAAAGAACGGCTAGCCGGATAATAACGAGTCCTCTCAATACCCATATTATCTAATCCTACCATATCAACCTCCGGGTCGATACCCTTATAGCCTGTGATCGTAAACAAGTTCTGACCAGTCAAGTACAAACGTAAGTTTTGCATGAAACCTAATTTCTTCACCGGCACATTATAACCCAATGTGATATTGTCCAACTTCACAAAAGAACCATCCTCCAAATAATAACTAGAGGCTTGAGCCGCATCTTGCAACGGGATATCCATTGCCGAAGCCAACATATTCTTCTCCTTTCCAGCCACATTCCGATTCTCCAATGCCATACGGCTTACATTATATACATCATTGCCTACGACAGCACGGAATGTAAACGATAAATCGAAGTCACGATATTTAAACTCGTTAGTCCATCCTGCTATAAAATCAGGTTGCGCATTACCTACGATCTCACGATCCTCATTATATGTAAAGTCACCACTACCATCGACATCCTTGAATTTCCATTTACCATCTTCCGTAAATCCCTCGAATACCGGCAAATAAAAATCACCGACCTTGCCACCCGGGACCAAACGAATCAATGGAGTCGAGTTCATACCTCCTAAATCACCATCCGACAAATAACCGGTCTCAATCCAGTCAGTCTGGAAAGTCTCATTACTTAATTTGTCCAATTTATTCGTGTTAAATGAAAAGTTAATAGAACTAGTCCATGAGAAGTTCTTATTCTGCACCGGGGTTCCGGAAACAGAGAATTCCAGACCTTTACTTGTAGCGTCGCCAACATTCGCCAACATAGAAGAATATTGATAAGGAGGAGTCGGAACCTTATATTTATACAACAAATCTGAAACCTTACGGGTATACAAATCAACGGTCACGTTCAAGCGGTTATTCAACGCTGCAAAATCAACACCTAGATTCCATTCGCCTTTCCGCTCCCATTTCAAATCCGGATTCTGGTTCTGTGTCGGCCCATAAGCATTGATCCATTGTTTAGAAGTATGATCATAAAAACGGCCTACCACTCCCATCATCGACAAAGACAAATAATTATCTGAAGGCATATTTCCTGTCACGCCATATCCCAAGCGCAATTTCAAATCGTTAATCCAGCTAGCGCTTTCCATAAAAGCCTCATTACCGATAGACCAACCGACACTTACCGCAGGGAAAGTTCCCCATTTATAATCCGCACCTAAACGAGTAGAACCCTCACGTCGTACAGACGCTGATAACAAGTAACGATTTCCCCAGTTATAATTTACACGGCCGAAGAACGAAACCAAATTATCTTGAGAAACCGAACCATCCATCATGCTTTGGCTAGGGTTATTAATCAAGTTACTACCCGCACCCAAATTATAGTAAGAATATACATCCGAATCAAAATTCGAGTTATTCATACCAAATGATTCCCGATAGTTATGCTCATAGGTATACCCACCTAATACCACCAAATGATGTTCTCCAAAAGATTTTACATAGTCGATCGTCGTCTCCAGTGTTTTATTAAAACGAGTATTAAAACTCCGAGATGCTGACCCGAAACTAGAAGTGTTAAATACCTCTCGTGAGGTATAAGTACCCTTATTTATATCAGAGTATTTCAATGAGCCAAAAGCTTGCGCACGAAGTCCTTCCAAAATGTTCCAAGTTACACGAGCAGACCCTTGGAAAAGTCCGCCTTTTGTACGACGGTCACGCTGCATAATATAAGCCACCGGATTTGAATATCCCTGAATATCCAGCGCATAATACCCTCCGGCATCTATCGTTCCCGTCTCGTCGTATACGGGTGCCGTAGGATTATAATAATACGCATGCTTAAAAGCGGAATAATCATCATAGCTGGAATTCTCACCTTCCCGGTCAAAACGACGATAAGTAGCGTCGTATGCTATTTGAATCTTTTTATCGAATAAATTCTGATTAGCGGAAAAACGAGCGATCATCTCATTGAACCCTGACTTAAGAGCGATACCTTGATTATTTCGATAAGATACAGAAGCCCGGTAATTAAAATCGGTCGTACCTCCTGTCAATGCCAAGTTATGCGAATGGGAGAACGGAGTTCGGGTAATCTCATCCATCCAATTCGTATCATATCCCCGGTCGTTTCCCCCATTTGCCAAAAACTGGTCACGATCCATGACTTCCAATTGATTGGCTATGGAAGAGATAGACATATATCCATTGTAGGTAACGCTCATCTTCCCGGCAGAACCTCGTTTTGTCGTAACCAAGATAACGCCATTCGTTCCACGGGTTCCATATATCGCCGCCGCTGAACCATCCTTCAATACATCGATACTTTCAATATCATCTTGTGGAATAGCGGATAAATCCCCTTGAGGAATACCATCAATGACGATCAACGGAGAAGTATTACCGGTTAAGGATGAAGTTCCGCGTAATTGGAACTTATACTCTCCATTCGGGTCGCCGGCATTTGGTTTGGATATATTCAAACCTGCCACTTTACCTTGCAACATACCCATTGGGTCAGACTGTACGCCCTTAATCAAGTCTCCCTCCTTCAAGCCTGCAACAGAGCCGGTCAATTCTTTCTTTTTCTGAGAGCCATATCCCACGGCTACCACTTCTTGAAGTCCGATACTTTCTTCCTCCAAGCTCACATTTATCGTGTTCTTGCCATTTACCGGAATCTCCGCGGTCTTATATCCAATATAAGAAACGATCAATACGGCATTTGATGATACATTCGAGATCTGATACATACCGCTTATATCAGAAATCGTACCGTTAGTCGTTCCTTTCACCGCTACATTGGCGCCAATGATCGGTTCGCCTGTCATAGATTCCTTTACAACTCCTTTTACTGTAATCGTTTGCGCCATCATGGGAAAGAATAACGCCAAACTAACGATCAAAAACAGGGCCTTTCGAAGCCATACTTCCTTTTTTTGATTTTCCATAACTCATTCATTTAAAGTTGACATTGTTTTTACAAAAAACGACCGGAGATCTCAATGTGCTGTAATTCAATTCGTATGGTAATGGTTATATATAATAGAGTATTAAAATCCACCGGTCGTTGTTTTTAAGCATTCAATCGCATTAAACTTTCGGGAATTGCCACGGGCTTCTATAGCTCCGCTTCAAATACGCGTCCGCTTTCGGATTATCCACAAACTTACGAGCTTGCGGATCATACACAACACGAGTTCCCGTCAAATATGAGATATTAGCCATATGGGCTAGGATCGTCGCGAAAGCCCCTTTCTCGATCGGGCTGTTCGTCTCAATAGATTTATTTAATATACACTTACACCAATTCGTCGCATGGGCCTCAATACCACCATCCTCGAACTTCCCGACAAGCTGGGCACGGTCGGTTAGTAACTCACCCTCCCGATTCTTCTCTGGAATCAATTCATAACCTTCACGATTACATACTAAGGTAGCTTTACTTCCGACCCAAGCTACCCCTTGATCCCGATTATAGAGATGAGCGACTTGTTGGGCCCATTCTATATGGAAATTCTTATACTGAAAGATCGTTGTCTGGCAACTGGGAGTCTCATTAAAAGAGGTAGGATCTTTATAAGCCGTAGAGAATACCGCCTCCGGATATTCACGGTCACACAATCCTAACGCTTTCAATCCATCGAACGCAGAGTCTATCCAATGCACTCCCCAGTCGGTTTGCTGACCGCCTCCATAATCCCAAAAACCACGCCATCCACGAAAACGGTAATTATTAAATGGACGCTCGGGAGCCGGGCCCAACCACATATTGTAATCTAATGTAGAAGGAACCGGAGAATCCGCTACGGCCGGACGTGGGTCCGTCGATTGGCAAAGCCATAGCTGAACTTTATAAACATCCCCCAACACACCGGATTTCAATATCTCATTAGCCGCCAAGAAATATCGTTGACTAGTCTGCCATAAGCCAGTTGTTACCACCCCTTTATATTTCTTTTGGAAATCCATCATCGAATGGCACTCCGGAATCGAATTACCAACCGGCTTTTCCACATAAATCGCCTTGCCCGCTTTTAAAGCCTCAGCGAAGATGTAAGGATGCCAATGATCCGGTGTTGCGATAATGACCCCGTCGATATCCTTATTTGCCAAGACTTCCCGGAAGTCACTATATGCCTTGATCGAAGTCGTTTGGTTCGGAAAGTCTTTTTTGAAACGTGCGATCTGCTCATCAAGTCTCACTTTGTTCACGTCGCACATGCCCACACAATGTACCCACGGATTATCAGTCAAAGCCCCTTGCAAATCACGGCATCCCATACCGACACCTATTACAGCGATATTCACCCGCCCATTTATAGTCTCTTCCTTATGAGAGACGGTAGGAGCTGCCGATGCCAAAAGAGGTGAGATACCTAAGCCGGCGGCCAACATCGTCGAGTTCTTTAAAAAATTCCTACGTGTAGTCATAAATCATTATTTTAAGGTTATACAATTTATAAATTACGAATCCATATATTACGGAAAGCCACTTCCACTCCATGATCTTGTAAGCTTAATGGCAGACGGCCATGCGCTACATATTTAGGTAAACCGGTATATGGGGTCGTTCCTTTCAGTACATAATTATTCTGTACTACGATACCGTTCAATACCACGGTAATCATAGCGGGAGATTCCAATTCATCGTTTGTCCCGAAACGGGGAGCTTTCCAATAAATATCATAAACCTGCCACTCATTTGTCTTCGTGAAAGCATTTACCAACGGTGCGCTTTGCTTATAAATACTGCCGACCCAGCCATTCACATACGTAGGATTATCCTCACAATCCAAAACCTGCACCTCATAACGGCTTTGTAACATAATGCCACTATTACCTTTCATCTGTAATGTATTATCCTTTCCCGGTGTAGGGGTCTTGAACTCGATATGTAACTGGCAATCTCCAAAATAATCTTTTGTCCGGATCGATCCGGTCCCGGAAGCCACAATCATCGCCCCATCCTTTACGGTCCATTTAGCGGGACCTCCATCTTTTCCCGCAGATTCCCACATAGAAAGATCTTTTCCATCAAACAGGATGATCGCATCGGAAGGAGCACCAGTTCCTACACCCGGCTTTACCTTAGGAGGAACCGGATAATACCATTCAGTACTCTCAGGTTTCCATCTTTCCGGTGGTCTTTGTTGTTGATTACTTTGTTGGGCGCTCATAAAAAACGCTCCACATAAAAGACTGATAAGAACAATCATTTTTTTCATGCTACATAGTATTAAATTAATGTTTCTATTTTCGCTCTATGAACAAGCTGCCGCAAATGTATCACGCATACGAAAATTCCTCTTTTTCTATTTTATCAAAATCGTTTCCGATTGTCGCATAATACAAGTTCCAGCCTGTTTCCCCCGGTCATTGAGAAAATCGTATCAAGAATGAGACAATTTTACATGGCGAAGCAAGCCATACCCTTCCGTCATATTCCGTCTTCTCTCCCGGATTTCCTCCAAGGTTTGTAGATTCCCGATAGAAGGCATCTCATTTCGTCTAGCGTTATCCAAAAATTTCCACGCATACTCGGAAGCGATAGCGGAATCACGCATCAGTGGTAGGCGGGAATTAAAAACACCGGTCCGTACGGAATCCGCAAACAAATCACATAGCGTACTTATATTTTTCCCTCCATAGGGCTTCTCGATCCGGTGTGTTTCATTAACACCTCTCAACTCCACAACCGCAGTCTTAAAATCATGACTCATCCGGGCGATTCCTTTCGTTCCTATTACATCTATGTAAGAGTTATGCGTTTGGTCTTTCGATAATTGTCCATACACATGCCCTTGTGTTATATCAAATACCACCCCGTTCTCAAATGTCCCGTGACATTGCAACCACCAAGGTTCGGGATAATCCCACATCCGGATCGCCTGCGCATGCCATGTCTTATACTCGCATCCGGCATACCACCGGGAAATGTCCACATAATGCATTCCGCAATCATGAAAAGACGGACCTTCATATTCATGACCTTCACCCGGAGCCAACCCCGGAGTCATATGGCAAATGCGAATGATCGCCAAATCTCCGATCTCTCCTCTCCGGATAAATTCTTTAATCGTATTATGGTACCAAGAATTACGCAAATACAAATTAACGGTCGAGAACAAACTTGAGTTTTCCACGCATTTCACGACCTCCCATTCATGCTCGATCGTATCTGCGACCGGTTTCTCTGAGATGACATGCTTGCCAAATGCCATTGCCTTCTTAATTTGCCTCAACCGGGAATCCGCCAATGTAAATAAACCGACCACTTGTACTTCCGGGTCCTCGAATACAACTTGCTCATCCGCTACGATTCGGGATGTCGGCGACTTTCTCCTTGCCAAATCTCGTGCCTCTGGGTCCGTATCGCAGATGTAAAGTACCTCCCATTGATCGCTCTTCCGCATCTCCTCCAAATAAAATCCACCCATGCGACCAAAGCCTATTATACCTACTTTTACTTTTTGATTCATATTCTATCTTTTAAAGATTCACACTGTTTTTGCCAAAATTAAAGCCCCTTGAATCAAACAGTATTGCACTTTTCTCTCAAAATTATTACCTATCGTCTCAACAAACAGTCTTGCAAGGAACGGCTTTTAAAGCCAAAAACTGAAGTCTGGACATTGAAACAAAATGAAAAACAATGATACGATACTGCTATGGAAAGTCTAGGAAAAGGCTTTATATTGCGCATGAAATACAAGGGAGATCTATGAAAAAAAACTTGATGAATTATTTATACGTCCTATTATTTGTAGTAACCGCAATAGAGCTCAACGCCCGGTCATACTACTTTAAATCCTATGAGATAGAAGATGGATTAAGCAATAATAACGTGACATGTTGTGTGCAAGATCATTATAGCTTTATGTGGTTTGGAACACGGGACGGGCTCAATCGATTTGACGGGAACAAATTCCATATCATAAAAAATCAAACCAAGCAGAGAGGAACTTTAATAAGTAGCTGGATTACCGACTTGGCGATAAGCCCTTCCGGTGAACTCTGGGTGGGTACTAATATGGGAGTACAAAAATACGATTACCAAACCGATACTTTTTCCTTGATAAAGTTCACGAAAGGAATCGGCTGTACCTATCTGGAATTTGATCACCAAGGGAATCTGTGGATGCTGTTATCCGGCTTTTCCCTTATTAAATATAATGAGCAATCCGAGCTACACCAAAACTACCTGTATAAGGATAGTGATCCGATCACCTCTTTCTATATCACCCCCCAAGATCAGATCTGGGGCACCACGCTAAACGGCAATGTCGTCCTCTTAGACCCGACCGATAACAAATTCATCCCTCTAAATATCCATAACGGTAGCGACACCCTACATATAGATAATATGACGACTCTATGGGCATCCCCGTCCGATAATACATTACTGATAGGTACAAGCGATAACGGAGTCAAACAAGTCAATATACAAACAGGTGTTTGCCGAAATGTTCTTACCCAGCAAAAGAACAGCCCCCTCTATACCCGGGATATTTTCCAAGTGACAAACGACGAGGTATGGATCGCCACCTACAACGGTATCTATATCTACCAAATCCCCTCAAACAAGACCTTTCACATAGAACAAGACAAATGCGATCCATATTCACTATCCAATAACGCTATCAAACAGTTTTGCAAGGACCGGGAAGGTGGCTTATGGATCTGTACGGATAATGGGGGCATTAATTACCTTCCCCCTTATCTCAAATTCAAGAAAGACTACAATATACCCGGGCAAAAAACAATTAACGGTGATATTATCCATGATATTTGCCAAGACGCTAACCATAATATATGGATAGGAACCGAAGATGCTGGTCTCAATAAACTCGACATCCGTACGCAAACCTATAAGAACTTCCAAGATAAAGACGGTCTTTCCCAAAGCTGTATCCACGGGCTTACCGTGATTGGAGACTATCTATGGATCGGGACACACGCTAACGGGGTAGACGTGATGGATATCCGTACGGAGAAAATCATCAAGCATTATACGATCGCCCCGAATCCTTACGCCTCCCAAAACGATATCATCGTATATCTCTATAAAACCCGGAAAAATAACTTGCTCATAGCTACGGCATCCGGCATGTATCAATATAATCCGGAGAAAGATATTTTCGAGCCTCTCGATCAATTCCCCGGTAATTGCAGGATACAAACGATCTTCGAGGATCACGAAGGGGTTATATGGGCCGGAACATTCAATATCGGATTATATTATTTCGACCCAATCCGGCAAAAACACGGCGAATTTAAATTGGATTCCATAAACACGAACGCCAACCGGACGATCAATCACATCCATGAGGATACTAAAAACAATCTATGGTTCGCTACCGGAAACGGAGTGAAAATGTACGACCGGAATTTAAAGAGTACGACAAGATACACGACTCAAGACGGCCTACCCAGTAACGTCATTTACCGGATCGAGGAAGACCCTAAAGGCCACATGTGGATCAGTACCACAAATGGCCTGGCCGTACTTAACCCTGTCAATCAAGAGATCAAGGTGTTCAAAAAAGAACATGGGCTCCTGTCCAATCAATTCAACTATAACTCTTCTTTAAAAGCTAAAGACGGCAAATTATATTTCGGGACCTTGAAAGGCTTGGTCCGGTTCCACCCCGATAATATCCAACAGTTCTCTATCCAACCGAAGATTTATATGACACAAATCAATTATTCGGACCCCGACCATAATCTATTGAGGCAAAAAGACATCACTTTTAAAAAAGGGATCACCTTAGAACATAATCAGTCCACATTCTACATCGACTACACATCATTAAGCTACCAAGCCCCCAACCTCACCCAATACGCCTATTGCATGGAAGGGTTAAGTTCCAAATGGTATCATGTGGTGGGCGAGAACCGGGTTTATTTCACGAAACTACCGCCCGGTAATTATACGTTTAAGGTGAAGGCGGCGAACCTGTCCGGTATTTGGAATGATGAGCCGGCGATGTTCCAGATTACGATCCTTCCCCCATGGTGGCTCTCTACCAAGGCGTTAATCCTATATGGGATTATCGCTATCGGATGCGTAGTGTTGCTGATCTTTATCATTTCCCGGCATAATAAGGCCAATATACAGCAGAAAATACAGGAGTTCGAGAATGAAAAGGAGAAGGAGCTTTATCAAGCTAAGATTGATTTCTTCATCAATATCGCTCATGAGATACGTACGCCCCTGACTTTAATTAAAAGTCCTCTGGAGAAAGTAACACGGGACATCAAGCTATCTCCCAGCGCAAAGAATTATCTGACAATTGTGGATAAAAACGCGAACCGGCTACTGGATCTGGTGAATCAACTACTGGATTTCAGGAAGACGGAAATCGAGGGATATAAACTAAACTTCATACATACGGACATCATCGCATTGATGCAAGAGACCTTTGAGCGTTTCCACGACACGGCGGAGCAGGAGGCATTGCAAATGATTATCGAGTGTAACGTGAAATCTTTCTACGCCTTTATCGATAAGGAGGCTTGCACGAAGATACTCAGCAACCTCCTATCGAACGCTATTAAATACGCAAGAAGCAAGATCATCGTCCGGTTCGAGGCGCAAGATGGCGAGCGATTCACGATCGATATCATGAACGATGGAAAGCCCATCTCGGAGGAGATAAAAGAAAAGATCTTCGAGCCTTTCTACCGGGATGACTCCTCTATCCATAAATCCGGGACCGGGCTCGGACTACCCTTGGCCCGTTCTTTAGCGGAGATGCACGAGGGATCGTTGACGTTGGAGGAATCTCCGGCCGGGCTTATCATCTTTAGATTACGTTTGCCGGTGAACCAACCGAACTCATTAAAACTAGAGGAAGAGAAAGCAGAGGTCCTGACCAACCCTGCCAGCGAGCGGAAATATGTCACCCAAGAATCCCGCCCGACGGTTCTCGTGGTGGAAGATAACACCGAAATGCTCCATTTCATCGGTCAAGAGATCAATGTCCATTACAATGTTGTCACCGCCGGTAATGGCGAGGAGGCGATTGCCCGTCTTCAGGAATATGGCATCCAATTAATCATCAGCGATATCATGATGCCTGTCATGGATGGTTTCACCTTATTGAAAAAGATAAAGACTAATCTGGAGTTCAGCCATATCCCGATCATCCTCCTGACGGCTAAGAACACCTTACAATCTCGCATGGAAGGGCTTGAGCTGGGGGCGGACGCTTACATCGACAAACCTTTCTCCATGGATCTATTGCTTACCCAAGTGACGAACCTGCTGAACAACCGGAGCAATATGCGTGCCTATTATTTCAACTCGCCGATTGCCAATATCAAATCCATGGCTTACACGAAGGCGGACGAGAAGTTCTTGAAGAAACTGAACGATATCATCGACAGCCATATAAACGACGTGAACCTAGACGTGGACATGATAGCGGACTTGATGAATCTAAGCCGTCCGACCCTTTACCGTAAAATCAACGGCCTGTCGAACGTAACGCCCAACGAGTTGATCAAGATCAGCCGGCTAAAGAAAGCCGCCGAGTTAATCCTTCAAGGCGATATGAGGATTTACGAGATCGCCGAGGCGGTTGGTTTCAACTCGCAATCCTATTTCAGCCGGGCCTTCTCCAAGCAATTCAACATGAGTCCCTCGCAATACGCAAAAGAAAATAATATCGAATTGAAATAGCCCGCTAGGAAGAATAGGTCTGGAACCAGCGGGTTACCTTCTCGCTATACGTCTTGGAGATCGGGATATCGGGTACTTTCTCGATCCCCAGCTCCAGATAAACGCCCTCCTTCTCCCTGCGGATCACCTTCACTTGGTCGAAATTTACCATGAAAGAACGATGGCAACGGAGTACATTCGTATCAGCGAGGCTCTCCTCGATCGCCTTCAAGGAGTTGCGAAGCATAAACTTCGTGAGCTGCCCCTTATTCAGATACCAGATACAAACGTAATTATCCGCCGATTCAAGGTACAGCAGGTTACTTCGCTTCACGGAAAGGCGCAACTCGTTCTTCTCGTCATAGAAAGAGAAAACGCTTTGCCGAACCGCCGCTTCTGTCTGGTTCTCCTCCAACAATCGCAATTGCCGCTCTTTCTCTTTATAAGAGAAATACAGGTGCAGCACGGAATAAGGGAGCAATAAAACCAGACTGGTATTCACCGCCGAATCGTTAAAAACTTCCATATATTCTCGTTCCGGATTCAGTACCAACGTATAAATCGTATAGAAAAGCGACATGAAGAATATCTCCAGCACGATCCAGATCGCATAAGTCCGGACCGTGATAACATGCCGCTTCCCCCAATGGAACAGAATAATACGGCTCAAGACAACCACCAATACTCCCGTCAAGATAATCAAGCTAGAGAATACGAAGAACTTAAACTCCGAGACCTTATACCAAGAGGTGGAGCTAAACGGCTTGTAGATGTTGATAAACACCAACGCAAACAAGGCCGTCCACAGAATCAGCCTCACGATATTCTGCTTACCGTATATGTAACTTGGTATTTTTTGATCCCACATTCCCATCTTTTTGCCTCTATTTTGGAACAAATGTAATCATTTTCCCAGACGAAATTCACCCCTCTATAAAAGATTTCATCCCTAAATAACACTTTATGTCCCCAACAAAGCCCGTTTAAACCATTTATTTTGAAGAGATGTTTTTCTATTGTTTGTTTGCAGTAAAAAATCAGAGGATTATGGATATTTCACTTCGTACTAAGCAACTGAACAGTCTTTTCTCTTATGACAAAAAGACTGAATTGGAAGAGAGCCATCTGGAGATCATCCCGTTTCGCTTCACCCAGACCCGTGGCGCCAGCGAGATCGACGAGTTCCAGAAGGGACTTACCCCCACCGGATTCTGTCCGATGACAGACGATCGTATCCAAGAGAACAAATCTTTCTCATATGCCATATTCACGCCCTCTGGACGTAAAAAGAATAATGAGGCGATTATCCTGTTGCATGGCCTGAACGAGCGGACTTGGGAAAAATACCTCACATGGGCGGAATACCTCACCCATACGACCGGTAAGCCGGTCATCCTGTTCCCGATCGCTTTCCATATGAACCGTACCCCGGGATTATGGGCCAATCCCCGTGCGATCCTCCCTTGGGTAAGCAAACGCAAGGAGGAGATAGCGAACGTGACGAACTCCACCTTCGCCAACGTGGCCCTCAGCAGCCGGCTATCCCAAAACCCGTTACGCTTTTACGCCTCGGGCAGAGAGTCCGTTTATAATATGTGGCAATTGGTTCATGAGATCAAGAACGGCGAGCATCCTTTGTTCAAGGAAGATACGTCCATCAACTTATTCGCTTATTCCATCGGGGCGTTACTCTCGCAGGTCTTGTTATTAGCGAATCCGGACAAGATGTTTACGGACACCCGTTTATTCATGTTTTGCGGTGGCTCCATCTTCAGTGAGATGGATGGCAACGCCCGTGATATCATGGACAAGGAGGCGTTCGCCAAGGTACGCCATTACTTCCGGCATGATTTCTTGGAGAACCGTACGCTTCCCACCTCGTTCAAGAATGATTTTCTGGAGCAAGCCTTTAAGGCCATGGTACGTGAGGATGTGTTACGAGATTACCGGGAGTCGTTCTTCCAACGGGCTTGCGATCGTATTCGGGCGATCTCATTGAAAAAAGATATCGTTATGCCTACTGGCGGGGTGATCAAGGCTTTAGGAAAAGCGTCCGGCAAGATATTGGAAGAGCTGGATTTCCCGTTCGCTTACTCCCATCAAATCCCCTTCCCGACACACTCCCGTATCGATCCGGGCCTGATCAACCAAGCCTTTCATTCCATATTCACGAGGGCGGCGGCGTTTCTCTAAAGAGAACACAAATTGTGACCTCAAACACTCATATTCTTTTTTAGTTCATGCAGGTACAATAAAAAATCGCTAAATAACTAATATTACGTTATTTAGCGATCATCCATCGTGGTCCCACTTGGGCTTGAACCAAGGACTCCCTGATTATGAGTCAGGTGCTCTAACCAACTGAGCTATAGGACCTGTTCAGAGCTAGGCTCTGAAATCGGGTGCAATATTACGATTTATTATCGAGATATGCAAATGTTAAAGGGAAAAACTTATTTTTCCGCGCTTTCTTCTCCGGCGAACTCCATCAAGTATGCTTTGATGAAATCGTCGATCTTTCCATCCATCACACCGTTCACGTCGGAAGTCTGGTAGTTCGTACGATGGTCTTTTACGCGACGGTCATCGAATACGTAACTACGGATCTGCGAACCCCATTCGATCTTTTTCTTTCCGGCCTCCACCTTGGCCTGCTCGGCCATGCGATGCTGCAACTCCTTATCGTAAAGGATGGAACGCAATTGACGCATAGCGTTCTCACGGTTCTTGGGTTGGTCGCGAGTCTCGGTATTCTCGATCAAGATCTCTTCTTCCTCGCCTGTATACGGGTCCTTGAACTGATAACGCAAGCGAACTCCGGATTCCACCTTGTTCACGTTCTGTCCTCCGGCGCCGCCCGAGCGGAACGTATCCCAAGAGATAGCCGCCGTCTCTACCTTTACCTCGATCGTATCATCCACCAACGGGGTGACGAATACGGAGGCGAAAGAGGTCATTCGTTTACCTTGGGCGTTGTAAGGAGATACACGTACCAAACGATGCACGCCATTCTCGCTCTTTAGATAGCCATAGGCATAATCTCCCTCAATATTGAAGGTCACGGTCTTGATACCGGCCTCATCCCCTTCCTGATAGTTGGCGACAGAGATCTTATAACCGTTATTCTCAGCCCAACGCTGATACATACGCATCAACATGGAAGCCCAATCTTGGCTCTCGGTACCACCGGCACCCGAGTTGATCTTGAGCACGCAGCTCATTTGATCAGCCTCGTCGCGAAGCATATTGCGGAACTCCAAGTCTTCCAGTAAATGAAGGGCCTTCTTATAAGCCGCGTCCACCTCTTCCTCGGTGATAATCTCTTCCTTTACATATTCGTAAGCCAACTCTAGCTCCTCAGCCGCCGCATGTACCTCACTGTAAAGCTCGATCCATTTCTTTAGCTCCTTTACTTTCTTCATCTGGACTTCCGCACGTTTGGCGTCTTCCCAGAAACCGGGGTCTTGCGTACGTAGCTCCTCCTCTTCTAACTGAATGGTCTTGCTATCGATGTCAAAGATACCCCCTCAGCGCCTTATCGCGCTCCAACACGTCATGTAGTTGGTCTGATGTGATCATATGTTCTTTTCTTTTTTAAATTTACCGCGAAGATAAGAAATAGTTGATAGCCGACAAACTCGTTATTCCTCGTACATCGCCTCTATCTCGGTAGCGTACTTCTGCAATACGACCGGACGGCGCAACTTTAGCGTATCCGTCAGCTCACATCCCATCATGAAAGGTTCCGGCAACAAGGTAAAGCGCTTGATCTTCTCGTAAGAAGCCAAGTTCTTCTGATGCTCCTCTACCCTAGCCTCGATGAAACGAATGATATCCTTGTTCTTCACCAACTCCTCCCGGCTCTCGAACGAGATGCCTTTTTCCCCGGCGTACTTCTCCAACAATGGATAAACCGGCACGATCAAGGCGCTCACGAACTTACGTTGATCGCCGATAACAGCGATCTGCTCGATATAATTATCACCGCTCATCACCATCTCGATCGCTTGCGGCGCGATATATTTCCCGTTTGAAGTCTTATACAAATCCTTGATTCGTTCCGTAAAGAATAACGTATTACCCTCCAAACGACCAGCGTCGCCGGTACGGAAGAAACCATCTTCGGTGAAAGCCTTCTTCGTCTCCTCCGGTTTATTATAATACCCGGACATCACGGTCTTGCCTTTCACCAAGATCTCGTTATTCCCCGGATCTATTTTCACTTGAACTCCCGGCATTACCTCACCAATAGAACCAAACTGGAATCCGATCTCCGGGTAGAAACAAACCGTAGCCGTCGTCTCGCTCAGTCCATAACCATAAGCGATCGGGATATTCACGGACTGCAAGAACTCATTAACCGTATCCGATAACGGAGCGCCCGCCACCGGGAAAAACCGTCCACGCTCAATACCCAATACCCTTTTCAATAAGGTGAAAACCGTTTTATTGTAAAATTGAAACTTCAATTTCAAACCACACGGGGCCGGAATACCTTTATTCTTATACTCCAGATTATACTTTCGCCCGGTCTCGATAGCATCCAAGAAAATCTTCTTCATGGCCGGAGAGGCGGAGTTGATCTTCTCATGCACGCCCGCATACACCTTCTCCCAGAAACGAGGTACATTGCACATCAAGGTAGGATGAACCTCCGGCAATGTCTTCTGGATCATTTTCGGGTCTTGGTTGATAGCGATCGTAACCCCTTTATGGAGACAATAATAGCACCAAGCTTTCTCGAAGATATGAGTCATTGGCAAGAAACTCATGGATAGATCCTTGTCGGTTACCAGAGGCAGACGGACATCATGTATCCGCATCGCCTCCAGATAGCAAGAATGAGGAAGCATTACGCCTTTCGACTCACCTGTCGTACCGGACGTATATATAATGGTAGCCAGATCCTCCGGAACGGCTTCCGTCATACGTATTTTCACCGTGCTCTCCGCATGCGCGTTATCCCCCAAGCGCAAGAAATCATCAAAATAAATGGACGTCTTATCTTCCGGATTCATCTTGACCGCCGGATCAAAGACAACCAGACGCTCCAGATACTTAGAGTCCTTCTGTACCTTGAAAGCGTTATTATACTGCAATTGCTCACCCACGAACAACGTGCGGATCTTAGCGTCATTGATGATGTACTCGATTTGTCCCGGAGAATTCGTCGCGTACATCGGGATGGAAACCACCCGGTTACCATACGCTCCGAAGTCCGTATATAAACACTGAGGCATATTCTGGGAATAAACTCCGATATTCTCTTGTACCTTTATCCCGAACTCAGCCATCGCCTTGGCCGTAAGCATAACCTTATCGGAAAACTCCCTCCAAGAAATCTTCAACCATTTCCCCGTAGCGTTATCTCTATGTTTCAACGCTGTACGGTTCCCATATTTCTCTGCCTGACGGTGTATTAACTCGGCGAAATGATAATAAATCATAATTCCTTATTTTGAATTGATACCGCGAAAGTACGCTTTTCTCTTCTAAAAGACACGACATCAGTCCTTTTTTTACACATAATTGCTCTTTTTGTGCAAGTATTCGGTTAAATAATAATAATTCATAGTAGCATGTATTGCATAGTACATATGTAATACATACATTTGTAGCATAAAATTAAAAGAGATGAATGCAGAGAACGTAAAATCACAAATGAGGAAAGGGACGCTGGAATATTGCATCCTCCTGCTTCTCAAAAAAGAACCCGCTTACACCTCTGATATCATTCAGAAGTTACAAGAAGCGAAATTGATCGTTGTGGAAGGCACTTTATATCCTCTTTTAACCCGATTAAAGAATAGCGAGCTATTAAGTTATCAGTGGATAGAATCTACGCAAGGACCGCCACGCAAGTATTACCAACTGACCGAGAAAGGAGAACTATTCCTCGGCGAGCTGGAGACCTCATGGCAGGAACTAAATAATACAATAAACCACATCAGAAACAATTAAAACGAAAGAGTGATGAAGAAGACACTTACTGTTAATCTGGGAGGCACAGTTTTCCACATTGACGAAGACGCATACCAATTATTAGACAAATATCTGTCGAACCTGCGTATCCACTTCCGCAAAGAAGAAGGTTCGGATGAGATCATGGATGATTTCGAGATGCGTATCTCGGAGCTTCTTAACGAGCGTATCCGCTTAGGCTACGAAGTCATCACGATCGAGCAGGTAGAGGAAGTGATCAAACGGATGGGTAAGCCGGAAGAGATTTTCGAGGAGGAAGAGAAAAGCACCGACCACGAGGATAATTACCGGACGCAACAACAGGAGACTCATGCCCAGACGACCAAGAAACGCTTGATGCGTGACCCGGACAACCGTATTCTGGGAGGTGTCGCCGGAGGTTTCGCCGCCTACATGGATTGGGACCCGACTGCCGTACGTATCGTGCTTTTCCTTCTGATGTTCTTCTATGGAATCACGGTTCCGCTTTACTTCTTGTTGTGGATCATAGTACCGATGGCACGCACGGCGACCGAGAAACTCGAGATGCGCGGGCAAAGCGTGACGGTGGAGAATATCGGAAAGACCGTGACAGATGGATTCGAGAAAGTCAGCAATAACGTGAACGACTTCATCAGCTCGGATAAGCCGAGGAACTTCTTCCAAAAGCTGGCGGATGTTTTCGTTCTGGTCATCGGGTTCATCTTGAAGTTTTTCATCATATTAGCCGGAATCTTCTTGTTGCCGCCGCTAGTACTAGTCGTATTCATTCTGGTAGTCGTAACATTCGCTTTGCTCATGGGTGGAGCCGGATTCATCTATAATCTCTCTCCGTTCGGAGCGGACTTGATAAACGGAGCACCGCTGTCAATGGCAATCATGGGATGCATAGGGACGATCTTATTCATCGGCATCCCCATATTCTCCCTGATATACGCGATTTGCTGCCAATTGTTCAAGGTACGTCCCTTACCGACGCAAGCAAGATGGATATTATTAGCCTTATGGCTTATCTCCCTTGTATTATGTGGCGTATATATCCATCAATCCGGTATGCTATATGACTGGCATGATTACTGGAACGGTGTACACGGTTGGAACAGGCATGCCGTTTGGCTCCCCTAATCCTATTCGAAGATGTAAGATGAAGATATCAATTTAGTAGTTTATAATGTTTATTGTGTGTTTAAAAAAAGAAGGCCGCTCTGTCACAGAGGGGCCTTTCTTCTAAGGTTAACAAATTTATGAGTAAAAACCACTAATGAATCATATTAATGATTTGCTGTCCCCTTTGCATGATATTGTCACGCATAAAACAGCGGGTACAAATATAACCAATTTTTTATAATTAAAAAATTATATTCAATTATTTGAATTCTTTTCTAATCTTAGCGGCGATCTCAGCCAATTCTTCTTGACTTACAGCCAATTTCTTCCCGCCGAAATACATATCGGACTCCTTCGTGATAGGAATCAAATGGATATGCGCATGGGGCACTTCCAAACCCATGACAGCCAATCCTACACGCTTACACTCGATAGCGGTCTCTTGAGCACGAGCTACCCGTTTAGCGAAAGCTACCATCCGTCCCAGCATCGGATCATCGATATCAAAGATATAATCGACCTCCTTCTTAGGAATTACCAAGGTATGCCCCAAGGCTACCGGATTGATATCGAGGAAAGCAAAAAACTCATCGTCTTCCGCAACCTTGTGGCTAGGGATCTCACCCGCCACGATTCTACTGAAAATAGTTGCCATACGTCTTTCTGTTTTTAAATTGAAATATCCATAATCTCAAACGTCATCAAGCCGGAAGGCACACGGATCTCAACGACATCCCCTACCTTCTTTCCCATCAAACCTTGGGCGATCGGCGTGCTTACGGAGATCTTTCCTTCTTTTAGGTTAGCCTCCGAATCCGATACCAACGTGTAGGTCATGACAGCGTTATTCTTCGTATTCTTAATTTTCACCTTGTTCAAAATCTGAACCTCATCAGTTTTCACACGACTCTCATCGATCAGACGGGCGTTTGAGATCAAACCTTTTAACTGCGCAAGCTTAGCCTCCATGATACCTTGAGCCTCTTTGGCGGCATCGTACTCAGCGTTCTCGGATAAGTCACCCTTATCCCTCGCCTCAGCGATCTGGGCTGATATTTCAGGGCGCTTCACGGTCTCCAAATAGTTGATTTCAGCTAAAATCTTATCGTAGCCGTCCTTTGTCATATAACTAACAGCCATACTAAATCCTCCTTATTCTTTATATTAATATTGATTGATTATCGCATAATAAAAAAGAATCCCGACCAAGTCATATGGCCGGAACTCCCCTTTTTTATCATTTCAAGACTCCGCAAAGTTAGGTTATCTTTCTAAGATGAACAAGTTTACGAAAGTGCTTTATAACATATAAATCTGATGATTAAATCATGAACAATTTACAATACGGACTTGATGTCAGCCTCAAGTTTCTTCACGTCGTCCACCCGTTTAACCAAGTTTCCCTTGCGATCCAAGATAAAGATCGCCGGAAGCTGTTTCACGTTATACAACGCCGCGGTCTGAGAGTAAACCGACTGTGGATCACGCACGCAAGTCCAAGGTAAATTAGAAGCGGCGTTCTTCCAGAAGTGAAGATCACTATCCAAAGAGATCTGGTAAATCTCCAAGCCCTTATCGTGGTACCTCGTATATAAATCGCCAAATTCCATATTCAAGGCAGGAGACCATTCGGACATATAGGCCGTGAAGTTGATCAACACCACCTTACCTGTAGCGACAGAAGACAATTTCGTGTTTTCCCCATGTACATCCGGCAACTCGATATCCAAGAAACTAACCTCTTTCTTCTCCACCTTATCCAAGTCCATCGGGCGCTGGCTACGAATCACCTTTATCGATTGAAGAGCCAAGTTATACAGATGCTTAGCACGAGGGCTTTCCGGATAATAGTGATCGAAGCTGGTGGCTACGGCGCCATAAGCCTTCGAGTCGTTCTTGTCATACAAATCGAAGAACAGCAAGCCGTCGATTTGCTGGAACAAGGCAAAGTAAGCGGCAGCGGACATTGGGGCGGAATAAATATACTTACGAGCCACGTCCTTATAAGCCTCGGCGGCCTCGAGCACCTGACGGGAATATACGGAATCCGCCAACAGACCGGACTCAGACTCTTTCCGTAAACGATGGATCGCTTGGTTCGCGTCTAATTGAGCCAAGGTAATATTCTTGATCGCCTTGCAATTCTCTGAGCCCTCCACGCTATAAGAAGTAGCGAAAGTCCCGGCATCGGCCACGAACGAGATCGTCTCCGTAGAATCTACCGAGAAGTTGATCAATTGGTTATTCAGACGCAAGCGATAAAAATCCGGGAATGCCGGACGAGGCTTCGTAAAGCTGAATTTACCGGCCGCCGTCAGTTTTACGGAGTCCATCAACTCTACCGTCGACACACCTACATTCTCCAGATACATCATCTGGCCGTCTGCGCCGGACACTACACCTTCCACCGTAAAATCAGAATTCTTCTTACAAGCCGTGAACAAAAGCAACATAACACACAGCACAGCTAGTAAATTCGTAGATATTTGTTTCATTATTCCAGTTTGTCTATATTACTAATCCGGTGCAAATATACATTATTTTACAATTGTGGCACTATTATTCCGTATTTCTTCAAGGCTTTTTTCAAAAAAAGTGCTTTAAGACTGTTATTTCTTTTCATTTTCATGCAATTACAGGTAAACTTTCATTACATTTGCACCAATTTTTGACAGATAGAAAAATAAGAAAAAAGATTATGCTTAATCCAATTAACAAGACGATCGAGTTAGGTGATGGAAGAACCATTACCATCGAAACCGGGAAATTGGCCAAACAGGCGGACGGAGCGGTTACCGTTCGTATGAACAACACCGTGTTGCTCGCCACTGTTTGTGCCGCTAAAGACGCGAACCCGGGTGTTGACTTCATGCCGTTGCAAGTAGAATACAAAGAGAAATACTCCGCTTTTGGACGTTTCCCCGGAGGTTTTACAAAAAGAGAAGGAAAAGCTTCTGATTATGAAATCCTCACATCTCGTTTAGTAGACCGTGCGTTGCGTCCTCTTTTCCCAGACAACTACCACGCTGAGGTATATGTAAATATTATATTGTTCTCCGCTGATGGCGAAGATTTGCCGGACGCATTAGCAGGTTTGGCCGCTTCCGCCGCTTTGGCAGTTTCTGATATTCCTTTTAACGGACCGATCTCTGAGGTTCGCGTAGCTCGTACGGATGGAAAATACATCGTCAACCCAACTTCCGCGGAATTGGAGAAAGCTGATATCGACATCATGGTTGCCGCTACCATAGACAACATCATGATGGTTGAGGGTGAGATGAACGAGGTTCAGGAATCTGAGATGCTTGAGGCTATCAAGGTCGCTCACGAGGCTATCAAGGTACAATGCAAGGCTCAGCTGGAGTTATCCGAGGCTTGCGGCAAATTGGTAAAACGCGAATATTGCCACGAGGTAAACGATGACGAGTTGCGCAAGGACGTACACGACAAATGTTACGCCAAGGCTTACGCCGTAGCCACATCCGGTAGCGGCAAGCACGAACGCAGCGAGGCATTCGAGAAAATCGTAGAAGAATACAAGGCTCAATTCTCCGAGGAGGAGTTGACGGACGAGAAACTGGAAATGATCGGTCGCTACTATCACGATGTAGAGAAAGAGGCTATGCGCCGTGCCATCCTTGATGAGGGCAAGCGTTTGGATGGTCGTAAGACTACCGAGATCCGTCCGATCTGGATCGAGACAGATTGCCTGCCGGGTCCTCACGGTTCCGCTATCTTTACACGTGGAGAGACACAGTCTTTATCTACGGTAACTTTAGGTACGAAGTCTGATGAGAAAATGATAGACGACGTATTGAACCATGGATACGAGCGTTTCCTTTTACATTATAACTTCCCCCCATTCTCCACAGGCGAGGCCAAAGCAACACGTGGCGTAGGCCGTCGTGAGATCGGACACGGCAACTTGGCTCACCGTGCGCTGAAACGTATGATCCCGGACAACTATCCGTATGTAGTACGTGTAATCTCCGATATCTTGGAGTCTAACGGTTCTTCTTCTATGGCTACGGTTTGCGCCGGTACCTTGGCGTTGAGAGACGCAGGTGTCCCGATGAAGAAACCGGTATCCGGTATCGCTATGGGATTGATCTCCGAGAACAAGGGTACGAACTACGCGATCTTGTCTGATATCTTAGGCGACGAGGATCACTTGGGTGATATGGACTTCAAGGTAACGGGTACGAAAGACGGTATCACGGCAACTCAGATGGATATCAAGGTAGACGGTTTGTCTTACGAGATCCTTGAGAATGCTTTGGCTCAAGCTAAAGAGGGTCGTATGCATATCTTGGGCAAGATCTTGGAGGCTCAACCGGAAGCTCGTGAGGATTTGAAACCTCATGCACCTCGTATCGAGACGATGATTATCGGTAAGGAATTCATCGGTGCGGTAATCGGCCCGGGCGGTAAGATCATCCAAGGTATCCAAGAGAAAACGGGAGCTACGGTATCTATCGATGAGGTAGACGGCGTAGGAAAGATCGAGATCTCCGGCACGAATAAGGCTACGATCGACGCGGCTGTCAAGGCGATCAAGGCTATCGTCGCTGTTCCTGAGATCGGAGAGGTTTATGAAGGAAAGATTTCCTCTATCATGCCTTATGGTGCATTCGTTGAGTTCATGCCGGGTAAGGATGGTTTGCTTCACATTTCCGAGATCGATTGGAAACGTCTGGAGACCGTTGAGCAAGCCGGCTTGAAGGAAGGCGATACGGTTTCTGTCAAGTTGGTTGATATCGATCCGAAAACAGGCAAGTTCAAACTTTCCCGCAAGGTATTGCTTCCGAAACCGGAAGGTTACGAGGAACGTCCGCCAAGACCAGAAAGAGGTGAGCGTGGACCTCGCCAAGATCGTGGAGACCGTGGTCCTCGTCAGGATCGTGGTGATCGCGGACCTCGCAGGGAGTACAGAGACTAAGATAACGTCTTACACATTATATATAATCCCGGGTAGATTAAACGCTATCCGGGATTTTTTTTTATCAAATCATCTACCACACCTACAACTATAGCTATAGCTATAATCAATTGGTCATAAGTCATTTATCGGGTGGTGGTAGATAAATAGCATCTACCACTATCGGCTCGTATCTACCACCATTTACTACTTTTCAATCACAAAACACCACCGTCCCCTACTCGCCAACCGCATTATTAGTCCTATCTTTTTCAAGAAGCGACCGAAGATATAGACATTGCTTAGCTTGCCGGCTATCTGTTTAGCCATGCTTCATATATCATTTAATAAACTGATTAATTGATATTTATAGTTTTTCTTGGTATAAAACAAAAGTTTTCCGCTATAAAAACTTTTGTTTTCTCATGATGAAACCTTAGTTTCGTGCTTATGAAACTTTAGTTTTCCTTAGGAGAAACTATTTGTTCGCCTAAGGGAAACGCTTTTCTCATGCCGGAAAAGTCAGTACTACTTACTTATCCACGGGATATATACTGCAAGTGGCATAGAAGATATACTGTGTTGGCAAGGTAAGTACTACTGGTAATTTAGGATCATGTTGCCAAAACATGCCTTTTGAGGGATAACAGATCTATTATGCCTTACGGTACGCTCGTTGAGGTTATATCGGGCAAGGATGATCTGCTTCACATTTTCGAGATCGGCCGGAAGCGTCCGGAGACCGTGGTCCTCGTCAAGATCGTAATGATTGCGGGCCTCGCAGGGAGTACAGAAACTAAGATAAGGTCTTATACATTAATATATAATCCCGGGTAGATTAAACGCTATCCGGGATTTTATTTTATAGGACGTTACCATCTCCTAAGAAGTTCTTATATCTCGTTCTCCCAACGAATTTAGTCTTTATACTCCGTCGAACGATGTATCAAATGACCTATTAAAACTTATAGGCTACACCTGCCGCCAAAGCAAATTGCTGGAAATCCTTCGTAAGCTGGTATTTCCCTTCGGCACTTACATAAAAAGACGAGGAAATCGGATATTCCACACCAGCTCCAATATTTCCCCCAAATTCATTAGTCATGAAATGAGTATAAGTGACTCCCAGCAAAGGATAAACCTGCCATGTGTTTTTTATCGGAAATAAATAATGTACATCCGCACTAACCACATAAGAGGTACTACTGGCAAAATAGCAATCGAAAGAAGGCGACAAACGAATATGATCCGTTGCGTTCCAATTGAACTCAGCACCTAAGCGAAACGACTCAAAACTACTTGCTGTGCCGTAACCCACATTTATCCCGACACTTTTCTCTCCTTGTTGGGCAAAAACACTCAATATTTGTGTACACAAGCCCACGCAACTCAACAAAGTCAAAAGTAAAATTCTTTTCATCCCATTCATTTTTTGACTGCAAAAGTATCCGATAAGGTTGGATTCGGGGCTAAAACACTGTTCGCTTTTTGTTCGCTTTTTGTTCGCAGAGTTGTATAAGGCTAAAGACCAGCGATTAATTCATCCAGTTCATTCGGGGTTCCATCCTCTCCCTTTATTTTTTTATAAAGCCGTTTACGGGATGAGGATACGGAGGGTTTGGAGCGACCCAAGATTTTTGCCATATCAGTTACCTTGACTGATATCTTTATCAAGTAACAAATCCGGAGTTCTATCAATGACATTCCCGAATATAACTGATATAGACGATTCGTAAAATTATTGTATGTCTTATCTAACTCCTTCCGTAAAGCATTCCAATCTTCTTCCCTGATTATCTGATCTGCCTCATTCGTGGAATGGAATTTCATATAGATATCCGAATGCCTTAAATCCGACTCTAACAAATCACGCTCGGTACGCCGCAACTGTATTTGTTCATTGGTCACTTGCAAAAGTTCTTTTCGCACATGAAGCAATGAATTTGTATCTTCATGGTCTTTAGATAGTAAGGTTCCCAATTCATTCAATTTCGCGTTATTCGCTTCTACATATTGAAAACTTCTCTCATATTGTTCTTGCTTTTCCCGCTGAAGCGCCTCAAACTGCCTAGCCAACCGCTCTTTCTGCCGTTTCAGTCTATATATAAACAATAAGGTTATCGAAAGCCCCAATCCGAACAAGGATAATATCCGGTAAATACGAATCTGCATCCGGTCATTCTCGCCCTTTAGCCGTAAATTCTCAGTTTCCCGCTTTTGATAATTATATAAAGAGGTCATTTTACGGATTTCCTCCGAATCGGTTATCTTGCGGATGGAATCTTGCACTTGCTGGCCAAGACGGACATAGCGAATAGCCTCCCGATAATTCAACCGACGCTCATACAAAAGCGACAAGTACTCATAAATAGCGTCTCTAACATGTAAGTTAGGACTATCCAGGCACTTTCTTAAATAGTAATCGGCAGAATCCAATTTATTGAGTTCTAAATAAGTATTCCCCAAAACCGAATAAGTAGGATACATATTCCGGTCTACGGAATCTTTTAATGATTCAGACAAACATTCCAAAGCTTTATCATACATTACCAATTCCCGGTAAAGATCACCCAGCTCAGTCAATATACCGGAATATCGATGTCTATTTCCTGTTTCATTCGCTATAATTGCCGCTTTTTGAAAATAGAGAAGCGCACTGTCATTCTTATCGACCATATCATATACTCGGGCAATATCTCTCAGCACAAGAGAAAAACTAGTACTATCTCCTTTCAGTAATTTATACTCAGCCGCTTTCTCATACATACGGATCGCCTCTTCATATACATTCTGATAATCATAAAGCATCCCCATCTGCGAATAGACATTGGACAATAATCGGTACTTTCTCGTATCCCCCGCCACATCCAATGCCTTTTGGAAATACTTCAACGCTTCCGGGGCATCATTCAAATCCCGGTAGACACGGCCCATATAGTAATAAGACTCTAGTAATTTGTCTCGATCGCCATATGTCTCATAGAAAGCGGTGATTCGTTTGATCAAAGAATCAGAAGTATGCCGGACATACATCTTATCATTGACCTTCAAGTCGAGCAAGTCATAATACATACGCTGTTCCTCATCAAAGGACGAAAGGCTATCCCGCAATCGATCCAACAAAGGGCGGGCTTCCTCCGGATTTGTATCCGCAAGGGATTCGATCCGTGACAGGGTAGCGGGGTAAGGCTTCCCCCGATGATCGCAAGCATAAAAAGCCGAGATCAAGACCGACATCAAGAGGATGTATATACGAGGCATTGGAAATCTGTTTTATCACTTAAACGCAACAAAGGTAAAAAATTAAAGTGTAATAGTTTCATTGATATTTATACAAACTTTTGAAAGCCAATACGCAAAGTACGCTACGACCGGATACTTACAGGTTTTGCTTCTTACTCTTAACAAAAAAAATACCAGATTTGCTTTTTGCCCTTAACAAATCCATGTACTTTTTGCTATCTATCTTGAATAAATCGTATATTTGTCATTCAATCAATCAGCGTATGGATAGTCTATTTATTAAACAAGAACGATTATTGGCACAAACGAGTACCCATATCATAAGGGAACTCATGAACCAAATTCACTGGGATAATCCTCTGATCGCCATCAGAGGATCAAGGGGTGTCGGAAAAACAACACTCATGTTGCAATACATCAAACTGAATTTCCAGCCGGGAAGCAGGGAGGTACTTTATTGCACGCTCGACAGCATCTATTTCAGTAATCACACCCTATCTGAACTGATTGAGCGGTTCTATTTGCAAGGAGGAAAACAATTATTCCTTGATGAAGTACATAAATATCCCACTTGGAGTAAAGAGATAAAAGAGGCCTACGACCTGTATCCATCTCTACGAATTGTTTTTAGCGGTTCTTCCCTATTGAATATATTGAATGCGGATGCCGATCTTTCCAGACGTTGCCTACCATATAATATGTACGGACTTTCCTTCCGGGAATTTCTCATGTTCTATAAGCAAATTGATATACCTGTCTATTCCCTACAAACGATACTGGAAAATCCAGGAAACATTTGCCGGGAAATAAATGAGAAATGTCGCCCCGTACAAATGTTTAACGAATATCTCCACGAAGGGTATTACCCCTTTTTTACGGGTAACAGAGAAGATTATTATATTAATATCGAGAATGTGGTCAATCTCATTATTGAGCAGGAACTCCCGTTGCTGTGTGGCGTAGATCCTGCCTATACACGGAAGCTAAAGGCTTTGATGGGTATCTTAGCTACCTCTGTTCCTTATGAGCTGGACATCACGAAACTAGCGGGAATGATCGGACTTTCCCGAAACTCTGTCATCAATTACTTACAGAATTTGGACAAGGCGGAATTGCTCAAGTTATTGTACTCGGATTTACTATCTGTCAAAAAGATGCAAAAACCGGATAAGATTTACCTACAGAATCCCAACCTATTGTACGCCATAGCTTCCGCTCCCGTACAGATCGGGACGGCAAGGGAAACTTTTGTCGTCAACCAGTTATCCGTAAATCATAACGTGGAATATGGAAAAACAAAAGGTGACTTTATCGTAGACCATACCTATACCTTCGAGGTAGGAGGAGCGGATAAAACATTCAAGCAAATAGCGGATCTCCCCGATTCCTTCATCTTGGCTGACAATATGGAGTTCGCCACCGGCAAGAAACTACCGCTGTGGATCGTGGGATTAACCTATTAAAAAAACACGTACGACTTTTTTTTAGAAAAAAGCGGTATCCAGCTTGCCGCCGGATACCGCTTTTCATTTATCTTTACCGATCAAGGAATCAGCAACGAGGCTTGATCTGCTTGAAGAAGTCATTACCCTTGTTATCTACCAAGATAAACGCGGGGAAGTTCTCTACCTCGATCTTCCAGATCGCTTCCATACCCAATTCCGGATATTCCACGCACTCGATGCTCTTGATATTGTTCTGAGCCAAGATAGCCGCAGGGCCACCGATAGATCCTAGGTAGAAACCGCCGTGATTCTTACAAGCGTCCGTAACTTGCTGGCTACGGTTACCCTTCGCCAACATGATCATGCTACCGCCATGGCTCTGGAACAAGTCAACGTATGAGTCCATACGACCCGCGGTCGTCGGGCCCATAGAGCCACAAGCCATACCTGCCGGAGTCTTAGCCGGGCCCGCGTAATAAATAGGATGATCCTTGATGTATTGGGGAAGATCCTCGCCACGATCCAGACGCTCCTTCAACTTAGCGTGAGCGATATCACGGCCCACGATGATCGTTCCGTTCAATGACAAACGAGTAGATACCGGATATTTATCCAATTCCTTCAAGATATCTGCCATCGGTTGGTTCAAGTTGATCTTGACAGCGTCGCCCTCACCCGCTTGACGAAGTTCCTCCGGAATCAATTCGCCGGGATGGCTATCCAACTTCTCGATCCAGATACCTTCCTTATTGATCTTACATTTAATATTACGGTCCGCAGAGCAACTTACACCCAAACCTACCGGGCAAGAAGCGCCGTGGCGAGGCAAACGGATGATGCGAACATCATGTGCCAGATATTTACCACCGAATTGAGCGCCCAAGCCAATATTCTGGGCGGCGGCCAATACCTCTTTCTCCAACTCCACGTCGCGGAAAGCACGGCCACCCTCGCTACCGGTCGTAGGCAAACTATCATAGAAACGGGTAGATGCCAACTTCACCGTCAATAAATTCTTCTCAGCGGAAGTACCGCCAATCACGATCGCTATATGATACGGAGGACAAGCGGCCGTACCCAATGTCTTGATCTTCTCTACGAGGAAGGGAACCAATGTACCCGGATTCAAGATCGCTTTTGTCTCTTGGTATAAATAAGTCTTATTGGCGGAACCACCTCCTTTTGTCACGCAAAGGAACTCATACTCCATGCCTTCCGTAGCCTCGATATCGATCTGGGCCGGCAAGTTACATTTCGTATTTACCTCATCGTACATATTCAGCGGAGCGTTCTGGGAGTAACGAAGGTTCTCTTCCGTGTAGGTCTTGTAAACACCTAAGGAAAGCGCTTCTTCATCACAGTAACCGGTCCAGACCTGCTGGCCCTTCTCGCCGTGGATAATAGCCGTACCGGTATCTTGGCAGAAAGGAAGTACGCCTTTAGCCGCTACCTCGGCGTTGCGAAGGAATGTCAAGGCCACGTACTTATCGTTGTCCGTAGCTTCCGGATCGCTTAGGATCTTTGCGACCTGCTCGTTGTGAGAACGGCGAAGCATGAATGATACGTCGCGGAAAGCGGCGTTAGCCATAGCGGTCAAACCTTCTTTAGCGACTTTCAAGATCGGTTTTCCTTCAAACTCAGAAACGGAAACATAATCTTTTGTAAGCAAATAATACTCTGTTGTGTCCGGTCCCTTTTGGAACATCGGCTCGTAGTGAAACGGAGGTGTTGCCATATCTTTAGAATTTAATTATATATTGGTTTTATTTAAGTTTGTCCGTACTTTTCGATTGGCAAACTTAGCGAAAAAACTTGATATATAGATCATGGGGTAAAGAAATATAGTTATATTTGCCCGATATGAAAAAGTTGACCTCTTTATACATTATATTCCTGCTAACGATGCTCGGTTTTCAAGGAAATCTGAAAGCGCAGGTTAGCCACGGAGGCCGCCCGCTTCCGCTATCGCTCATGCGAAGTACAAACGGACAAATGTTTAAAGAAATGCCTCCGTTCGACGTTCAAGAGGAATTGCGTATCGACTCGCTGAATGAGAGCGACCTAAGAAGCGGTTTCCGTTTTGCCTATAAATTCATAACGGATTACAATCGGCACAATTCGGGCGTAACTTTCACCGGGCCGGATGGGACACGTGTATGGAGACTCGGGATCTTCTCGCCCGGGGCCCTTTCCATCAACGTGCTCTTCACGGAATATGAACTGCCCGAAGGCGCCCAGCTCTTCCTATACAATGAGGACCAGACACAGATATTAGGCTCGTTCAATCACCTAAACAACTCGGAGTTAAACCTATTGCCGGTCTCTCCTATCCAAGGGGATCGCCTGATCATAGAATATCAAGAACCGGCTAACGCCTCTTTTCAAGGAAGACTGACCGTCGGGGAAGTCAACCATGGCTACCGGAGCTTGCGGGGGTTAGAACCGGGAGACAACACCTCACTGATCGGTAAAATTCCACCGTTAGCTTGCTATCAAGATGGGACAAACGATTACGCCCAATGGGGGCAAAGCGTCGTTCTCCTGATCATAGACGGAAGCGTAGGGTGCACGGGCACCCTGATAAATAATACGGACAATGACGGAAAGCCTTATCTACTCACCGCCTCCCATTGCCTGAACAAGCAATTCACGATGAAAAACCCCGATTATGAGAAAATAGCCGGAAGTATCGTCTGCTTTTTCAACTTCAACAGCCCTTTCTGCGACCCGATCCTAAGGGGAACGGAAGAGATGTCTACCGCATCCACTTACTTCAAGGCGGTTAATGAAATGGCAGACATGGCCTTGTTGGAACTTACCGCCACACCTCCGGTTTATTACAGGCCTTATTACGCGGGCTGGAACGCACAAGAGGTAGGACCTGCCCCCTATACGTGCATCCAACATCCCCAATACTCGGTAAAGCGAATCAGTATATCCGATGAGGATCTGGCTCCCTTTACCTTGACAGATCCAAACATGATTTTTTACAAGAACGCTCATTGGCATGTCAAGACTTGGGAAGTAGGTTATACGGCCAGCGGTTCCTCCGGATCTCCTTTATTCAATGCCGACGGAGAGATTATCGGAGCGTTATCCGGCGGGCAGTCCAGCGAGAATAGCCCGAAGGATGATTACTTCTTCTCTTTGATGAAACCATGGGACGCAATCGATACCCCCGAGAGACAGCTCAAATATTGGCTGAACCCGTCCAATGACGAGACCAAGGTTTGTGAGGGACTTGATCCGTATAAATCAGCCCCTTGTTTCCGGTTGAGCAACATCTATGACTCCGGTAATCAAGAAAACGCCGAATGTACGCTCTATCCCGGGTCTGAAAAAGCGTATTTATTCGGGAACAACCCCGCCAATATCACTGAATATGCGGAAGCTTACCAAGTAGCCGAAGCGGGTACCTTATACGGAGCTTATTTCGTAACACCGCCTGCCGGAGCGAATTACAAACAGATGGAAGTGGAAGTTACCGTTTACAGCGGCGACTCTAAGCCCTCTACATTATTATATACGGAGACATTCCAACCCACCTATAGCAATAAATCGATATTGGACGATACGTTTATTGAGACCGCTAAATCCCTAAATCGGTCACAGGAAAGTTATATCCATTTCTCCAAGCCCGTGAACGTCAGCGGAAAGTTCTACATCGGCTATAAGCTCAAGAGCGTCCCGGAGAACACGTATTTCTCCGCTTACAATTTGCCCAAAGGCAAAACGACCCGGAATACGGCTTGGGTTCATGATAAAAACGGCTGGAGACAAGCTACCGAATATACGCAAGCAGGTTTTAGCACCTCCTTGTTTATCGATCCCGTCATTCAATACGGTAACCCCATCAGCAACGAAAAGCTCGAGGCGAACGAGCAGGTACTCATTCATCTCGGTCCGGAGAAAGGCATGGTACACCTTGTTTTGCCGGATGGAATGGAGAAAGCGACTTATACATTGCACTCGGCACAAGGAAAAGTGTCGGAAAACGGAGAGATCACGGACAGGCAAGCTACACTCCATTTCCTAAAATTAACATCTGGAGTCTACTTTCTAACCGTGCATTATGGCGAGGAGCATTATACACAAAAGATTATATTTTAATCAAAAAATATACAATAAGAGTTCTGGGAAACCATCCATTGAAAAGAATGGCAAGAGGTACACAGCCATATTTTTTCAATAATTCTACCCATATTTTATGTATAAAACAAGCCTAGGATTCATTAATAAGTATTAATTAAAAAGATTTTATCGCTTCTTTGCTATCCATAACAAAAAAATACTTTAGTTTTGCACGATAATGGCTAAGGGATAATTTGGAAGTGAATATATTAACATAGTAACATTTTAAACTTACATCAAGATTATGAACAAAAAGTTTTTATTGCCATTCTTCGTATTGGCAGCCATTTTAACTCTTTCTTCTTGTTCAAACAAGTTGAAACCGTTGGCAGAACAGTACATTAAAGCAGAGCCGCAGCCGCTAGAGGCTATCGGAGGCAAAGTTCCTGTAACGATCAACGCGACTTTCCCCGCTAAATGGTTCAACAAGAAAGCTGTTGTAACTGTAACTCCGGTATTGCGTTACCAGGGTGGCGAAGCTTGGGGCACTTCTTACACTTACCAAGGTGAGAAAGTAAAAGGTAACAACCAAGTAATCCCTCAAAAAGAAGGCGCTAACGTAACTATGAAGTCTTCTTTCACTTACAAACCCGAGATGAAAAAATCAGAATTGTATTTGACTTTCGACGCGAAGATCAAAAACAAGACTGTTAAATTGCCGGACGTAAAGATCGGTGAAGGCGTTATCGCTACTTCCGAATTGGCAGACGCAGCTACTGCTACAGCAGCTATCGCTGCTGATAAATTCCAACGTATTATCAAAGAGGCTCATGACGCTAACATCATGTTCTTGATCCAACAAGCTAACCTTCGCGCTCAAGAATTGAATTCTGACGCTATCAAAGAATGGAAAGATCTTGTTAAGAACGCAGACGAGGCTCCGAACCAGAATGTAGCTATCGAGATCAGCGCTTACGCTTCTCCTGATGGTGGTTTCAAATTGAACAACACGTTGGCTGAGAATCGTGAAGGTAACACTTCTAAATATTTGAACAAAGAATTGAAGAAGATGAAAGTTGACGCTCCGGTTGACGCTCGTTACACAGCTCAAGACTGGGAAGGCTTCAAGGAATTAGTTTCTGCTTCTAACTTGCAAGATAAAGACTTAGTATTGCGTGTGATCTCTATGTACCAAGATCCTGAGACAAGAGAGAAAGAAATCAAGAATATCTCCGCTGTTTACTCTGACTTGGCTGAGACTATCCTTCCGCAATTACGTCGTTCTCGTTTGACCGCTAACATCGAGATCATCGGTAAGTCTGACGACGAGATCAGCGCTTTGGCGAAGAGCAATCCTTCTGAGTTGAATATCGAGGAAATCCTTTACGCCGCTACATTGACGAACAACGACAATGAAAAGATGGCTATCTATACAAAAGCTTCTGAATTGTATCCTAACTGCTACCGCACTTGGAACAACATCGGTATGATGGCATTCAAGGCTGGTGATTTGGCTAAGGCTGAGCAAATGTTTAACAAGTCTAACTCTGTTAAGAATAACGCTTCCGCTAACATGAACTTAGGTTTGATCGCATTAACGAAGGGTGACCAAGCTAAGGCTCAACAATTGTTCGGTAACGCTGCCGGCGTAAACGAATTGAGCGAGGCTCTTGGCGTTCTTTACTTAGAGCAAGGCGAATATGCTAAGGCTGTTAACTCTTTCGGTTCTGTTAAGACTAACAACGCTGCTTTGGCTCAGATCTTGGTTAAGGATTACAGCAAGGCTTCTCAGACTTTGAACGGTGTTGCTAAACCTGATGCTATCACCTCTTACTTGAAGGCTGTTGTTGCTGCTCGTACAAACGACGCTAACGGTGTAGTAAGCAACTTGAAGGCCGCCATCGCTGCTGACAAGAGCTTGGCTAAGGAAGCTGCTATCGACTTAGAGTTCGCTAAATATGCGACTAACTCTGACTTCTCAGCTTTAGTAAAATAATTAGAAAATATTCTTTCTAAATAAGAAAAAGACCTCATCCTTTTGGATGGGGTTTTTTTATATTCCACCCACTCAAGCCTATATTTCAGAATATTGCAACACTTCAAAATAAATATTGATTATCAATGACTTTTTTATAAAATAAATCCGTAGATTTGCAAAATTCAATAAAGTTGTTGTAAATATTAATCAAATAGGGTAAAGAAATTATGAGATCACAAATCTGGAAACAAATGGTGTGGGTATTTTGTCTGCTCTTCCTTATGGAATCATGCGTTAAGCATGACATTTATCAAGGAGAAGACCCCTCGGTAGATCCTCAAGAACCTACCAAAGAAAAAGAAGATTACATAGCCCAGTTCGAGAATTTCGAGAACATACAGGTTAGCATATCTTCTCAGCATGAAGGGACCCTATATTCTATTTATTATGAATATCCTTATGAGGAAGGCTCTTTAGTCAAAGATCCTTATTTAATTGGTAAAACTCCGATCCATATGGCCCTGGAAGTACCTAAACACGTAAAGAAACTCTATATCCTAAGAGGGGATGGGGAACTTATCGAGAGCGATGTAAAGGACATCACGATCGGAAGCGATACCAAAAGCAGCTTACGGGCTACAAATGCGATCAGTGATGAAGTCCTTCATCTGATCAATAACAAATACTTTCCAGAAAAAGCATACAATGTAAAAAGCGAGGATTTATATAGATGCTCTGATCTAAAAATCACGGAAACCGTTTTTACCAGTAGCTTTGAGAAAGCGGATATTTGGCTAACCTATATAAGCGATGGAGGAATGTCCAAAGGCAACAGTAATATGCATGGTAAAATTTGGTTCTATACATATCCCTCCGAGAAGATGGAGAACCTTACTTTAGATGACTGCACCTTCTATGGAAAAACTAATGGTGCTATCCAAGTCACTGACTTCAATACGATCAACCAAGGCGATAATTATATATTCTACTCCAAAGAAGAACAGCCAAAGGCCCAAGCAGGAGAATATACCCGAATACCCTTGGGAAGATTCGACAAGGGGCTCAACGTCGGCTTCGTATATCGAGGCACAGACCGTCCACAGTTCTCCACTCCGGCATTAAATGGGCCGGATAACAATAAAGTACCAGATAATGGGACATTCTCCCATAATTACGTAGGCCATACCTTAAAATATGGTAATTCCTCTTTCAAAATAGAGAAAAACGTAGCAAATGGCTTCATTCACCACATTCAAGAAGGTGATTTTGAAGGAAATGTACTGGGAATGGAAAATCGCTGCCCAAACTATAGGGCCTATGATGGAGACTACAACGATATGCTTTGTCTAATCGAAAGTAATCCCGTTGCCATCGAGCCGGCAGAGCCGGTAACCCCTCCCGTCATAGAATCGCAAACGAACAAGAAAGGATTCCTCCTGTTCGAAGATAATTATCCAAACCAAGGCGATTTCGATTTCAATGACGCTGTCATATATTATAGCATCACAGCATATACCGATAAGAGTACCGCAGATGTTTATGCCCAGTTACTGGCTAAAGGCTGTACATTCCACAACCAATTTGGATTTAAGGACGCCAATGGACTAACTCCCTTTTTCTCCGATGTCAATGGATATGTCAATGTGAGAAAATTCGACAAGGAACCGGAAAGTGGGATTACAAAGACATTAACATATAGTGCGACTCAGCTGATCATGCCTTACATTGATAACGGGAAGGGACCGGTAAGTAAAAACGTCAAGAATACGGATCTATACCCATATGTATTGGATATTCCTTATTCGGAAAGTCAACCTTTCCGTTGGTGTATAGAGAATAAAAGCATCGACGAAGCTTATAATTTTGACCAAGATTACCGAAAGGCACATGGAGATTGGTATGAGACTCCTAAAGATGAATCGTTAGTGATACAATTTACCACTCCGGATGAAGAGAAGAAAGATCCGGAAAATAAAGAATGAAGGATACACACTCATTGAAGGATCTCTAAAATCCTAACATCATATAAAAAACGGCGAGCTTTTTAAAGGCCCGCCGTTTTTTGTATCTATTAATAGAAGAATATATTATCTACCTTGGCGCTTACGCTCTGTCTCATCCAAGATGATCTTACGCATACGCATATTATTCGGGGTGATCTCTACGTACTCATCGCCCTTGATGTACTCAAGCGCATCCTCTAGGCTGAATACGATAGGAGGAGCCAAGGAAACTTTGTCGTCCGAACCAGAGGCACGCATATTCGTCAACTTCTTGGATTTGGTAACATTTACCACCAAGTCATTGTCCTTGGTATGCTCACCAACCACCTGTCCAGCGTAAACCTCCTCGCCCGGGGCGATGAAGAAACGTCCGCGGGATTGCAAGTTATTCAGGGCATAAGCGAAAGCCTGACCTGTCTCCATAGCGATAATCGAACCATTCATACGTCGTTCGATATCACCCTTCCACGGTTGATATTCCAAGAAACGGTGTGCCATGATAGCCTCACCGGCAGAGGCGGTCAATACGGCGTTGTTCAAACCGATAATACCACGGGAAGGAATCGTGAATTCTAAGTGCATACGACCATTCTTGCTTTCCATCATGGTCATCTCGCCCTTACGCTTCGTTACCATATCGATAATACGGCTAGAGCATTCCTCCGGAAGATTCACCGTCAATTGCTCTACCGGCTCACATTTCTCACCATCGATCTCCTTGATGATAACCTGAGGCTGACCTACCTGCAACTCGTATCCCTCACGACGCATCGTCTCGATCAATACAGACAAGTGAAGCACGCCACGGCCATATACCAACCAAGAATCAGCGGAATCAGTAGGAACTACGCGTAAAGCCAAGTTCTTATCCAATTCTTTCTGCAAACGGTCAAAAATATGACGGGAAGTAACAAACTTACCATCCTTACCAAAGAACGGAGAATTGTTGATCGTGAAAAGCATAGACATCGTAGGCTCGTCGATAGCGATCGTTGGCAATGGCTCCGGCTCGTTCACGTCGGCGATAGTCTCACCGATCTCGAAACCATCGATACCGATAATAGCGCAAATATCCCCGGACTGCACGGAATCAACTTTCGTACGTCCCAAGCCCTCGAATACATCCACTTCCTTGATCCTCGATTTCACCATACTACCATCACGCTTACAAAGCATGACATCTTGGCCCTCTTTCAACTCGCCACGGTGTACACGTCCTACGGCGATACGACCTACATACTTAGAATAATCCAAAGAAGTAATCAACATCTGCGGAGTACCCTCCAACATCTTTGGTTCGGGGATATACTTGATGATCGCATCAAGCACAGCCGCGATATCCTCTTTCGGCTCCTTCCAATCCTCGGACATCCAGCCCTGCTTGGCGGAACCATAAATAGTAGGGAAGTCAAGCTGCTCCTCGGTAGCATCCAGACTAAACATCAAGTCGAATACCATTTCCTGCACTTCCGACGGGCGGCAATTCGGCTTATCCACCTTATTAATTACCACGATCGGCTTCAAACCCAGTTGAATCGCTTTTTGCAAAACAAAACGAGTCTGCGGCATAGGCCCCTCAAAGGCGTCTACCAATAGCAAACAACCATCCGCCATATTCAAGACACGCTCCACCTCGCCACCAAAGTCGGCGTGGCCCGGAGTGTCAATAATATTGATCTTATATCCCTTATAATTGATAGACACGTTCTTGGCAAGAATCGTGATACCTCGTTCCCGTTCCAGATCATTGTTATCCATGAACTGATCCGGTTCTGCCTGTCCTTCACGGAAAAGCTTACCGGCTAATAACATCTTATCCACGAGCGTCGTTTTGCCGTGGTCTACGTGCGCGATAATCGCAATGTTTCTGATCTTTTGCATTGAAGACTAATTTATTGGCTGCAAAAATACGATATTTTTACGATATATATATGACATTCATGCTTCAAAACACAAAAAAGATAGTAGAATCTATTGCAAATCAAAAAGGAATGTCTACCTTTGCGACCGCTTAGATAACATAGTATTAATTTATTAAAGTAAAAAGAATCATGTATTTAGATTCAGCGAAGAAAAAAGAATTATTTGAAAAGTATGGCAAATCAGCAACTAACACAGGTTCTGCTGAGAGCCAAATCGCATTGTTCACATTCCGTATCTCTCACTTGACAGAGCACTTGAAAGTGAATCACAAAGATTACGCTACGGAAAGATCATTGAAGATGTTGGTAGGTAAACGTCGTCGTTTATTGGACTATCTGATCAAGACTGACATCGAGAGATACCGCGCTATCATCAAAGAACTTGGTATCAGAAAGTAAGAAAAAGCTTACTCGAAAATATTAAAAAGGGCAATCCCAAATGGGTATTGCCCTTTTTATTTGTCTTAATCCTAGATATAATAAAATATTAATGTAAATTTGCGCCGTTTAGTATCAAATTATCAAACATTACAGGACTATAAATAACAAATCATACACATGGGAAACAACAAAATTATAGGCGCGAAAATTAAAAATATCCGGGAATCGAAACAACTCTCTATCGAGGAGGTAGCCGAACGCTCCGGGTTAGGTATCGAACAGATCGAACGTATCGAGGGTAACTTGGATTTTCCATCTTTGGCCCCTCTTATCAAAATAGCACGGGTATTAGGGGTACGTTTGGGTACATTCTTGGATGACCAAGCGGAGCTAGGCCCGGTCGTATGCCGCAAAAAGGACAGCGAGGCCGATGGTATCGGGTTCACGAACAACGCGACACAAGGGCACAAGCATATGGATTACCACTCGCTCTCGCAAGATAAGTCCGGCCGCCATATGGAACCCTTCTTGATCGAGATCGCTCCCTCCGAGGAAGGCGAGGATTTCATCCTGTCCACGCATGAGGGAGAGGAGTTTATCTACGTATTGAATGGCGTCGTAGAGATCAATTACGGAAAGAACACCTATATCCTAGAGGAAGGCGATAGCATCTATTATGATTCTATCGTGGCGCATCATGTACATGCGGCAGCCGACAACAAGGCCCGAATCCTAGGAGTTGTCTATACACCTTATTAAATCCGGCGTTTTATGGAATTACATAACAGAACCCTTGGCCAATGGCTGGAACATTGGGCCGAGACTACACCGGACAAGGAATATATCGTTTATTCGGACCGTGACTTACGTTTCACTTGGAGCGAATTCAACAAGCGTGTGGACGACATGGCGAAAGGCATGCTGGCGATCGGTATCACTCATGGCACACATGTCGGCGTATGGGCGACAAACGTACCGGATTGGCTGACTTTCTTATATGCCGGAGCCAAGATCGGTGCCGTACTGGTCACGATCAACACCAACTATAAACAAAGCGAACTGGAATATCTGGTTGAGAACGCCGATATCCATACGATGTGTATCACGGACGGCGTGTTTGATGGAAGTTACGTGGACATGGTCTATACCATGTTGCCGGAATTGAAGACCTCTCAACGGGGGTATTTGAAAAGCAAGCGTTTCCCACGCTTGAGAAATGTAGTATATATCGGACAGGAGAAATACAGGGGTATGTACAATACGCCCGAGATGTTGCTCCTCGGACAAAATATCAAGGATGAGACCTTAGAGGCTGCCAAAGCGAGAGTAAATTGCCACGACGTTGTCAATATGCAATATACTTCCGGTACGACCGGCTTCCCGAAAGGGGTCATGTTGACTCACTACAACATCGCCAACAACGGTTTCTTGACGGGTGAGCATATGAAATTCACCGCCGACGATAAGCTTTGTTGCTGCGTACCTCTCTTTCATTGCTTTGGTGTGGTATTAGCTTCCATGAACGTATTGACGCATGGATGTACGCAAGTGATGGTCGAGAAATTCGATCCGCTATTGGTATTAGCTTCTATACATAAAGAGCGTTGCACGGCCGTGTACGGCGTGCCTACCATGTTCATTGCCGAGCTGAACCACCCGATGTTCGAGATGTTCGACCTCACGTCGTTACGTACCGGTATTATGGCAGGTTCTCTTTGCCCGGTTGAACTCATGAAAACCGTGGACGAGAAGATGCATATGCGTGTAACCAGCGTGTATGGATTGACAGAGACCTCACCGGGTATGACCCACTCCCGTATCGAAGATCCGGCCGAGGTGCGTTATAATACTGTAGGCCATGAGTTCGAATTTACCGAGGTACGGGTTATCGATCCGGAGACCGGCGAAGAATGCCCCGTCGGCGTACAGGGTGAGATGTGTAACCGCGGTTATAATAACATGAAAGGTTACTATAAAAACGAAGCCGCCACCAATGAGGCGATCGACAAGGATGGCTTCCTGCATTCCGGCGACTTAGGCGTGAAAGACGAGAACGGCAACTATCGGATCACCGGCCGTATCAAGGACATGATTATCCGCGGGGGCGAGAATATCTATCCCCGTGAGCTGGAGGAGTTCCTCTATCATTTCCCCGGCGTGAAAGACGTGCAAGTAGCTGCTGTTCCTTCCAAGAAATATGGAGAGGAAGTGGGTGCCTTTATCATCCTTCACGATGGCGTGACGGCTACGGAGGAAGAGGTGAAAGACTTCTGCCGCGGAAAGATCGCCCGGCATAAGATCCCGAAATACATCTTCTTCGTCGATACCTTCCCGATGACCGGAAGCGGAAAGATACAGAAGTTCAAGTTGAAAGACCTCGGGCTGAAACTATTGCAAGAGCAAGGTATCACGCCGGCCTAACGATTTAGTGGACAGTTAACAGTTACTTTAAAATCCTCATAATGGGCGGCACGATCTTCCCGTGTCGCCCATTTTCCTAAAGAACGATGGACGGGATCAACACACTGCGTTACTCGGATTTATTTTTAGCGATGTATTTCGATGGCGGAAAGAGCTGCCTGCACCGGAATCATTCGCACGTGTTGGTGTATGTATACTCCGGAGAGATGGTAATCGACGAGAAAGGCCAAATCACCCGGTTACATAAAGGAGAATGCGCTTTCATCCGCAAGGACTTCAGCGTGCAGATGACGAAACAAGCATGGAATGGCGAGCAGTTCAAGGCGATCTTCTTGATGTTCACCATGAAGTTCCTACGCGACTTTTACAGCAAATTAGATCGAAATACTCTCCCTAAAGATGCCAAGCGAGATCAGGTAAGCCTTTACAAGCTACCGTCCAACCGTCCCGATATCGTAAGCTTGTTTGAGTCGATGACCCCTTATTTCAATTCCAAGATCCAACCGACAGACGAATTGCTGCAACTAAAAATGGTCGAGGGCGTTTATGTGTTGCTCAATACCGACAAGAATCTATATGCCTCTATCTTCGATTTTACCGATCCATGGAAGATAGACATACTGGAATTCATGGAGCGGAATTATATGAACGATATTTCCATGGAAGAAATCGCCAACTATACGGGACGCAGTCTCTCCACATTTAAACGTGATTTCAAGAAATGTAGCGCTCTCTCGCCCCGGGAATGGCTCATCCAACGCCGCCTTGAAGCCGCACATGGGCTGATACGTAAAGGGGGGCGTAAGGTCTCGGAGATTTGTTTCGAGGTAGGCTTCAAGAACCTTTCCCATTTCTCGAAAATCTATAAGATAGCGTATGGCGTACCGCCAACCGAGGATATATAATATTTATAATGGGCCACACAACAAAGCTATTTGAACCACATAACAAAGCCTCCATACCACTCCCTCCTTATCTTCGCGACATAAATAATAACAAAATGTAAATCAAATGATCATGACAAAGACAATGGAAGAGAAAGTAGCTTTAGTAACCGGTTCAGCGATGGGTATCGGACTCGCTTGCGCTGAAGCCTTCGCCAAGGCTGGATACATAACCGTATTGGCAGACATCCGTGAGCCGAGAGAACAGGTAGAGAAATTAGTAGCCGAGGGACATAAGGCCGTAGCGTATCGGTGCGACGTATCAAACACGCAAGCCGTAAAAGAGATGATCGACTGGATCGTAGCTACCTACGGAAGACTGGACGCGGCTCTTAACAACGCAGGCATACAAACACCGCAACGCCCAATGGCGGAAATCACCGACGATGAATTCGACCGTACCGTGGCTGTGGATTTGAAAGGTGTCTGGAACTGCATGCGTTATGAGATCCTGCAAATGCTGAAACAAGGCGGCGGCGCCATCGTCAACACCTCATCGCAAGGCGGAGTCACGGGATTTCCGGGGCAAGCGGCCTACATAGCCTGTAAGCATGCCGTTATCGGACTGACACGTACCGCCGCTATCGACTATGCGGCAAAGAACATCCGCATCAATGCCGTATGTCCGGGCGTTATCCGTACGCCGATGGCGGAAGACTTAATGCGGCGTGACCCTTCCTTGGAGAAGGAGCTGGTGCGCGACATTCCCGCAGGGCGGCTCGGTAAACCGGAAGAGATCGCCAACGCCGTACTTTGGCTATGCAGCCCGCAAGCGAGCTTCGTAGATGGACATGCGTTATTGGTAGATGGAGCCTTCAGTATTCATTAAATCGCAAAACTACAGAGAGTCCAATACTGCAACAGCATTGCAGTGTTACTACAATGCGGGTTGCAGTAACGAACCCACCGTACCCCTCAGCAAGCCTCTGCCCTAGATGGAAATTCATAGATAAAGAACACCTACTATCAACGCTTTTTCGTACCTTCGCGTCTCAACCATTTATAGTATTAATTTATGTCACAATTATTTCCAACTAATCTGCCTTATAAAGTGGCAGATATGAGTTTGGCTGAATTCGGTCGCAAAGAGATCGAGATCGCCGAACACGAAATGCCGGGATTAATGGCGCTACGCCAGAAATACGCCGATCAGAAACCCTTGAAAGGCGCACGTATCACCGGCTCACTGCATATGACTATTCAGACGGCAGTGTTAATCGAAACATTAGTTGCGTTGGGAGCGGACGTTCGCTGGGCTAGCTGTAACATCTTCTCCACACAGGACCATGCGGCGGCGGCTATCGCAGCTGATGGCGTACCGGTATTCGCTTGGAAAGGCGAGACGCTGGAAGAATATTGGTGGTGTACGGACATGGCGCTTCGTTTCCCGGAAGGCAAAGGTCCTCACATGATTGTTGACGATGGCGGTGACGCTTCCTTATTGATTCACATGGGCTATCGTGCGGAGAACGATGCGGAGACCATCAACCGCAAAGGCGGGAATCATGAGGAACAGGTAATTCTAGATACATTAAATCGTATCCTTCAAGAAGATAACAGCCGTTGGCACCGTACGGTAGCCGAGATGAAAGGTGTGTCGGAAGAGACGACCACCGGTGTTCACCGTCTGTATCAGATGATGGAGAAAGGTGAGTTGCTGGTTCCGGCTATCAATGTTAATGACTCCGTGACGAAATCCAAGTTCGATAACTTATATGGTTGCCGTGAGTCTTTGGCGGACGGCATCAAGCGCGCTACGGACGTGATGATCGCCGGCAAGGTGGTAGTCGTGGCCGGATACGGTGACGTAGGTAAAGGCTGCTCTCACTCCATGCGCACTTACGGAGCCCGTGTATTGGTGACGGAGATCGACCCGATCTGCGCCCTGCAAGCCGCTATGGAAGGTTTCGAGGTTACGACCATGGAAGAGGCCGTGAAAGAGGGTAACATCTTCGTTACAACCACCGGAAACTGCGATATCATCACGATCGAGCATATGACACAGATGAAAGATCAAGCGATCGTATGTAACATCGGTCACTTCGACAACGAGATACAGGTGGATAAGCTTGTCAACTATCCGAATATCAAGCACACGAATATCAAACCTCAAGTGGACAAATATACGTTCCCGAACGGAAATTCCATCTTCTTATTGGCAGAGGGACGCTTGGTAAACTTAGGTTGCGCTACGGGACACCCGTCATTCGTAATGAGTAACTCGTTCACGAACCAAGTGCTTGCCCAGATGGACTTATGGCAAATGGCTTATGAGGTAGGTGTATACCGCTTACCGAAACGCTTGGATGAGGAAGTTGCCCGCCTACACTTGGAACGTATCGGCGTGAAATTATCTACATTATCACAAAAGCAAGCTGATTATATCGGCGTACCGGTAGAAGGACCGTACAAGGCCGATCATTACAGATACTAATTAATTGAAGATTGAAAGTTGAGAATTGATAATGAAGGGAGGGCAGCTCCTGTAGTTCTCGATTCTTAATTTTCAATTTTCAATTCTTAATTTTCAATTACCATGCGTTTCGCTATTCTCTCCCCCATTTATCCCTATCGTGGCGGTATCGCCCAATTCAGCGGGATGCTCTATACGGAATTAGTAAAAGAAGGTCATGAAGTAAAGGCTTTCAACTTCAAACGCCTTTATCCGGATATCTTATTTCCCGGCAAGACTCAATACGTAGAAGCGGGAGACCGTGCGATCGAAATCGAGAGCGTGCGAGTATTAGATAGCGTCAACCCGGTTAGTTATTTCAGTACCGTAAACGCCATTCGTTCCTATGCGCCGGACGTACTGATTATCTCTTACTGGATGTCCTTTTTCGTTCCCGGATACGCCCACGTAGCGAACCAGATGAAGAAGCATTGCAAGGTAATCACCCTTATCCACAATGCGATTCCCCATGAGCCGCGTTTCTTCGACAAGCCTTTAGCTTCGTTACTTTTCAAGCAATGCCATGGCTTTATCGTGATGAGCGATAACGTGCGGTATGATTTGCGGAAACTTTACCCGGGCGCTAAATATATCCAGAACCCACACCCGCTTTACAATCATTTCGGGAGTAAGATCAACAAGAACGAGGCGTGCCGGAAATTAGGAATCCATCCGTCCAAAAAGAATCTTCTATTCTTTGGACTGATACGGGATTATAAAGGATTAGATCTGCTGATAGAAGCGATGGGACAGCTTAACGAGGATTACCATCTCATTATAGCCGGCGAATGTTACGGTAGTTTCGAGAAGTATCAGGCTCTGATCGATGCATCTCCGGCAAAAGAACGTATATTCGTCCACTGTGAATATATCAGCGACGAGGAAATCCCCATTTATTTCTCAGCGGCGGATGCCTTGGTACTCCCCTATCGCTCCGCCACTCAAAGCGGTGTCGTATCCGTAGCCTACAATTACGATTTACCTATGTTAAGTACTCCCGTAGGCGATTTCAAGAACAGCATCGAAAAGCCGGGTACAGGCATCGTAGTGCCTGAGATATCTACGACGGCCCTCGCCCAAGGTATCGAGGAACTTTTCACCCCCTCACAGCAAGCCACCATCCCTGCGAACATATCCAAAGAAAAAGCAGCCCTCTCGTGGGAAACCCTAACGAGAAAACTGCTCGATTTTATCAATAGCGGTTTCATCTAGTTGTAGAGACGGGGCGTGCCCCGTCTCTACAACCAACCGGAATTTATATCTCTTTTTGCTTTCTAGCTTTCCAAACCGAATATCCTACCGCACCAATCAATAACAACAAGATAATCAACGAACTGAAAGAAGTAACATAAGCCGCCGTAATATAACCTTGCGGTCTAAACTCAAATACGATCTGATGCTCTCCTGCAGGAACTAACATAGCCCTTAATATCCAATCCGCCCGGAAATGCGGAGCGGGCTTCCCATCAATCGTAGCCTCCCATCCCGGTTGATAATAGATCTCAGAGAATACTGCTAATTGCTCAGAATTAGTCTTCGTCGTATAAACTAACTTATTAGGGCGATAACTATCCAATGTTATCGTAGCGGTAGAGTCCAATTGAGGCGTGAAACCTTTCACCTCATCAGCGAAACGTTTATCGACAACCGCCGTCGTTAACGGATTGATCGTATTCAACGCCGCTATTTCCGCATCCGCATTCTCCACGACCTCCACTTTATCCACAAACCAAGCGTTGCCGAAAGCGAACGGATTTCTCAAAGGCGGTTGCTCCGGATTATAGATAATATAACGTGTATTGAGCATATTCAAGGACGGGCAAGCAGCGAACGCCCCCATCAAATCCTCCGCGGTCTGCGCTTTCTGGAAAGCCCCGATAACCGAGTTAAGCTCTCCTTGCAGACGGTGGTCGATCAGTTCTTGGTACCGTCTCAGCTTCGCAGCGTAATAACCACCGACGGAATGGTGATAGTACGAGGTCGTTGTCTCCAAGAAAGGATTATTCAAATTCAAGACACGATAAGAAAGGTCCTTATCCTTCATGATTTCTTGATCGGCTACCGTCTCTTTATATACCTCTGTAGGTTTCTGGCGGATAAAGTTACTATCGTTCAAATACCGTTTATCCACCGTCCATAAGTCAACCAACATCAAGACCGCAACACCGATCCCTACGAATGTCGCCACCTTTTTCCGATCTTTCGAGGTATAGAACCAGAACAACAAAGCCGCCCCTAATAAGATAAAGACCAAAGAGCGCAACGCATCCGCCGAAGCCAAGGAAGCACGATCCATTAACAAGGCGTTGTAATACCAATCCGGCAACTGATATTGAGCGTCGAAAGAAGAACGGAAATCCAACAGCATACTCGGCATCAACCAAAGGATTAAAGAAAGCCCCCCCGTGATAGCCAAAGCAGCGATCAATCCTTTCTTCAACAAGGCATCGCTCACGGTCTCCGATAACACCTCTTTCAATCCCCATATAGCGATAATAGGAAATACCATACCCGGAATAACCAATGCCATCTCTACGGTACGGAACTTATTATACATCGGCAAGTAATGGAACATAAAGTCATTGAAGCTATCAAAATTACGTCCCAATGCCAGCAATATCAAAAAGACAGAACCTCCGAACAACCACCATTTCATCGGATTACGGATCACGAACATTCCCAGAACAAACAAGAAGCAGACCAATGCCCCGAAATAAACCGGCCCGGAAGTAAATGTCTTCTCTCCCCAATAGGTAGGAGCCTGTACCTCTTTTCCGACTTGAGCGCCTTTCGCCCTTAATTCCTTATATAGCTCAGAATCCGGGCCTAGCATTCCACCTGAACTTCCACCATAGGCATTCGGGACCAACAAGGTCAACAACTCCCCTTTTCCATAGCTCCAAGCGAACGCATAATCCTTGTCTAAGCCGGAAGAAATCTTCTCGCCCGAAGGGGTCGTTGTCGTTAATTCCGTAGCCCCACGGATAGAGTTCTGTCCCAAATCCCATTGAGCATACATATTCTGGGCATTCGGCAACACCGCCAATATCACGCATCCAGCCATAATAGCGGTTACCGTACCCAGTTCTTTATAAGCTTTTTCCTTCAGTTTATTGAACAAATATCCCAAATAAACGAAGAAGCAAAGTAATAATAAATAATAAGTGATTTGCAGGTGCGTATTCGCAATAGAGAATGCGACACCCAACAAGAACACGACCGCCCCCCATAAATACTTACGCTTGAACAACAGGGCCATACCCGCCAACGTTAATGGCATATAAGCGATTACATACGCTTTCGTGACATGGCCGGCCTCTATAATGATCAGATTATAAGATGCTAAAGCGAAAGCGATAGCACCAGCGATCGCCAACCACCAATTTACGCCCATGACACACATCAAGATATAGAAACAAACGAATCCGGTAAACACCATCCCCGCATCCATATACCCCAGCGCTTTTAAAGGCTTCTCCACTAAAAGATATCCGGGAAATCGTGGAGCCGGATTTCCATATCCCGACACATAAGGCATTCCGCCAAACATAGCATCAGACCATGCGCTGAATTCTCCCGGTTGGGCCGTCTTCTCATATTCATCCATCTGGCTATTCCCCATACCGATAGCCTTTTCCGTATCCCCTTGCCGGACTACCTTACCCTCAAATACGGCCGGAGAAAAATAAATCACCGTCAATACCAAGAATACGGCTATCGCTGCGATATGTTTTCCCCATTTACTCATTATACTCCGCATAAAACTTATCTATAATTTATTGTTTATACTCTACCTTTAAACCATTTGGCAAAATAGAATCTCACGGCGAACCAACCATGCAACAGAATCGTCGACACCTTGCCATAATACTTACACATGACCTCATATCGCTCCTTTAAGGAAGCTTTCCGGTTCACACTACTTAACCCTTCCTCCAAAAAATTAGACAGGATCAAACGTGTATTATGTATTCTTTTCGATCGTCTCAGACATTGGATACACCAATCATAATCCGCCGTCAAACGGTATTCCGTATTATATAACGGAGCGATCTCCCGTTTTGATATAAACGACTGGTGACAAACCAACATTCCCATCCGGAAGCTTTTCCAAGTCAGTTTCTCCGGTGCTTTCAATCTGCGCATCCCTAATGATCTACCCTCCGCGTCAACGATCCGGGTCTCTCCGTAAATCACGTCTGGCAAAGATACTTTCTTTTTCAAAGACGCCACAATTCTTTGCACGGTATCTGCGGTATAAAGTGTATCCCCCGCATTCAGGAACCACACATAATCCCCCGTAGCCCGCTTCAATCCCTTATTCATAGCATCATACAAGCCTTTATCAGGCTCGCTTATCCAAGAAGCGATACCGGACTCATATTGCTTGATGATCTCTACGGTCTTATCCTTCGACGCTCCGTCAATCAATATATACTCGATATTCGGATACGACTGGCTAAGTACGCTCAATATCGTACGCTCCAACCATCGCTCCGCATTATAGGTGATCGTTATGATCGAAAATGTAGGTTGCTGATTCATTGTTGTTTCTTTTTATATGCTTGATTAGGATGATTTGGAGTAGTAGGATATAAACGTTCTAAAAGCCCATCTTTCAATAATTGAGATACTATCTTATTCTTCAGATATTTTGAAGTACGTCGGGTTTTTACCGCGATCTCCTCGATTGTTAAATACTTACTTGAGCAAATTTCTACAATATAAGACTTTAATTCTGAGCTTTTAATTTCTTGCATATTTCTGCCAAGGTGTCCATCTTTCTTGTCCGAGGTGTCCATCTTTTCATTAAGGTGTCCATCTTTCTTATCCGAGGTGTCCATCTTTTCATTAAGGTGTCCATCCAAGTTCTCAAATAAACTTCCTTGTTTAAGTCCTATTCCCTTATTCAAATGATAAGAAGTCCAACGTCCCTTATTCTCTGGATTTAAATATCCTTGCGAACATAAATCTTTTAACATAATAGATATCTCCGAGGAATGTTTATTAAGTAAACCCTGTAATCGAAGATTTGAGACAACCCCTTCTATCTCAGCGGTAGACAATATAACCAAAGCATCCCCATACATATTACGAACATCCTTAGCCGTCAAAAGGTTAACGCTCACTTTTTCTTTATTGTTTATCTGATTCCAAAAATCATCAAGCCACTTACGCACAACATCCTCTCCTAAACCATCCAAATAACAATAATTATCTTTTTCGGAAACGCCAAGAATAATTGTACCTCCCTCGGAATTAGCAAACGCAGAATAAGACTCCCAAAGAGACCGAGGAAGCCCCCCCTTCGCACTTTTGAACTCCAGATCATACGATTCGTTCAAAACGCCTTTTTCTTCCAATATCTCTAAAACATTTGATAAATACTCTTTCATCTCATAGCATTCCTTCCTATACTATATAGTAACTTCCATTTTTCACAAAAGTAACTATATTCTTGATATAGATGAAATATCCAAAGAATTCATTCTAAGGCGAAGTTAAACTCCGATACAAATCAATATACCTCCCCGCTACAACCGATTCTTGATAACAATCATGGACCTTTCGAATGCAAGCCTCACTTAATTGTAAAGATTCCCGGCTATCTATTATCCACTTAATTCCCTCCGCTAAATCTTCAGTATCCTTATATTTAGCTACATACCCATTCTTCAAATGATCTATCATCTCTGGAATCCCTCCTGTCTCAAATCCCACACAAGGCGTACCGCATGCCATCGACTCCATAATCGTATTGGGTAAGTTATCCTCCAACGAAGGAATAACGAACATATCGGCACAGGCATAAACGGAAATCATAGAGTCTTGATCCGATATATATCCCAGCGTATTCACCTTAAAAGGAAACTGGCTAATCAATTCTTCCGAGCTATTTCCCATCAACACGATTTCTATGCGATCTTGGTATTTCTCTTTTAGTTTTTCGCAAGCCTCGATCAAAAAAATCGCTCCCTTCCGGGTATCTGAAAGCTTAGCGGCGGCAAAAAGAAGAAGGAACTTATCTTCCGGCAGGCCGAATCGTTTACGGGCCACCCGCTTTTCCATACGCTTAAAGGCTGTCACGTCAATCGGGTTAGGAATCGAGGTAAAACAGGCTGTTCTCAACCAATTGCCTTTTTTGGCCTCTTCCATTATCCATCGGCTACAACCGACAAATGTAATCTTAGATAACCCTATTTTCCCTTTCTCCTTAAAAACAGAAGCCGCTAAATCAAAAAACGGATTTCGTTTCAGCATCGGGCACTGATAACAATTCGATATATACTTCTCACATCCTCCCGGATAATGACAAATAGCCGTAGCAGGCCACAAATCATGCATAGTCCACACAATGGGTTTTCCGGTATTTACTAATTTCTTGATATCAGAAAGAGACAAAAATCCTTGATTCACCCAATGCAGATGAATCACATCCGCCTGTTGCACTAATGGGTGCTTCGATAAGTCCGTGCCTGTATTGGCTATGGAAACTTGAAAGAGGTTCTTCTTGCTAAAGAAGTTACAGATAAAGATTATCAGTCGTTCCCAAATGAAACGAAAAGAATTAAGCCTATGTGAAGTCCATGAATTATTTACAGAGAAAACTTTTACATGGTCTGTTTTCCGATCACGTACTAACATAGAAACCTCTACACCAGATTTACCCAATGCTTTCGCTAGTCGGTTCGCGGCGACTGCCGCTCCACCAGTTAATTCAGAGGTATTTAATATCAATATCTTCATGACTTCTCTATTATTTTCCAATAACCATTTTTATCTGCACCTACACGTTCTATGTAATTCTTATCTTTCAACGCCTTCATTATTTTGCGAATATATTGTACCGTTAGCCGCAACTCCGCAGCTAATTCTAATTGAGTAACAGATGGCTTATTTGCAACGAGCCTATAGACAGCTCTGTATCAGTAAGCTCATTTACCCGCTCATGAGAAAAAGTTAAGTACAAAAATCCCATCTTATACTCATACATAGGAGCGGATAATCCCTCAGCTACGCAGTTATCAATAATACGTTGTGTTCCCCGCCCCCAACTTTCCATAAAACCTGCCTTGTAAAAGACATCCGCTATCAATTTATTATGAGGTCTAGAGGGGTGAGATCGAGATAAATCCTCCTCGATCACACTTTCCCATGTCAACCCCATTTTCGCAGCCAAGAACATATTTAACTGATTCCCTTGTAACTCGGAAGTAACGCTTCCACTCCGGGTATAATACCGTCCATGCACGGAAATCGGCATGGCAAAAGGTTGGACTTCTATTTCCAAATATTCCTTACCTGCCCTTTCCTTTAAATGGATAAGAGGCATAATACCTGTTTTCTGAGCGATAAAGTTCGGAAGTTTCTCAATCAACTTCTTTGGCTGCTCTATCCCTACAACTTCTCCTTTATCATCGATACCGATATATAATACACCACCCTCCGTATTACAGAAAGCTGATATATAACGGGTATATTCGTCATGCCATGACTCCTTAAATTCGGTATGTTGGTTTTCTTTCATTCTATTGTAACTACTCTTATCAACCCAAAGGTACTGAACATATTAGATTAAACAATAATGCTTTATGAATATCAAGTAAAAAATTCAATCAAACGACCCTATCAATCATGAAAAAACAATAAACACTTTTTGTGAAAGTATCTCAAATACTTACTTAAATCAATGAAAAATCTAAGTAAAGCAGGTTTATAATTAATACAGCCCACATGTTCTATGTCTTTAGAATGAAAAAAAGTACCTTTATCTCTAAAAATTATTTTTGCATGTATGGGGAAAAAGAACTTCTCTGGTTTTCCATATATGGTATCCACAATCTTTATTTTTTTATTTAGTAGATACCTATTCAAATAAGACTCATCAGCAACAGCTGCTATATTATTTTTTTCCACATCTATATCTACCGCAATCATACACTGTTCAGCAAGTTCCAAATATTCCTTTGTACGTCCACCATTTAATCCTCCTTGAAAGTAATACACTCCTTCATCATAAGAAATATAAGCCAAGGAATTTGGATTTCTATCATATGGAAACTTTTTAGGAGACTTTATTTGATATATATGCCAAGATAAAGCCAATAAATAACCCTCGCTCTCACATGGAATCAGTTCCTTACTCAGAATTGTCCGTTTAAAAACAACATCCCCGTTGAAGAAAAACAAATAATCACATTGAGACAAAGCAGTCCTATGTTCATAAAACATTTTAAACCTATACAATGTATTATTTCTTCCCCCTAAGTCTTTTTGATACAATTTTACAACAGATTCAGGGAAAAAATCATCGCTATCTGTAAATACAAAATAGACTTTTTCAGCATCCGGGAACAAATACTTCTGACTCGTTTTATAAAAATCATCCCACAAGCTCAAATATTTACCTATTCCTATATATAAAATTCCTATTTTCATTCCAACTAATTTTTTAACTATACGGTCAACAAAGCCAAAGCTATTTCCTTTGTACATCGTTCTAAATTATATGTACGTTCAGCCAATCGTCTCGCATTTTCCCCTAAACGCTTGGCTTTTTCTGGATGGCTACTCAAATATTGGATTGCCTCAACCCAACCGTTCACATCCCCATATGCGATTTTTATTCCAACCTGCTCTTTCTCTACATCAAACGGAAAGGTCGGATTATCCGTAGATAGTATAGGTAATCCGAGAGCTAAAGCCTCTACCAACGAAGTAAGACCAACAGTATATGGAAAATCCAAACAACAAATCAAAATAGCAAAAGCGTTATTCGTTTTCTCTGCCATTTCAAGATGAGTGGAATCTACAATATGGAAATGTATATTCTCTTTTAACACACCTATTTCTTTTTGCACAAGTAGTTCATAATCACTGACTCTTCCTCCAAATCGAGTCGTATAAATATCACAGGATTCCGTTAACTGACTAAAAGCCCGAATAAGCGTTATAAAATCACGATTCTCTCGCCCTGTAGATATAAAATGAGATGAGGTTTGCCTCTTAGCTATCAAACGATCATAAAAAGCCAAGTCTCCTCCCCAATGAACCACAAAGGCATTTTCCTTCTTTAACTTTTTTGTTTTCAAAGATTCGCTCAATAAGACCTCACTAAAAAAGAACATTCTATCAATCCCTTTATAGAAAAGGGCAGACCCCCATCTTCTAATAGAACTCTCTGGAACTACCACTGCCGTATGATGCCAAATCACAATAGGCTTTCTAAATAAGCCTAATGCCCTCATAAAAATCAATAGTTCCAAACCTGTATGAGTGACCGCATAAACCGCATCATAACTTTGAGAACAAGACAATATCTTTCTCAAGTTGTAAAACATCAGTTTCCACTTATGAAGATAGGGATTGAAGGGAAAGGTATGATATATACATTCAACACCATATTGAGATAAATGTGTCAGACCATATAAAAGATGTCCGGGAATCTTTCCTGCCCTCCAATCCTCATAATAAGATTTAATGGGCACCATATGGTAATAATAAACTTTCATCATCAATTCTATTTATTCAACAAGTCATCTAATCGGTTCATAAAATTAGCAAAATATGTATCATAACTATTTAGCATCTTATTCTCCTTAAGTCTCAACTCTGATAAAACAGGAGTCATATCCAAAGCTACTGTCAATTGCTCTACCAGCCCATCTTTTGAGTGAGAATCAAAAATCGCACCATTCTCTAAAGGATTAACCAAACAGGCGGCTCCTGCCGCAGAAGAGCATAAGGTATAACAACCTGCCAATAATGCCTCATTCACCACCGCTCCAAAACGCTCATAATAACTTGGCAGCACAAATATCTGGCCGACATTATAACAAGCATATAGATCCTTACCTTGCTTTTTCCCAGCGAAAATCACATGGTCAGCCAATCCATTTCTCTCCGCATGTCGCTCTAAAGCCACTCGCTGATCACCATCACCAACAAATAAAAGAATAACCTTAGGATACCTATTTACAACCAAGGCTAAAGCATCCAGTAAAAAGAATAAATTCTTGATATCTATTAAACGACCAACAAACAACAAGACTTGCCTTCCTTCCAAATGATACGTATCCTCCAATATCTTAGAAACAGGCAACGCATTCTCCAATAGCAACCTAAAATCTTGATCTTTTTGGATAATCGGGAAAAACAAAAATTTCTGCTTTACCCGAAAGCGTTTAACATACCAAGACAGCACATCATCGTTTGTCAAGATAATGCCACTGTAAAACTTAACCGCGATAAAACGCATACATCTTTTCACAAGACTTGCGCTTTCAGCAATCTCTTTGCTATCATCACAGATCGTAAAAATAGACAATTTCCAGTTGAATAGAAATTTATAAACCAACAATAATAAACCCAATATATTATACTCACTACAAAACACCACATCCGGCTGTTCCTTCCTCAATATTGAGAAAACCTGTGTCCTAAGATTCTTAATCCCGAATAATCCCGAAGCCAGAAAGCGAGGTACAAATTCCAATCGCCCTCTCAACTCATCTTGAGCGAATGATTGCTCCAATACATCTCCAAACTCAAAATAGAATATAGCATCAAACTCCTTATTCAAGGAATTAAAAAAATCTACTCGATAAGGAGCTATCGCCGGATGAAAAACCACAAGTTTCTTTTTCATTTCAAAATGCGTTTTATCTTTTCGGAGTTCCATACTTTCCTATTTGTCTCCAACTTCATTTTCCAATAAGAACGTCTTTCCGAATTTCCCAACAATAAGAATTGAAGAATACGAATATAACTTTTCAACTGGGTAATAGCAAAGATCAATCGGCAGCCAGAGATACCATAAACCTTTCGAAAATAAATGTATTTGCCCCTCATATAAAAAATAAAGACGAGATTGCTTTATATAAGAAGCACGGCCCTCCAAATGTGTGATCTGAGCCGAAGGCACTGAATATATATCCCAACCCGACTGATGAATCCGAAGACACAATTCTGTCTCCTCATAGTTCATGAAGAAATCCGCATCAAAACCTCCTCCTATCGAAGATAACACTGATCTCCTCACCATCAAATCCGCACCAGTAACAGAAGCCACCTTTATCGGTTTCCCTTCGTGATTGAAAAACAAAGAACGCCCAGACGAAAAACATAGTGAAGGTATATATAAGATCCCCAATAACTCCCATAAAAAAGACGGATATTTACGGCTAAAAGAAGTGGTCGCATTTCCCTTTTCATCGTATAGGTTCCCTCCACAGGCCCCTACAGACGGATGATCTTTCATGAAACGACAAAGTATATCTATCGCATTATTCCGTAAAACTGTATCTGGATTCAAAAAAAAGATATACTCTCCTGACGCATACTCAAGACCAAGATTGTTTGCTCGTCCAAAACCTAAATTTTCAAAAGCTTGTACACATACCGTTTGGGGACAATACTTTCGTATCAACTCTAGATCACATTCTCCAGAAGCATTATCGACAACAATAAACTCATACTCAAACTCCTTCGTATTTTTCTGCACAGACTTAATGCTATCCAGTATCAATGACGCAGTTTTATAGTTCACATAAATGATAGATACATCCATTTCACAAACTATTTGATTCAAAAAATCTTTTTATTATAACACGCCAAGAAAGTTGCACGGGATCAAAATCCGCAAAAACATCCAAGTTTGTCTCACCCGCTATCACTGATTGTAGTCTTGAAGCTAACATATCACTATTATCTTGCTCTACGAAAGATCCATACTTACCCTTTATCAAATCTTCTGCCGCACCGACTTCTGTTGATATTATATAGTTTTTAAACCTTAAAGCCTCATTCAAAACCAACGCATAACTTTCAGATCTAGATGTTAAGACAAAAATTTTAGATCTGTTATAAAAATCCCACAACTTCTTCTTATCATAGATAGCATCTACAACAATCACAGATACCTTTTTTTCCGGATACTGTCGAAAGAAATCATTAATCCTTAGTCTAAAAGACTCTTCTACTGGACCAATCAAATAAAATTTCCAATCTTTTAAATCAACTTTAGCTAAGGCATTCAACAACATTTCAGTATTTTTCTCAAAAGTGCCCAAACGCCCCACTGTTATCATTATATTTTCTTTAATATTTCTTTCTTGAAACCTCATTGAGATCAATTCATCCTCATCGAATCCATTTTCTAGAATCCTTAATTTCCTCTTAAAACAATCTGACAATAAATTACTAGTCATTAATTTCTTATAGTAAGTAGATGTTTCACAAGTTAATAGATCTACCTTTTCCAATGATTGAAGCAAAATATATTTCTTGATCTTATCCCTTAAAAAGCGACTTTCTGCCAAGAACAGCGCATCTATATAGCCATCAAGCTTTACATATACCTTTCCTCTCTTATTAAAGAACTTATATAGCAATATCATGATCGCTGTCATTAATGTATAATGAAAACGAAATAGAATATCTATACTTCTCGCATTTTTGAGTAAGTAAACAACAAAGTTCCATTCTCTATAAAGGAAAAAGCTCGTCGTATTACCTAAGCTTCTCAAAGCCGAAAGCTTTACACCTTTTATAGAAGATGGAAAATCTTTATTCATGGGGGTACTAGGATAGACAATCTCTACTTCATCCCCATATTCTTGTTTCCAATAATAAGGAAAAAGATAAACATCCTTACCCAAATGTACCTCCTCAAAGTGATTAAATATCAACACAAATCTTCTCATACCTTACCTTTCCGCAAATACTCCAATATTTCCTTAAATATGATCGAGTTACCCAGCCACATAATTATCATATAAAAAATTACTGATAATACAATCTTCAAAATTAATAGTACCAGTACATGCTCTATCTGAGAAGTTACAAACCAAGCGATAAAAAACGACAGGAAAGTCGCCAACACATAAGGCAATATATCTTTTATTATATGTATTAAGTGTAAACCTATAAGCTGTGAGGCAATATAATGCCAAAACAAAAGTCCTAGAAAGTAAACGCTGATGTAAGCCCCTAACATATAATATATACCATAACGCAGAAAAGCAAACACACAGAGAAGTTGTATCATCCCAACAAAAACAATACCCCACATATACAAATCAGACTTCCCATGAGAGATCAACAGGTTTGAATATAGATTCCATAAGAAACTCACCGCTCCCCATATGCAAAAAAGTTGTAGGAAGGGTACGCTGGGTAGCCATTTATCTCCGATAAGCACACAGATAAATTCTTTTCCGACAAAAGCAAGACCAAGCATCACCGGAAAGGATACGAAGGAGCCAAAACGGACCATTTTCCTGAACACATTCCTTTGCCGGCACAAATCATCCCCCACCGAGACTAGAACCGGTTGAGCGACACTATTGATCATCCCTGAAATAAACGTATTACCCATACCCTGCCATTTATTACCTTGAGAATAAAATCCTACTTGTCGAGCATCATAGAACCGCCCTAATAATACAGAAAATATATTCGTATTAATTTGGGTAAACACATTGGTCAAGAAGAGCTTCACGCTAAAAGAGAACATATGCCTCAATGGGGAAAAATCAAATTCAAATGTAGGACGCCACGGAGAGACATAGCACTTCAGCAAAGAATTAATCGTCACGTATGACATACTCTGCAAAGCGATCGCCCAATAAGCGAAGCCATTTAAGGCGAGACTAACCCCTATAATCCCCGAGAAGAACAAAGACAGAATATCAATTTTGGCCTGTTCCTTAACCATCAGCCTTTTAAACATGACCGTATAAGGAACGGAAGCAATCCCAGAGACGAAAAAGCTAATGAACAAAACACGGGATAAAGCTGTTAGTTCCGGTCGGTGATAGAACTCAGAAATCAACGGCGCAGCCAGAAACAGCACTAAATATAAAATCAAACCGATAAAAAAGGTAAACCAAAACACCGCATTATAATCCTTATGAGTCGCATTTTGATTATTTGTTAGCGCTACCGTAAATCCACTATTGATAATCGTACCAGCAATTCCACTAAATATCGCCAACATCCCTACCAACCCATAATCCTCCGCATTAAGAATCCGAGCCAGATAAATACCAAACAACATCCCCAGCAACTGCTGTACCCCATTGCTCACCCCTCCCCAGAAGAGCCCTTTCGCTGTCTTATCTTTTAGTGATTGTTCTGCCATTTGATATTTACGGTAAAAGTGCCACAAAGATAAACATTTACTCTTGGGTAACGGGCAAAACCCGGAAGCTTTTCATACTTTATGTATAAAATAACAAATAGTACGTATGGAAATATGAATTAGTATCAATAGAAAACACCAATTAGTATCAATAGAAATCCGGATTTCTATTGATACTAATTAAAAAGTCTCGCACCTACTAGATATAATAAATTAACAATCAGAAATATACAAAACAAACCCATTCTAATATAGCTTATTGTATATTTTTACATTTTACTAGTCTTGCGAACTAAAGGAAGCGAAACAGGCACTCGTAGACTAATAGCCACATACACGGACATTGACAGACATAAACCGACACAGACCGATTTGCCTCATACGGCTCGCGATACCTTTGTCATGTTTTCGAAAACAAGGTAATTCATTTAATCATCTTTTAAAATTTAGAAATTATGGCAGTAAAGTACAGATTGATCGAGAGAAAGAACTTGGGTAACGACAAGACAGAAACACCCAAGAAACAGTATGCGCAAGTGGTCTATGGAGATCTTGTAGAGTTCGAGACTTTCCTCGAGGAAGTGGCAGATGGAAGTGGAGTAGGCTCCGCCCAAGTCAAAGCGGTACTCGACCGTATCAATATCGTGTTGAAACGAAATCTCGCGCAAGGGCGCAGGGTGAATGTAGGCGAATTGGGTAATTTCCGTTTTGGGGTAGGTTCTACGGGAGCCGCTACCACCGAGGAGTTTACCACCAGTTTGATCAAAGAGCCTAAAGTCGTCTTTAGCCCCGGAAAGGCCTTGAGAATAGCTAAGAAACTCACTAATTTCGAGAAAAAGGAACTCTCCGAACCGCAAAGCGGGGGTAGCCAAGACAGCGAAAGCCCTGACGAGATCTAAAATCTCAATCTCTATTCGCGGTGGATTTATGCTTTCAATACGTAAATCCACCGTATTGTTTCCAATATAAAACAAAAAGCAAGCGGATGCGTTTCTACATCTTAAACGTATGATGATTATCATCCGAGACGAGAAACGAACCATCCAAGTCCAAGAGAGAACGATCGAGGTAGTCCCTATCTGGGAATGGATTCTCAAGCCTTCCCCGCATAAATCCTCCGTATAATATCCACCACCTTCATACCTTCCAAGACGTTGGTCGTTATGATCTCGCCGGGGGCGCCGGAAAGGACATTGACCACGTTACGGATCACGAAGTTGTGGTTTTGGGCGGAGCCTTTGTAAGGGCCATAATCATTGCCGGGGTTGGTAGGGGCCAATTCCGGCATTTTATACCCCTTGATATGGCAATATTCTACCTCATTCATATATTGACCGCCGATTTTCACGCTGCCATTCTCAGCCACGATCAGCATGCTGCTTTCCAGATTCTTGTCCCATACCGCCGTAGAGTAGCTCAAACTACCCATTCCACCGTTCACGAAATTAAAATTCACGAAACCGGAATCCTCAAAGGCGGTCAGTTTCTCGTGGTTGAAGTCGGCGAAACGGGTCTGGATATTACAGATATCCCCGAATAACCAGTACATAATGTCGATGAAATGGGAGAATTGGGTGAATAAGGTACCACCATCCAAGGCAGCGTCGCCATGCCATCCTCCGGGTTTATAGTAGCGTTCGTCACGGTTCCAGTAGCAATTCAGCTGCACCATATAAATCTGGCCTAATTTTCCGGACTCAACCATCTCCTTGATCCAGACCGAAGGCGGGGAATATCGGTTTTGCATCACGCAAAATACCTGCTTACGGAATCTCAGCGAGGTATAAACCACTTTCTCGGCATCCGCCAAGGTCAAGGCCATAGGCTTTTCTATGACCACATGATGTCCGCTTTCTATCGCTTGGATCGCCATCTCGGCATGTAAACCGTTGGGTGTACAAATATTCACCACATCTATATCCAATCCCAAACGGAATAGTTCATCTATATTCCGGGCGAAAGGGACCGCATAAGCCTCGATCCCCAGCTCCTCTTTCGGACGGATATCACACAAAGCGACCAACTCCGCCCCTTCATCCCGGGTAATCATCTCGGCATGACGCTTACCTATATGACCACAGCCGATCACGGCGAAACGTATCTTCTTATTCATAAAACACTTATTCATTAAAGAAGTACAAAAGTACTTCTTTTAGCAACAAGAACCTAAATATTGCCTTAAAAACAAAAAATGGGCTGAGAACTATCTTATTCTTTATATTATTCACACTCATATTAAATTTATTCCGATATTTAGGACGTTAATCTTAAAAACTCATTTTACAATGAAAATCATTGATAGCACATTACTAAATACCGTAAGCGAACAAGCTAAGACAAACTCACGCTTACGAATGAATTATAACTTCCATAAACAAATGGATGAGCCTGTTCAAAGATTATTAAATGCTCTTGAGCCAAATACATATTTACCTCCTCATAGGCATCTCCAAGCCCAAAAACAAGAGATATTCCTCGTACTAAGAGGGAGTGTACTTACATTTTTGTTTGATGACAAAGGCACAATTACACAAATCCACGAGATTAACCCTGCTAAAGGTGTTTTCGGTATGGAAATAGAGCCAGATATATGGCATTCTTTTATTATTCTAGAAACCAATACTGTTATATATGAAATCAAACAAGGGCCATTTGCTCCTATAGACCCTAAAGATATGGCCCCATGGGCTCCAAAACCCCAAGAAACAGAAGCTGCGCAAAATTACATACAGGAACTATTATCAGCTTATCAACCCCAATATATAATCCACCCAACCGCAGAAGTAGCACCTTCCGCTACAATCGGAAATAAAACCATCATTGAGAACCATACAATAATCGGAGAGAATGCAAAGATTGGTGAACAATGTAAAATACACCGGAATATCTACGTAGACAATGATGTGCAAATAGGGAATAAAGTAAAGATTCAAGATAATGTCATGATTCCGCACGGAGTTACGATCGAGGATGGAGTATTCATAGGCCCCGGTGTAGCTTTCACTAATGATAAATGGCCTAGATCGATCACGGAAGATGGGGAATTAAAGACCTCCGAAGATTGGGTTTGTTCCGAAACCATCGTAAAATACGGAGCCTCTATCGGAGCGAACGCTACTATAGTTTGCGGAATAACTATCGGAGAGTGGGCCATGATAGGTGCTGGAGCGGTCGTAACCAAGGACGTACCGGCACATGCGATAGTGATAGGGAACCCGGGAAGAATAATTAACCAGAAAGTAAGATGAGACAGTATATAATTGATTTCATACAAACCATTTGCATATCCGTATTCGGTTTAGCGATTGTAGCATCATACAAATTATATAATAGAAAAAAATCCATACGGAGCAGGGAAAAATATCTATCCACTCACTATAAGAGTGACAACGAAATAGAATTCGTATGTACCGACTTCGATTTTTTCGATCATGATGAAAAATATGAACAAGAATTGATGTATGTAACCCTTTCTGACACTCAAATACGATATGATTTCACCATATCTATAGACGAAAACCTCAAAAAAGGCCATTTCAAAAAAATCGATGATTTCATCAATGAGTTTTATCCAGATAAAATTGATACAGCATCCTTAATCCAATCCATCCTTATCCAAGAACCACCTTCCACTGGAGAGAACCTCATCCAATATGGCATCCAGTCTTTATCCAGAGGCAGAATCGACTTTGAGGGAAGACCAGAAGCCTCTTCTCTCTATATCACATTATGCGAGATCGACAAAAAAACCGCTTGGCTAATTGATAACATCTACAAACGTCTAAGAGAACAAGACGAGAACGTATTACGCCTAAAGAGCCGGGAACTAAAATTTAAGGTAAGTCAACTTAACAGCATTCTTGACCTAGAGAAACTTCTTATTTTTATGACTACAATACAGATATCCGGCTTTATCGCATGGAAAAAATCAGATAAAGGAACTGTTAAATTAATATTTCAACAAAAGGAAGATAAAGAACTGTTTTACGCATACGATTTTCCTTTGTATGCCCACAAAAATAACATCTTACTACCTATGAATGGAAACAATGCCTCATTAGACTATACCCGACTAATCCAACAAGAAATCTTAAACCATTATTCCCAGCCAACACAAAAACAAAAATACGACATCGTGATTACAGATATTTGTTTAGACTACACCCATGGGTTTCATCTAAAACTACTCAGTTACGCCGGATACACAGGAGAAAAGGAAATCAAGTCTCACAAAAACTCTATAGCTTTAAACATCGAGTACACTGAACTAAGGAATCATCTCACTTACAAATGCAAGAATAAAGAGATAGCCTTATATGCTCTTTCTCTCAGTCAAAAAGCGAGACATAATATCGAGTGTTTCTTAAATAATCTAGATTAAGCCATATGATACACCTATTTTATCCCTTATTATCAAACAGCCATCTATATCAGTTTATTACAGACTGTTTTTCATTTTCTATCCCAATTGTTGTCATCGGAATATTGGGTACTATAATCATAGAGGTCTTACTCTCTTATTTTTCTCCCTTGATTAAGAAGTTCAAGGACTATCTAAAAAAAAATAAACTGGAGAGAAAAATCAAAAAGATAACACACTCTAACTATACACCTTTAATATCTAGTTTCACATACGAGATAAATGGGTTCCCTATTGATATCACCTCTAACCGATTCATTTGGCCTATTCCTACAGATGGAGACAGAAGGACTCGGCTAAATAAAAAACTCCACTTCGGAAAACCTCAAAGAACAAATGAACACACATATATATATAAGGAGAATATAGAAAAAATAATAAAAGATTACTTCCAGCCATATATTCCCAATGCTAATAAGTTCCTAAATGAAACAGCAAATGAGATAACAGATAAGTTCATAGAAGATCTCAAAGCCAATAAACTCCGTTTTAACAAATGGCTTTATGGAGTCTCTAAAATCAAGGGAAAGAAAATGATCCAACTATATCATTCCGATTACTTTACATTTAAATTCACAGTACATGTCTATAACAAATTGAAAAAAATCATATCAACAAATTCACTACAGACTCCATTATCCCACTACACAGATCTGAAGCATATCGAACGATTAAAACCATTTCTGAACTCCATCGGAATAGGGGGATTTCTAATTCTTGACAGAGGAAAGGGAGATGAGATTGTCTTTGGTTGGAGGGATAATCGTAGTTGTGAGAGTGGAGGGTATTGGCATTTTACATACGATGAAACTTTTACTCCCGATGATGTCGCAAATGACACAAAAGGCGAAAATGGTATGATCACTTGTCTAAAGAGGGCGCTATTTGAGGAAGTTGGCCTTACATATCATCAACAAAAAATTTGTATGCATCCCAATCATATGGGAATTATCGATGCTGGAATTATCCATACGGATGGAGACGATAATCGGTTTGAGTTTGAGGTATGCTCATTCGCCCGTCTCTGTTTTTCCGACGAATTCACGATTGATGATTTCATTAATAGCTACCAATTCGCTAAAGATGCAGCGATAGAAACCAGCAACCTGCATTTCGTACCAATAACCGAGCTAGACGAATTCTTAATGAATGAGAAAAACAGTTTTTCTCCCGAAGCAAGGCATCTCTGTCTGCAACTAAAAACACGAATTGAAGAAGAGGTCATTGCCAACGATTACACATGTTTTGAGGACATCAAACGAGCAAGAGAGTCTCAATCTATACATAAAAATCTTTAATCTTACATACAATATACTCTTGAACATCCTCTTCCATCTCCGTATGTATAGGGAGGGAGAGGACGTTTTGTGTAAGGCGTTTAGCTACAGACAAGTCGCCTCCATGCCGAACATGATCCTTAAACGCAATTTGTTCTTGCATTGGAACGGGATAGTAAATCAAGGCAGGGATTCCATGTTCTTTTAAATAATTTTGCAAAGCCTCACGACGGCCATCCAAGACCTGTATCGTATATTGGTGGTATACATGTGTTGAGGAAGGAATACAAGTAGGCAACAATATACCATCCAAGCTTGATAAGCCTGCATCATATCGCCGGGCAGCAGCTTGTCGGGAGGCAATAAAGTCATCTATATGTTTTAATTTAGCATTTAAGATAGCCGCCTGTAAGGTATCAAGGCGGGAATTACAACCTATAATCTGATGATGATACTTTACATTTTGTCCATGCACCGTAGTCATACGGATTTCTTCTGCCAAGTCCGCGTCATGTACGATCACAGCTCCTCCATCACCATAACATCCTAAAATCTTTGTCGGGAAAAAAGACAAAGCGCCAATATCGCCTATCGTCCCGGTCTTTCTTGAGGTTCCGTCCGGGAATGTATATTCCGCACCCAATGATTGCGCATTATCTTCAATAACATATAAATCATTTTTCCTAGCCAATTCCAATATCGGATGCATATCACAGCTTTGTCCAAAAAGATGGACCGCAATGATAACCTTCGTACGATCCGTTATAGCTTCAGCTATGGCTTCCGGAGAAATATTAAAAGTACGCTCATCTACATCAACCAAAACGGGAACCAGACCTAATAAAACCGCAGCCTCAGCCGCCGCCGCATATGTGAACGCCGGCACTATTACCTCATCTCCTCGCTTTAAATTCAAACGCATCAAAGCGATTTGTAAAGCATCGGTACAGTTTCCACAGGGAATCACATACTCCGTATCTAAATAAGCTGCCAGATTTGAGCCAAAAACCTTCACCATCGGGCCATTAATAAAAGAGCTACTCTCTATCATTGAAAACATAGCTTCATCTATCTCTTCCTTTAGTCGATGATATTGACCAACTAAATCAACCATTTGTATTTTTTTCTCCATATCTGCGATCTTATTATTTAAAAATGAAAAAGGAAGGACATTCAAATAGCACTTGAATGTCCCTACTTTTAATTATGCCATTCCAAAAGGATTTCCTATTTCACCTCACTACCCGGTTTCACCTCTTTCTCCGGAGTGATAACCGCCAGCTTTCCATCAAAATTCTCAGCGGAGAGAATCATGCCCTCGGAAACAATGCCTTTCAGCTTACGGGGAGCTAAGTTAGCGATGAAGCAAACTTGCTTGCCTACCAATTCCTCGGGTTTATAATGTTGGGCGATGCCCGATACGATCGTGCGTTTCTCCAGGCCATCGTCGATACGGAACTGAAGCAGCTTATCCGCTTTCGGAACTTTCGTGCATTCCAGAACCGTACCCACGCGGATATCCAGTTTCATGAAATCATCGAACTCAATATTCTCACGGATCGGTTTCGCCTTATAATTCGCTTCCTCATTCGCTTTCTTCGTATCCAATAATTTCTGCACTTGGGCCTCGATCACGCTATCCTCTATCTTCTCGAACAACAACTCTGCCTTGCCCAATTGATGACCGGCCTCCAATAGATCCGTAGCACCTAGGCGATTCCATCCCAACGGCTCTACATTCAGCATCTTGTTCAGTTTCTCCATGCTAAACGGCAAGAACGGCTCAAAAGCGATCGCCAGATTAGCCGTAATCTGCAAAGCGATGTTCATGATCGTAGCGACACGAGGCATATCCGTCTTCGCCAACTTCCAAGGCTCCATATCAGCGAGATACTTATTTCCGATACGGGCCAGGTTCATCGCCTCTTTCTGAGCGTCACGGAAGTGGTAGGTATCCAACAGGCGTTCCACGTTCTCTTTCACATCCGCGAAATCCTTCAAGGTCTGACGATCGTAATCCGTCAACTCGCCAGCCGCCGGCACCTTACCCTCGAAATACTTATCCGTAAGGACTAACGCACGATTCACGAAGTTCCCTAAGATAGCGACCAACTCGTTATTATTACGAGCCTGAAAATCTTTCCATGTGAAATCATTATCCTTTGTCTCTGGAGCGTTGGCCGTCAAGACATAGCGCAACACGTCTTGCTTACCCGGCATATCCACCAAATACTCGTTCAACCAAACCGCCCAGTTGCGGGAAGTAGAGATCTTGTCGCCCTCCAAGTTCAAGAACTCATTAGCAGGGACATTCTCCGGCAAGTTATAAGAACCTTCCGCTTTTAGCATGGAAGGGAACACGATACAATGGAATACGATATTATCTTTACCGATGAAATGGACCATTTTAGTCTCTGGATCCTTCCACCAAGTCTCCCAACTATCCGGCAGCAACTCCTTCGTATTAGAGATATAACCGATCGGAGCGTCGAACCATACATACAGCACCTTTCCTTCCGCCCCTTCTACGGGAACAGGGATACCCCAATCCAAATCGCGACTCACCGCACGGGGTTGCAGACCCATATCCAGCCAACTCTTACACTGCCCGTAGACGTTCGGCTTCCATTCCTTATGATCCTCCAAGATCCATTTACGCAAGAATGGCTCCCACTTATCCAAAGGCAGATACCAATGCTTCGTCTCACGCATCACCGGCTTGCTGCCACTGATAGCGGATTTCGGATCGATCAAATCCGTCGGGCTAAGGGAAGTACCACAAGCCTCACACTGGTCACCATATGCCTTCTCGTTTCCACAATGCGGACAAGTACCCGTGATATAACGGTCGGCCAAGAATTGCTTCGCCTCCTCATCGTAGTATTGCTCGCTTGTTTTCTCGATGAATTCGCCTTTATCATACAATGTACGGAAAAAATCCGAGGCCATCTGATGATGCGTAGCGGAAGTAGTACGTGAATAGATATCAAACGTGATACCGAACTCCTCGAACGATTTCTTGATAATACCGTGGTAACGATCCACCACATCCTGCGGCGTGATCCCCTCCTTCTTCGCTCTCAACGTGATGGGTACCCCATGCTCGTCCGAACCACCAATCATCAACACTTCCTCTCCCTTCAAACGAAGGTAACGGGCATAAATATCAGCAGGCACATACACCCCGGCCAAGTGTCCGATATGCACCGGTCCGTTCGCATACGGCAACGCCGTAGTAATCAGCGTTCTCTTAAAATGTTTTTCCATACCTTGTGTTCTCTTTTTGAGGGGCAAAGGTACGGAATAATTTGGTTAGACGAAAAAGAATAATTTCCTTTGTGAGTGAGTTTCCTCTTAATGAGGCTAGGAACTTTACCTCTAATAATAATATATATGGGAAGAAGACATAAAAACAAGGTATAAAAAAAGAGCTTACCGCTAGGGGACATAAGGCGGAAGCTCTTGGCATCATCGAAAAAGGTAATTTCTTCGACAAAAAGAAGATTATTATAATAAAGATCGAAGATAAGATTTACACAGCGTCCATTACTACTTCCGAGAAGGGGACTTTAATCTCGTTTATTTAAATCCAAACCTATACACCAGCGCCAACCGGAAATTAAGCATGAAATGGGTCGCTGAGAAATTCTCCGTAGTCTCGCTCACCTGTGCATCATAATCCCGCTCGTAAGTGGAAGCATCAAAGATAATTCGTGAGCCAAAGCCAAACCCAGCCTCAAAAGCGAAATTCCCGGAGATAGGTTGCAAATAATTCAGCATCGCCCCGATACCGAAGAACTGTCCAGTCTCTCCATGTCCTAACGGCTCATTATCGCGCACGTTGAAGTTTCCGTATTTCATCTGCAAGCCCACGTTGAATCCCCGATAAGTACCATCATCGTTAAACCATAGTCGAGGCTCCAAAGATAGCACCGACACTCCCCACAAATTATTAGGATTCCCTTTATAACCAAACCGAGAATACATACCTCCCAATACGACAGAACCCCAACCTCCAAACATATACTCCAATTCCAAGTTTGGCATGATAGACCCTGTCTTCAATTCCGCTCCCTCCTTACCGACACTTAAACCCGGGGGAACCGTCATCCAAGGCAGTACATTCGTCCTAACAGTCAAATTTGTCATTTGGAAAGTAGGATAGACTTTCTCCATCGTCACGGCACGAGTCTCCGCCTGTCGGGGCTGATATGCGGTAGACTGCCGTTCCGGAGCTTGAGGCTCAGGGGTTACAGCTACCGTTGCCTGCCGAGTAATCTCAGGTTCCGTCCGAGCCGGTTGAGAGACTACCGGCGTTTGCCTCACCTTCTCCTGCGCAGGAGGAGCCACCGGAACCATCGCCCCTTCCTCATAAGGAAGATCGGCCTTATTGCTGATCACGACATAAGCGAACACCTCATCATCCACGCAAAGATCCGGATCATTGAGCACGTAAATATAAGGGACCTCCGTATATCGTTTTAGGCTTGCCGAGATAGCAGGTATAGACTGATCCGTGGAATAAAAGATCTGCTTATTGGCAAACTCCGGCATAGCGAAATAAAGCAGATACACATGCACGCTATTCCCCCACTCCCCACTACGGTCTACATAGAAGGAGATTTGTTTATTATCAAGCTCGTATTTGTTTTTCAGATATTTCCTCACGGTATTCCCCCGCCACATGGCAGTGTTGACAGCGGTTTTGGATACCGCTCCTGTCTCAGTATAGATATGCGAGACGATCAGCACATGAAACTCCCCATCCATCAAAGGATTCATCACCGGCCAGATTTTCCGATTGAGTCGCTCCATCTCTATTGAATTATTCCCGTAGGTAGCTTGTAGATCAGCCTCTCCGGGTATAAAGGAAAACAAGAATGAATCGCCCTTGGATTTCTCATTCTCCGATTGCCCATGGGCCATAAAGATTGAGAGAAGCGAAAAACAGAATAGAATAATTAGCGAATGTCTCATACCTTGTTCTTTATGTTATATTTTTTGCAAAGTTACTACAAAAAGTAAGATACGTAATATCATTACACTTGGAAATCGGACGGAGAATCTGGATAAATGGAGACAATCACTCGTAAGGATTGACCTCGACCGGTATCTCGACAATCTCCACCGTTCCGTTTACATTGATGCTCAACGTCAATGTACCTTGCGTATTCGAAAGGCTATATTTCACGTTGTAGTTCTTCTTGGCCGTGGTAGTAGTACCATCCTTTTCCTTTATCGGTGACGAGGTAGCGAATGTCTTGGTCTCGTCTGCGATCAACTTGCCTTCTATGCGGATATATACATTCGAGAGACCGGGTTTCACAAACAAAGTCTTACCGATTTCTAGGGTATTTACAGCGGATAGCAGGGAATATTCAGGGTTCTCTTTCGTAGGATCGGCAGCGGTACCGGTGTACACATAAAGCTTAGTGATCGTAGCCATCTTCTGCAACTCGGCGAACGTTCCCGGATCGATCGTGATGATCGAGTTGGTGAGCGTGGCGGTGATAGAGGCCTTTGCAGCCGCGGCGTTGGGAGTGACGGTTACGATTTCCGTTGTCTTCCCTGCAAGCATGGGGCTGTCGAACTGCAAATCGCCGATCATTTGGCTGTACGTAGCCGATAGTTCCGTATAGGTACCGGCGGGAACGGCCCTTGTGGCCCCATCAGCGAAATCGGAGGATTTACCTAAAGTAATAGGGCTGCCACCTTTTGTACCGGTGATCACCAGATTGTTTTTAACTTCGTCACTGATCGTGACCGTTGATGTAGCTTTCGTTGTTACACTAACGGAGGCATCTGCCTCAAGGGCAAGGTTAAGCTTGCCGGTCTCTGTGATAGCCGACGGGTTTCCGGAATCCTCTAGGATGTTGCTACAGGAGGGGAGGAAGACTAATGCCAGGGCAGTTAAGCCAAATAAGAGTATTTGTTTCATATTTATTGTTCTATACTATAATAAACGTTTATCTTATAAACTATTGAATGAGTTTGCCCTACCCCATAACTATTATTACATTTTATATAGTTATTAGAGGATGATAATACAGAAAAACGTTTTTCTTCGACTGTTTCACTGTTAGGATTAAAAATAGTAGCACCCGCAACCGTTGTTCGAAACAACTCATTTGTTCCTATAAACAAACTAAAAGTAGTACCACTCGTTGCTCCCTGCACATGATATTTTGTATCAATTTCCACATTCAGCTCTTTTGGAACATAAAATTTATTAAACAAAATAGATTGAGGATTAGATGTAGCATTCTTTCCCAATTGTACATAACCGCTCTCCCAGCTAAGCTTTCCCTCCCCTGTCCATTCTTCTTGTTTCGGCGGCTCCGCCTTATACGGCAACCCCGTCACATGGCAGTCACTTGGAGTGGAAATCTTCTCTGTCCCATCAAAAATAACCGCCGCTGTCAGCGAGTGCTTTTTCCAAGCAAGGGAAGTGAAACTTGCTTTTGCACCATAGGCAAACTCTCCTGATTCTTGTCCGGTATCCGTTTTATAAGAACTCTTCAACAAACTCGAATAATTCGGATTATTCAATATACCCTCAGCTATACTTGCCGTAGCCACGATATCAACAATGCTTGATCCATCCATCGCATTCGCAGCGGTAGGATTATTCTCTTCCGCATAAACCGAATAACTCGTGCGACCGGAAACACTTACGGAGAAGTCCGGCTCTGTAACCGCAACATCTACCGGAGGAAGCGTAAACTCCTCGCCTGTTCGCAGTCTAATAGAGGTAGACAACTTACATCCCTTCGGGACATACGGCCATCCCTCCACCACAGTCATGGCACCAGTAAGATTATTACCTGAATAAGTCCGGATAGGCGTGTCATTGTATAAAGCACTGATTGTCCAAGTATCTACCAACTCAATAGGAACCCCTTCCGCTACACAGCCCAACGTTATCCTAGAACCCGTCAGCAGACCTTCTTCATACGTTGGTGTAGCAAGTGCTTGCATCTGTATGTTCGAGAAGATCGACAAATCCGGGTCACACTGAACGATATATTGCTTACAAGCCTCCGCTTGATCAATCAAGTCCCATCCCTTCGGGGTCGCCGACTTGTCCAATAGATTCGTACCTTCGAACAGAGCTTTCACCGTCTGCCCGGAACGAACAAACAAGGTTCCCTCCGAAACCTCATGGGTAGCTAAAACATCGGAGGCTTCTCCCACCTCTACCGTCAGTTGCCAAGTCTTATAATGCTTTCTCAGATTTTCACTTACCGCAGCCACCAACATCGTATTCGCCAAGGAAGTCTCAATGGATTCCACCAAGCTCTCTCCCGGCACGATACGCACCTCCTTGGAACCATAAAAATAAGGACTCTCTTGGATCAGTTCATTCGTTCCCGCATATACCTCCAGAGTATAAATGCTCGTAGGCAACTCCAAGTTCTGCCCCTCTATCTCTGAAAAGGGTTTCGGATACCCTTCATACGAAGTACCCCCTTGCTTAATATCAATCATGAAATCCGTTTTTGCGGGAATATACGTATCGGGCAACGTAAGCGTTCCCGCCTTCGTCTCCACCTCTGCGGAAACAGCGGCCGAGATATCCCCCAGCGTAAGCCGGAGATACCCTGTGCCCTCCCCCTTCGGGGCAGAAAGCTCCTCGCCCACGCAAGCGGAGAGTGTCGCGAGCAGGGCGAAGAAGGGTAAATATATGTACAAGTGAATATGTCTCATTGCTTTCATCCTATCGTTTGTTTTCCTTATTGTTAGTCGTAAATCAATTCACATTCATCCAGCCAAAGCTTGCTACCCTCGCCACCCGTGAAGTAATCGCCATACTTGCTAGCAGAAGCGACTACCACGATGTATTTAGGCGTACGGTTCGTGTAGCGGTAATCCAGCACGATATCCGCTTGCGTCCACGAGGAGACAGACTCGCCCTTCGTCAGCTCGCCGTAAGCGATCACTTTCGGATCCGAAGGGTCAAAGAGCTGACGTTCGGAAGGCCGGGTACGGATCTCCAGCGGAGCGTCCCAGTCAGTCAAGGCGATATAGACCTGACACGAGTCCGGGCGACCTACCAAATATTTGAAATCATCGTCGCCCGACTTGTTGATCGGAACGCAATTGTATTTATAATGGATCCGCAACTTCGAGGGGAAGCTCGTGAAGGGACGGCCGAATTGCAACACACCGTTCGTCCCGTCCGTCCGCACGTAAGTACCCGTAAAGATGTTGCCGGCAGCAAACTTCAAGACGATATATTTCGACTCCAGCGAGGCAGCTTGCCCACTTCCCGTGCTCGTCTCGGTAGTAGGCGTGGAGTTGCTGTTACCCACGGTGGTAGCCCCTTTGTTTCCCGTATCCCAGAAGGAGGTTCCTCCCTCCGCCCAAGGTTGCCAAAGCGTATTCTTGCCCGCGGGCACGGAACTCCAGTCATCGAAGCTCCCGTTCGTCAAGGGTACCGCCTCCGCCGTGGTAAAAGATTGCTCCTCTCCCGCTGTTCCATCTACCGATACCCGGTATTGGTAGGCAGTGGCAGCCTTCAGCCCCGTCAGCGAGGCCGTAAAGGAGGTACCGGACACCTTCACAGCCGAAGTCGCCAACGTGCTCCAAGCCGCATCCGCCTGTCGCTTATACTCCACGACCGGTGTCTTCCCGCTCTGGATCTTTCCGGAAAGCGTAGCACGGGTTACCATCGCAAAAGCTTCCGCACCACTTGCGTTACTCTCCTTATGATAGACGAAGACATTCCATTTCGACATCGTCTCCTCCCAGTTATACCCCACATAGAACTGCCGGGGACCTTTCGAATAATCTTTCTCCGCCGGATCGGTAGGATCCGGTTCCACACGCCCGAACTCCCCACCAAGCATCATGCTGTTCACTTGCAGGTCGCTTAACGATTGATCCGGAGATACATAGATAATCACGTTACGGTTCACCGGATCGATCACGGCATCCGCCACTTGCCCCGTCACGTCCACTTCTCGTTTGATCAATTGCGTCACCGACACCTTCCAGACATATTCCTGATACGTTTTCACCGTAAAGGAAACCGGCTTGGTAAAATCCACCCGCGTATTCGCATCGGAAGAGATACTGTCCAAAGAGGCGAAACCCGTTGTCGGGAAACGGAGTATATCCGCACACGCAGCCGAATCGGCCATCAAGGTAGCTCCCTCTGTCACTTTCAAGGATTTTATCTTCAAACGGGAGAGATCCACCGAGTCGTTCACGAATAGGGTCACCGTGCGGGCCTTCGCATCGATCGTAGCCTCCACGCTCTGTCCCTCCTCACCGGCACGCTGCCCCTCCACCGTCATCGAAAGGATGGCTCCCTCCAACAACGGATAAGGGATATCATCTTCAATCACGCAAGCGGTCAATGATAACAGACATATTATATAACAGATTATATTTCGATTCCTCATCTTCATTCCTTACAGATAAAACGTCATACCAATATTGATCGAGAAGAGATTGATCTTGAAATTTCCGGAAGAGACCCGCTGCCGTCCCTCCTCTACTTTGTTTGTTTCTTGATCGATCCACTTGAAGTCGAAGCCCATCACACCAACCGACACCTCTACCGCCGACCAATCCGTGATAAACGCCGTCATACCCGGGGCGAAACCGATCTGCATATTCTGTACTGTTTGATACGAGCCGTCATACTCCGCACCGGAACCGGTAGAGTTCTTTCCCGTGCCATACCCATACGTCAAGCGAGCCTCGTTGAAAAGACCGAAGATCTTGCTTTTGCCGATCGGCATATACGTCCGGATAAAGCAAGAGGCCTCATACTTATGCTCCAGATAATACAAATTCTTTAAACTGATATTGAAATCCTCGCCCAAGTTCAAGTCGAAATTACCCAGATCCAAGTAATTCCGCTTATAGGCGAAACGTGCGCCCATAGAGATATTATCGCGAAAGAAATAACCGAAATAAGGGCTTACGCTAAAGTCGTATCCCTTCCCCTCGATATCCTTGAGGACGAGGAAATTCAAGTTACTCTCGTTATGCTCCGAATAAGATACCGTACCACCAGCCATCCATGTTCCTTTAGGAATAAAGACTGTCTTCTGTATCTCGCGGTCGATACGTTGCATACGCCGTTGAGCCTGTGCCTCACCGACACCACCCAACAACAAAAAAAATACACCCAATAGGGGAACTATCAAAGTCTTATACATTATTCACCTTCTATTTAAATTCAAATATCTCCGGACGAACCTCGCTGACCTTCCACACGCCTAATTCCCCGAGCCTAAGAGCTTGGGGGAATCACCATAGATGAGTTCGAGGTCATCGAGGTACAAAACACTCGAATCACAACCCACAAAATAATCGCCATACTTACTCGAAGAGAAGACGATGATGATATGGGTAGGCTTTTCCACCAAATTGCGATAAGTCAAGTCGATCGAGAACTGCTTCCACTCCGAAGAAGTAACGCATTCCGCATCAGGCAATACACCATAAGCGATCACGTCGAAACCGCTGGCATCCTTACCGGTTCTTAAGATAGAAGCGAAATCTTTCGAAGTTCCTGTCATATCCGTGTTGTCCAACCGATACGTTCCGTTCGTGAGAACGATATAAGCAGACCAAAGATCCGGATCATCTTTTGCTACAGGAGTCCCTGGAATAGAGGTAATGCCTGAAACTCTATTTATATTACCTCCTTTATATTGGAACCATCCTTTTAGTTGAGTAGGACGAGAAGTGAAGGGACGACCGAAATCAATCTTGGCACCTTTTGTACCCACCAAACTAACAAATTGTCCGACATATAAACTAGCTGCCGCAAACTTGAGTACAGCCCATTTAGATGCCAATTGCGCTGACATACCTCCTGTATGGACTGTTTCCGTATCACCGAAAGTATTGCTTCCTATATAAGTTGCTCCTCCTGGATTGCTGGAGTCCCAGAAATCTTTTACTGCGCCTAGATAACTTATCTTGCCATCCGCAACCCACGTTTCCATATCACCATAAGGTAGAGGAGTAGCACTTTCTGTTTTAAACATCACCTCATCGCTCGCATACTGATCACTCCCCTTACTATAAACAAGACGATACATATATGCCGTTTCCGGTTGCAAGCCCGTCAGAATAGCTTTATAATTCTCCCCCTCTTGCGTGGAAGCTAAAGTATTCCAATTCGCATCGTCCTTCTTTTTCCACTCAAATCTCATCGCACTCGGATCCAGCACGAAAGATTCCGACTTAGACAAAATACTTCCTTCCAAATGGGCGAACCGGCTCCATAACACAGCCGGAGTCTCTGCGCCCAGTTGCGTGGAAGCGACCGTAGGTACCTCGAAGGTATAGGTATATTCCTTTTCCGAGTCATCTGCTTCCACGGTAATCCCGCCATTGCCGGAATCCCCCAACTTGCAATTCAAGATATAATGATCGCGCGCCTTTACACCCGTAATCGGTTTCTCCAACGCTGGGAAAGTAGTCCCTGCCATATTGGTCACAGCGGTTCTCACGGTCAAATCCCCCACCGGGAAATAAACCACCCGCTCAGTCGGAGAGCAAGTAGCCGACTGCGGAAGCACCCCTGAGACAGAGGAAACGACCTCCATCGCCAAGCTCTTAAACACACTCAACACGGAGGTATCGAAACGGAATGTCACTTTCACGTTTGCCAACCGGCAAACAATCGAGGCCGACACCGAACTGCCATCCGCAGGAATGGTCACCGTTGTGGAACCCATATAATAAGGGATACCCTCACCCGAGGCATTCCCGTCAAAACCGTTTGAGGAAGCGGCTATCGTATAATTCCCCGGGGACAGCATCATTTCTTTCCCTTTCCACTCCAGATCAAAATTGTCTGTGCGTTTCACGATGTTCCCACTGGCATCCTCGATCTCCACATGCAGTTGCTTCGGATTATAATTCTCCGGGACAGCCGATTTGGTATTCGTACTTGACACCGCAGCCACATCCAATCGCAAATAGCCCATCTTGCCCTGCAAAGAGGTATCTTCCTCTTGACAGGCCATCAAAAGACATAAACTAAACAATAGCACATATAATCTTTTCATCATTATTCTTCTATTGTTATGGTTAAGACTCCTGAAGTTGTATTGCCGGATTGATCTTTCAAGGTAATCTCAAATTTATGTTCACCTGCCATACCTATCATAAATGGGAAAAATCCACCTACCGGGAAAGTATAAGAAAGTGCTCCCTTTTGAGGCGATTTCAAATCCTTCCCAAGTTCTTTAAACAAAGCCTCAACAGCTGTATTCCCCACAAGTTCTTCACCTGTCAGGAAATCGATAGGGCCACCATCATCAACACTTCTATTCTTAAGTTCCATCAACGCTTCCGTAAAAAAATCTCCATCAGGAATAATTTTTACAGTCATACTCTCAATGCCATTCTTTGCGTCAATCAACGCATCCGCTTTTTCCGGAGCATTTGAAATATCCGCCTTCATAGTTATATCCTCCGGCAAATTCAGCACCAAGTCTCCATCCCCACCCGGAGTCGGGTCTGGATCCGGCTTCGGATCCGGAGTCTGATTCTTATCATTCACCTCGATCTTCACCTCCGTATCCGAGTTGGCGAAAAGAACATTCACCGTAACGTCGATACCGATCGTACCACTCGTCGGCGCATCCGGAGCTTTAGGATCCAAGGTGATAATCAGCGCATCGCCTCCCTTGAAATTAGGGTCATCCTCCTCCTCATAGCCCGTCTCCGCATCCGCCTTGTAATAAGGCTGGGAAAAAGTAATCGTATTCCCCGTAACGGTAGTCGCACGGATATTCAGCGTGACATATTCAGCCCCGTTCTCCTCGAAAGCATAGTAACCGACTTTGGGAGTCGTTCCTATCGTATTGTCGTGCTCAACCTTATACGCTATGCCAGAGCCATCGTCCAACGTAATCGTCCACGATTGAAACGCCGCCAGGAATTCCACTGAATAGTTCAATTGGATCCGGCTGTTTCGCATCTTACACTGCACGTTGGCCTGCGTATCCTTGTTCTTCTCGATCAGCAGATCCTTGTCGCCCAAATAATAAGGGTGATCCATCCGCTTCTTCAAATCTCCCGGCGTATGCGAGACCACATTATACGTACCCACCGGCAACTCGATAGAAGCGGGCAAGTCACTCACCCGATCGAAATCTTTCGTATAATCCTTCACCTCATCGCTTACCCCCACGATACTCACCGCGAAGTTATCCGTAACGACCGCAGACTTCGTCTGTACCTTCGGAGCGATTGCCTCCACCGACAAGCTTAGCAAACCCGAACCTTGCGATTCCTTCTTACCCAAGATCTCTTCCCGCATCTCGCAAGAAGCCAAGCCCACCAATAGGCAAAGGGCCATTCCTATCTGATTCAATGCTTTCATTTCCTTTTCTTATTTATTTCCAAGTTGGAGGGATTACAATATCGATCGGCTTGTCCTCCGTTGTCTCATCTATCGTGATCTCCAAGCCCAGCTGACCGTGGTTATAATTAGGTTTCACCTTCAATGTCCAGCCTTGGTTCGGACTTAACGTTTTTGTCTGGACAACTGAGGCCTCCTTGGTCTCATACTCCGCCTTTGGCGTCAAGGTGATCGTCGCCTTGACCGTCTCACCTGCCTTATCAACCTTCAGGTACCAAGGTTCCGTATCACCTTTCGCCCACGTAGCCGTAGTAGATCCGTTCAACGCCTTGGTATCATATACCACCTTATAATCGCTGAAATAGGTCGCCATCGTCGCGTCAAAATCCACTTGCACCTTGGCACAAGTAGGCACACATTCCACGGAGACCGATTTGTCCTGGTCGCCACCTTTCACGCCAAACGCTTTCTCTCCATACACGTAAAACTCATTTCGGGAAACTACTTGTTCCTTGCCATAAAAAGCCTTCAGCTTATACGCACCCTCCTCCAGCTCTATCGAGGCAGGCCGATCCTTAAACAAGAACTCATCTTTAATATTATCACCAGAAAGGATCTGCAACGTATATCCATTCTTATCTTTATACGCAGCCTCATCCACCGCCTTCGTCTTGGAACCGGAGGCGAATCCCGGCTGCGCGTTCAGTTCGAGCGTGATCGTCCCCGTCCCTTTCGCCACGGGCACTCCACCCAGTTCCTCCTGTTGGCAAGAGGCCAGCGACAAGCATCCACCCAGCAGACAAGCCATCCCCCAACTCATAAATCTCATTTTTCTCATATTAATATCTTTAATATACTCACTCCTCAACAATAAGGATATTCAAACCCAAATTCAACTGCAAAAGAACAACATCCCAACAACACGCACAAGGTCTGTTTATATGATTACCTATTCTCTTTTTTAGATTTCACTTCTCACTCCCACACATACAGAAGTGTTTAAGAAAACAATTATGTCCGATTTTTGTAAGCCTCTGTTCTCTTTTTCAAATAGCACAAAGCAACAAGCCATCGCCTTGACCGTGGAAGAAAGATCGTTACAAAATGACAATTTGTAATCTTAACTCCCGAAGAATCGATTATTCCGGGTAAAAGTACGTGCCGTTCCCAAATTTTTACAAAAAAAACCACAATCCACTGTTTAATAGTTCTATATCCCAAAACGGCCTTTTATTCTAGCGAAAACAATTCATGCTAATTCATATTCGAAGCGTAAAAAAGGGAGATCCGGGGGGCAAGAATCGGGTTATACCAGTATACGAATGCCCATTCGCGACTACTCACGATCCAGTTCTCGACTACTTACGATGCCCAACGGCAGTATCGGCGTTGCCCAACGACACCTATCGTGCGTACTTTCACCGCCTAAAAGGTATCCAAAACACGGTTTTCTCACAAAAAAGGCCGATTATTACCTGTGTACTCCCGCTATTTTTGGAAGCATGGAAAACAGTCTTGTCACGATATGCGGATCCTTTTGATCAAAACGTCACAAAAGAAAGAATTCCGATAACAAATCTGCTTTCCGGCAAAAGCGGAGCTCAATCCTACCAAGCACAAGAAATATTCCGCAAAAAGACACGACAAGTCTTTGAAAATATCTACTTTTGCCAAGTATTCATGCTTAAGGAATGATAAGAGAGACATGGAAAAAGACATCCCTAAAATAGACCTGCCCCAAGATTGGGTCATCGGGAAGCTCACGGCCGGAGATATTGGATTGCTGAACCTCTACGCCAATTATCCCTGCCGGCTGAAAGCGGGGATCTTCGTGTTCTGCCTGAGTGGAGAGGTGGAGGCCTCCATCAACCTGACGCAGTTCAAGGTTGAACCGGGAAGTTTTATCTCGATCTTGCCAGGCAGTATTTTCCAGATTCATAAGATAGGCGGAGACCTGCAAATCTATTTCATAGGATTCTCATCCGATTTCCTCGAAAAGGCAAACGCAAGTAAATCGGTCATAGATATGCACTATATCGTGAAAGAAAATCCGATCTACAAACCGAAAGAGAAAGCCCTGCCCCTGTTGAAAGATTATTTCGAGTTGCTGATCAAGACTTACGAGCTGTGTGGCTCCCAACTGAGCAGGAGTGTTATCAATCACCTGTTTACCGGCATCTTGATGGGGGTAAGCACCATGTATAAAGATCAAACGGCAGATAAACAAAATCTCTCCAAAGCAGAGCAAACCAGCAAGAACTTCACTCAATTAGTAATGCAAAACTACACCATGCAACGATCCGTTGCATGGTATGCCAAGCGGCTTGGCATCACACAAGCGCATCTAAGCAGCATTATCAAACAAACCACCGGAAAAACTTGCGTGGAGATCATCACCTCCATGGTAATCATGGACGCAAAGGCTCAGCTGAAATCAACAAACCTTTCCATACACGACATAGCCTATGCGCTTAATTTCACGAATATGTCTTTTTTCGGGAAATACTTCAAGCGCCACGTGGGTATGAGCCCGCAGGAATATCGGAATAGTTAAGTTGATACTCACATCCCCCAATTCTCCCGATCCAAGCTCCTGTACTGAATCGCCTCCGCCAGATGCCGTACCTCGATCCGCTCGGAAGCGTCCAAGTCCGCTATCGTGCGGGAGACTTTCAGGATACGGTCATAGGCACGGGCGGAGAGGCAGAGACGTTGCATGGCGGTTTTGAGGATGGAGAGGCCGGAAGCGTCGGGAACGGCGTACTGATGGAGTAGCTTGGAGTTCATCTGGGCATTACAATAAATACCCTCATAAGCGGCAAAACGCCTTTCCTGGATCGCACGGGCTTTTATGACCCGCTCACGGATAGCGATACTAGGCTCTGAGGGCTGTTGCTCGGAAATCTTCTCGAAAGGGACAGGGACAATCTCTATCTGGATATCGATACGATCGAGTAATGGGCCGGAAATGCGGTTCATATATTTCTGGACGGCTCCGGGAGAACAGAGACAAGGACGGTCCGGATGGTTGTAGTAGCCGCAGGGACAAGGATTCATGGAGGCCACAAGCATAAAGCCGGCTGGATATTCCACCGTGAAACGGGCACGGGAGATATTGATCACTCGATCTTCCAATGGCTGTCGCATGACTTCCAAGACACTCCTGTTAAATTCCGGCAACTCATCCAAAAAAAGGACACCATTGTGAGCCAAGCTGATCTCTCCCGGCTGCGGGAAAGTGCCACCTCCTACCATGGCGACATTAGAGATCGTATGATGGGGAGAGCGAAAAGGACGTTGTACCATCAAGGAGGTGCCACCTCCTATCTTACCGGCTACGGAATGGATTTTAGTTGTTTCCAAGGACTCATGCAAGGTAAAAGGGGGCAAGATCGTGGGGAGACGTTTCGCCAACATGGACTTGCCACTTCCGGGAGGACCTACCATGATCAGATTATGTCCGCCGGCGGCGGCCACCTCCATCGCACGCTTCACGTTCTCTTGTCCCCGGACATCGGAGAAATCGCAATCAAACAATTGCTGGCGGTCGTAAAACTCCTTACGGGTATCAATGACCGTAGGCCGCAATGTCGGTTTCCCCTCCATAAACTCCAGCACCTCTTTGATATTCGAAGCTCCATACACTTCCAGATCGTTCACTACCGCAGCCTCACAAGCGTTTTGCTTGGGTAAGATAAAGCCCTTAAAGCCTTCTTCCCTAGCCTTAATAGCGATAGGCAATGCCCCTTTTATCGGTTGGAGGCTCCCATCCATAGAAAGCTCGCCCATCAATACGAATTTGGATAAGTTGGATGAATCTATCTGCTCTGCCGCCGCCAGAATACCGATCGCCAAAGGCAGATCATAAGAAGACCCTTCCTTACGGATATCTGCGGGGGCCATATTAATAACGATACGATTGCGGGGGAATTTATAACCACATACTTGAAGAGCCGAGATAATGCGTTCATGGCTCTCACGAACGGCCACGTCCGGAAGACCGACTAAAAAGAATTGGATACCTTTGGAACAGTTCACTTCTACGGTAACGACCGTAGCGGAAATCCCCTGCACGGCAGCGGCATAAGATTTTACTAACATAGTTAAGAATTTTGAGTTACTAATTACAAATTAAAACCGGAACCTCCTGTTTTCAATCGCTCAGTCTTCGAACAAGTTTTCCAGTGTTTGCTTGATCTCGATTCCATTCTCTGTTTTCATCAAGATCTTATGATCCTCATCTATCAAGAAACAGCGTGGCAATACGCTTACGTTATACAGATCTATCAACATAGCCGCTTGTCCAGCCGAATCTGTTACCAGGTTCCACGCTATACTATCCTTCTTCAGTACATCCCGGACATTATCCGGATTATCGTCCAAGCTAACCAAAAGAATATCCAACTGATCTTTCGGATATTTCATCGCTACCTTATCCAGATATAGATCCTCTGTCTGGCACATATCACACCAAGGAGCAGTAAATGTCAGCAATAAATATTTCTGCGGGAAAGAATCCAAACTTACCGTATTCCCATAAATATTCCTTACGGAGAAATCTGGGGCTTCCGCACCCAAAGCCGTACGTTTCGCACGGGCGCTATATTGCTCCAGCTCCTTCACCAGATAAAAGTCTTTCAACCTTGGATTCAATAACGCCAACAACTCATCAATTTTACGAGTATCATCGGGATCTGAGAAAAAAGATTGAATCAAGACAACGGATACCTCTTCATCCGGGTTCTCTTTTACGTACCGGATCGCTTCCTCGCTCAATTGCATATTAACATTCGCCAAACGAGCGGCGATATCCGTCTCCTCGATCGTATCGTTCAAATCCTTGCTATTTAAAGAATTTGATAAATTTGTCAATTCCGTCAATAAAGGAGCGATTTTTTTCTTAAAAGCGGTCAACTTATCATTTGTCCGTCCCCCCTTTACCTGCAATAGCAATGGAGAGTTAGCGTCGCCCGTGATTTTCACGGTTTCTCCCGGTTCCAGATAAGCCGTAACCCAATGCTCTTTATCCGCAAAGAAGATAGTCACACAATGGAAACCCGCTTCATGTTGATCGATCTGGAACTGCCCGGGTTTCGTACAAGCCACTGTATCAACCACTTTATAATTATCCTTCTCAAATACAGCATATACGGTTTGATCTTCCAGATTAGAAAGTTCCCCTTCAATCCGATAGACATAATCCTTGCCACAAGATGACAAACAAATTATAAAGCCAATAATAAGTGCCAGTTTTTTTATCATTACTCCTTTTTAAGCTCTTCTTATAACAGATAATCCGGTCTAAAGGTAGGAATATTTTTTAAAACTACTTCACATTTATAATAAAATTAACGCAGTTATCATAAAAAAAGCGCAGAATTAGTAATTCCACGCTTTTTTATAAAGATATTTTTAAACCTTGACCTTTTTTGATCAAGGTTTTTTAAGCAATTATAACTGAGGACCAGCAGCAACCAATGCCTTACCAGCTTCGTTGCCCGTGAACTTAGCGAAGTTCTTCTGGAAGCGAGCAGCCAAATCCTTCGCTTTCTCATCCCATTGAGCAGGATCAGCATAGGTATCGCGAGGATCTAAGATCTTCGGATCTACGCCCGGTAATGCAGTCGGAACCTCGAAGTCGAAATACGGGATCTTCTTTGTCGGAGCCTCGTTGATAGAACCATCAAGGATAGCGTCGATGATACCTCTTGTATCTTTGATAGAGATACGTTTGCCGCTACCGTTCCAACCTGTGTTCACCAAGTAAGCCTTTGCGCCAGTCATTTCCATCTTCTTAACCAACTCTTCGCCGTATTTTGTCGGGTGCAATGACAAGAAAGCAGCACCGAAACAAGCGGAGAATGTAGGAGTCGGTTCCGTGATACCACGCTCTGTACCTGCTAATTTAGCGGTAAATCCAGACAAGAAGTAGTATTGAGTTTGCTCCGGAGTCAAGATAGATACTGGAGGCAATACACCGAATGCGTCAGCAGACAAGAAGATAACTTGTTTTGCGTGCGGGCCTTTAGAAACCGGCTTAACGATGTTCTCGATGTGATAGATCGGATAAGAAACACGAGTGTTCTCTGTAACTGACTTATCAGCGAAATCGATCTTACCATCAGCGGCAACTGTTACGTTCTCAAGAAGAGCGTCACGTTTGATAGCGTTGTAGATATCCGGCTCGCTCTCTTTATCCAAGTTGATAACCTTAGCGTAGCAACCACCCTCGTAGTTGAATACACCTTCGTTATCCCATCCGTGCTCATCGTCACCGATCAACAAACGTTTCGGGTCCGTAGACAAAGTAGTCTTACCAGTACCAGACAAACCGAAGAAGATAGCTGAGCTCTTGCCCTCTTTATCCGTGTTAGCGGAGCAGTGCATAGAAGCGATACCACGCAACGGGTTCAAGTAGTTCATGATAGAGAAGATACCCTTCTTCATCTCACCACCGTACCAAGTATTCAAGATAACTTGCTCTTTAGTCTTCAAGTTGAAAACAGTAGCAGTCTCAGAGTTCAAGCCTAATTCTTTGTAGTTGTCAACTTTAGCCTTAGCTGCGTTGAAAGAAACGAAATCAGGTTCGCCGTAGTTAGCCAATTCCTCAGCTGTCGGACGGATGAACATATTAGTTACGAAGTGAGCTTGCCAAGCAACCTCCATAATGAAACGTACTTTCAAACGAGTAGCCTCGTTAGCACCACAGAATGTATCGACAACGAACAAACGTTTGCCAGACAATTCTTTTACGGCTTTAGCCTTCAAGTCTGCCCAAGCAGCCTCAGAACAAGGCTTGTTATCATTCTTATATTCATCAGAAGTCCACCATACAGAATCTTCGCTGGCTTCATTCTTTACGAAAAATTTATCTTTAGGAGAACGACCTGTATAAATACCAGTCATCACGTTTACAGCACCTAGCTCAGTTACCTGGCCTTTCTCGAAGCCTTCCAAACTCGGTTTAGTTTCTTCTGCGAACAGAACATCATAAGACGGATTGTGAACGATTTCTTTCACATCAACAATTCCGTACTTGCTTAAATCTAAATTAGCCATCTTGAATTTAATTTAAATGATTGACTTTATATAACTTTTCTCTCTACTCTAGTTCGATACGGTGAGGCTTTCCGACCTTTTGGAGCTTGCTGCGACTCCACCTTGTTAACCGCGGTACAAAAGTAATATTTTTTTTTATCGTACACAGCTTATTAAGGAAATTTTTCAGTAATAATTACTCTTTTCCATGCAATTAACAAAACCCTTAGTCTATTTGTAATATGGAGTTTACAAATCATATACTTTTAGCTAGCATCTCAACTATTTCCGAAGTTGTCATCATAGGTATTCGCTTTTATTGTGACTGAAACAAAGATATATACTTTTTTCCGCACAAACAAATCCAGCGTATAAATATAAGAAAGGCGCAGGATAAATATCTTGCGCCTTCTCTTATATCCGATCAGAAATATATTACTTTACCTCCCAAATCTCACCTTTCATCAAAAGGTCGTGTAATTTACGTGTAGGATTCTTCGCTTGCACCTCCTCGATTTGCTGGTGGACAGCCTCATCATAGGTCGGTCCCTCTACATCTCGTATTACGCCTAACGCAATTGGCATATCACCGCTCATCATGGCAAGCATCATATGCAAGGTGTTATCCTTCTCATGGGCGTCATGCACCAATACGTCATCCATCGTATAACCATCTTGTCCGATCGTTACGGATTTCAGTTTTAGGCCATCTAGCACAAGACCTTTATCCATGTTAGCGCCATAAACCATTTTCTCGCCATGGCGAAGGAAAATCGTACGATCCGCACGGTATTCCTTGTCTACGATGCCTTTATGGATACCGTCATTAAAGATCACACAATTCACTAATACCTCCGTAACGGAAGCGCCTTTATGACGGGCGGAAGCCGTCAATACCTCGGTCGTATTCTTCAAATCCACGTCAATCGTACGGGCGAAGAAATTACCACGGGCACCCAACGCCAACTCGGCCGGGATAAACGGATCTTCCACCGTCCCATAAGGAGAGCTCTTGGATACGAAACCACGGTCGGATGTCGGGGAGTACTGTCCCTTCGTCAAACCATAGATCTTATTGTTGAAAAGAACGATATTCAAATCGATATTACGACGGACAGCGTGGATAAAATGATTACCGCCGATAGCCAAGCAGTCGCCATCACCCGTAATCAACCATACGCTCAAGTCCGGGCGAGCCGTCTTTACGCCGGTAGCGATAGCCGCTCCACGACCATGGATCGTATGGAAGCCATACGTATTCATATAATAAGGTAAGCGGGAAGAACAGCCGATACCTGAGATAACTGCCATATTGTGAGGAGCCACTCCTACCTCGGCCATAGCCTTATGCAGGCAATTCAGTACCGCATGGTCGCCACAACCCGGGCACCAACGTACGTACTGGTCGCTTTTATAATCTTTCGGTTGAAATTTAGTTTCTTCTGTTGTCATCTTTTAAGCCTCCAATATTTTAGTGAATTCCTCAACTAATCTCGCAACGACAAAAGGTTGTCCCTTTACACGATTGAAGCGATACGGATTAAATCCGGGTACCTTTCCACGTAAATAGTTAGCGAACTGGCCATTATTTTGCTCAGCCACCACCACTTTCTTATACTTAGAAAGAACCTCAGCCGTATTCTTAGGCAGCGGGTTGATAAACTTGAAGTGAGCGAAAGCCACCTTCTTGCCATTCTCCTGCATCGTCTCCATCGTCTCGTAAAGGTGTCCGTAGGTTCCACCCCAACCAACGATCAATAAATCAGCGTCCTCATCTCCGATCACTTCCAGTTCGGGGATATAGTCGGCGATCTTATCGATCTTAGCCTGACGGGTCGTCACCATCTTCTGGTGGTTAGCCGGATCGGTAGAGATAGCACTCGTCTCGTAGTCTTTCTCCAGACCGCCCAGACGATGAGCGAAACCTTCCGTTCCCGGAATCGCCCAGTAACGAACCAAGCTTTCCTTGTTACGACGATACGCCTTCCAAACTTTCTCGTCTTGATAATTAGCTACGTAATTCGGCTTAATCTCCGGATATTTATCCATTTCCGGAATTCTCCAAGCGGAAGAACCATTAGCGATAAAGGCATCGGTCAACAAGATAACCGGAGTCATATGCTCCACGGCCAACTTACCCGCCCAAAATGCGGCATCAAAACAATCAGTCGGCGTAGAGGCCGCTATTACCACGGCAGGGCTCTCACCATTACGGCCATACAGAGCCTGCATCAAGTCCGTTTGCTCGCTCTTCGTCGGCAAGCCCGTAGAAGGACCGCCACGCTGAACATCGATAATCACCAAAGGCAACTCGGCGATTACAGCCAAACCGATCGCCTCGCTCTTCAAGGCAAGCCCCGGTCCGGAAGTAGATGTAGCCGCCAAGCAACCGGCGAAACTAGCTCCGATAGAAGTACAGATACCGGCGATCTCATCCTCGGCCTGAACCGTGATAACGCCTAAATCCTTACGTTTAGATAATTCATGTAAAATATCAGTAGCCGGAGTGATCGGGTAACTACCCAAGAACAACTGCAAACCAGCCTTCTCGGCAGCGGCTATCAAACCATAGGAAGTAGCCTTATTACCATTCACGTCCGTATAGAATCCAGGCTCGGCTTTCTTACTCTCGATACGATACGTAGAAACTGAGGCATGGATGTTATTACCATAATTATAACCGTCCGTCAAAGCCTTGATATTAGCTTGGGCGATAACCGGTTTCTTAGCGAACTTATTCTGCAACATGTGCATAGCCTCCTCCAGTGGACGCTCGAACAACCAGCAAACAAGTCCTAAGGCGAACATATTCTTACAGCGAAGAGCCGATTTATTGTCCAAACCAAACTCAACCAATCCGTCTTTTACCATCGTAGAGATCGGAGCGGCAACAACCTGCACGCCAGTCAATCCCAGCTCAGTAAACGGATCATCGGTCGTAAACAAGGCCTTATCCAAATCACTTTTCTTGAAAGAGTCCGTGTCGATTAAAACAATCGCATTGGGTTTTAGGTGTTTTACGTTCACCTTCAGCGCGGCGGGATTCATGGCCACCAATACGTCGGCCTTATCACCGGGTGTGAAGATCTTGCGCGATCCCAAGTGCACTTGGAATCCAGATACACCACTTAGTGTTCCTTGTGGAGCACGTACTTCTGCCGGATAGTCTGGGAATGTAGAAATCTCGTTCCCGAAAACCGCGGACAGGTTTGAAAAGATTGTACCGGTTAACTGCATACCATCTCCCGAGTCTCCCGAGAAACGAATTACAACCTTCTCCAGCGTCTTAACTTTTGTCTGTTCTGCCATAATATACTTTATTAGCTTTATCGCTTATTGGTATTTAGATCGTCCGCAAAGTAAAGCATAAACTTTGCGAGTTCAAAACTTTTCCGCATCAAAAAGCAGAGAGGTATAGATCAAGATTATTAGATGATAGATTAAAATGGTTAGACACATAACTATTCACTGTCTTCCCATAATACATATATACTCCCGCCCTAAAGCCCTTATCCGATTTGATCATTCCTTGCACGGAACCGGCGTCGCCCAACGACAATAATAAAGGTACGAATATATTACTATAAGCCATCGAGGTAGTACGAGCCACCCGGTTGCTGATATTCAGTTTACAATAATGTAATACCCCATATTGCTCGAACACCGCGGGATCTTCCCTCGACAAGCAGCAAGTCGTCTCAAAGCAACCGCCTTGGCTTACCCTCAGATCGATCACCAAAGCTCCCTTTTTCATCGTACGCACCAAGTCCGTAGCGATAATATAGCGATGTCTCGTATTAATATAACGCATCGCCCCGATCACCACGTCAGCGCTACGAAACGCGTTATGCAGCACATTCGGATGGAACGTGGAAGTAAAAAGCCCTTGCCCTAAGACCTGTTGTATTATACGCAATTTATTGATATCATCATCGAATACTTTCACGGATGCTCCCAAGGCCAACGCGGCACGCGCGGCCACGGTCCCGGCGTTTCCGGCCCCGATAATCACCACTTCCGTAGGGGATACGCCCGGGATACCGCCTAATAAGATCCCTTTACCTCCTTGGGTATTGCTCAACAGCTCGGAAGCGATCGTTATGGAAGCCGCCCCCTCGATCTCGGAAGTGACATTCAGCACCGGGAAACGATTATATTCATCCGCCATCAACTCATAAGAGATAGCGGTAATCCGTTTCGCCATCATCAACTCGAAAGCCTCTTGAGCGAATAAATTAAACTGCACCAATGAGAAAACGGTCGTGCGAGGTCTCATAAACGCGATTTCCACCGGTAACGGAGGCAATATCTTCAAGATCAGATCCGCTTGGAAAACTTCTGCGGGCGTATCGACGATCTCCGCCCCCGCCTCCGAGAAATGATTATCGGAATAGTTGATGCCTAATCCGGCGCCACTTTCCACCAGCACCCGGTGACCGCAATCGGTCAGCATATCCACCGCCTCCGGAGTTAACGGCAAACGTTTTTCCGCCTCGCATCGTTCACGAGGAATACCGATGAGCAAACGGTTATTCACCTTGCTGATCTCTTTCAATAATTCCTGCGGGATATAGGCCCCCTGTGCCTGCCGGCCGTCGTTCGCTTCCATATGCTATAGGATTTTCATTAACGCGTTCGATATGTCATGTACATCAGATTCTGTTAACATCTTCTCGGCATCAAACGTTATGGACGCCTTCGTATAAAACGGATTCCTTTTCTCCAGACTCTCGGCGATAAACGCCCTCAGTTCCTCCCCGGAACGTCCTTTCAACACCGGACGGGTATGTTTGCACAACTCCAGACGCTTCGCCAGCTCCTCGACTGACACCTTCAAGTAAACCGTCGTGCCAGAAGCGTTCATAAACTCCATGTTATCGAAAAAGCAAGGAGCGCCTCCTCCCGTGGAGATCAGCACGTCCTCAAACTCAGCGACCTCGTGAAGCATATTCCGTTCTATCTCTCGGAAAGCCTCCTCCCCTCTCTCGGCGAATATCTGCGAAACGGCCTTATGATAACGCCCTTCGATATAGTAATCAAGATCTATGAACGAAAGACCGGCGAGCTTGGCAAGCTCCTTTCCCACCGTTGTCTTGCCCGCTCCCATATATCCGACCAAAAAAACACGTTTCATACGTTATTATAATAGTTTTCGCAAATGTAAACTTTTTCCGGGAACTCTATCTTCTTTATTCCTAAGAATCAATAAAAAAATCATAGGCCAATGGCTTTTACTGTCTGGGTCGCACGATCCACTACCAATAAAGTATGACGAGCACCGGCTATTTTCTCGGGATAGACCATCGAATCTGTAAAGTCCTGCAATAATTTTCCGTTCTTAGGGCTGATCTCCCATAGCTCCGACCGTTTATCATCGACACGAAGCGTAACAAACAAACGATCCCCTACAAACGCTATCGACTGGGGAGACTTTTCAAATCCCAATGTCACCAGATACGGCGCAAAGCCCGTGTCCCCTGCCCGAATGTCCGCAGGATCGAATAAATAGATCATATTTTTATTCTGGGCCGTTACATATAAAAAGCCATCATTTCGTGCCGCTACCGCATAAGTACCCATTGCCTCTTGTAAATTTACGCTACGGCTATATATAGGTACCCGAGCAGCGGAACCGGGCTGTACATCTTGCTCCAAGACAACTACCAGTTTCCGTTTATCCCGGATAAAGACAGCCCCTTGACTAGCCGTCACATCAAACGCATGAACGGTCTGATAACCACCCTCACCCCAAGTACCCGTACCGATACAAGTAATGAACTCATACGTTTCCGCATCAAACACATCCGTACGGCTTCCCGTATTCGTGACATATATTTTCCCATACGAGCGAGTCACGCCGTTTGGCTCCCCCGCAAAGGTCTCTTTCTTATCTCCGTTCATCCACTCAACCATACTTTTCACATGACGCACATTACCGGAAGATACATCAAAGACCTCCAAACTATAATGTCCCGGAGCGTCATTTGCTACATATAGCGTATTCCCATAAAGATGGACCGCTTTCGGATGAAAAGTTTCCACAGTGGCACCGGGAATATCCAAGACAGAAAGTGTAAATGAGAGAGGAGAACCCTCATCACCAGCCCTATCCGTCTCCATCGGAGCAAGCCCAAGCCCGCCATCTATGGCATCCAATTCCGGATCATCGATAATGTATTTCGAGGAGGTATACACGTTTTTATTCTCTACCAGATTCTTATTCCTCCGGGTATGCAAGAAACGGCGGGAATAAACCGGTAATTTCTTGCTCACGGAAAGCTGTGAGTAAACCTTCATACAAATTGTAGGGAAGCCTCCTTCCGCCGGATAATACGTCATATTCCCACTATGCCCATATCCCAAGCAGTGCGCCAGCTCATGATACGGCACATCAGTCCCGTTGGCATCATCCGCATAATGGGTAAGATAGACATATTCACCTAATCCAAAGGTATTTCCCCCGCCCAGGCCGACAACATTCACCACACGCCCATAACACAATCCGCCATGATTCAAGATCTTTTTCTTCAATACATCTATATCCACGATTTGCTCGTTATTTATCAGCTTGCCGCGCCACTTCTCCAGTTCCTCATCAAAAAGCGAGGAAGAAAACATCGCAGCCATATTCAAGGAAAGGGCAACCGCCTCACGAGCCAGATGTGGCCTGAAGTTGCCCCAGTTTGAACCGGAATACTTACCAAACCAAATATTCCACTTTGGTTTCACGTTAATCATTCCTTGATATACCGGATCTCCACATTCAATCCGCAAACTTATATTCTCGGCCGCCATATCCGGATAGGCTTCTATGGTAACCTCCTCGCCGGAACGCGTATAATAAACCTTCGCCTGTTCCAGAAAAGGCAACTTCATTTTAAACTCCTGAAAAGGTAAAACCGTAGTAAACTCCGCAAACCGTACCTCGTCCTCATAGCCTTCAATCGTCGCCCATACGATCACGTTATGTATAGCCCTGGGTGAATAGAAACGAAGCATCAGCTCATTCTGCTCGGTAACCGACACCTGCAAAGGTTCATTCACCTTGAATTTTCGCTGCGACGAATCGAAAAGAACCTCGTCCGGTTCCTCATCCTGAAGGATATAAGAAGTATTCGACGAATCATAATCCTCCTCCGCCATCCGTATTAAACCATATTTACTCGTTCCTCCACTATTATCCACATCATCTTCATCCGAACATCCGAGAACAAGAAAGCCTCCCATTACAAACAGAATGACACGAATGATCGTGTATCTCAACATTTCATTCATAAATAATCTCTTACCAGTTTTGGACGCAAAAATAGTATTTTTATTTAACTCGCATAAAAGTCACCGTTTTTATGTAATTTTGTCCCGTAGACAGATGTAGATTCGATGATGAAATTTATAGATAAGTTCAATACAATTATCCATAAGCCATTTTTCAGCAAATATAGTACCTTAATGGGGCTATGGGCATTGCTGGGGGTTATCGCATGGATTACCAAGTATTTCCCCGGGAAATATAATAACTTCTCGATCTTCAGGCAATCCTTTTGGCATACGTTGAATGAGTTACCGCTCTATGCCGCCTATCCGGAAGAATACAACGATATTTTTCACTACGGGCCGGTATTTAGCTTGGTAGTGGCTCCGTTCGCCATTACACCGTTATGGTTAGGACTGCTTACTTGGTCGGTGGCACAGAGCCTTTTCTTATTCTGGGCGATCAAGATGCTGCCGGGGATCAAGCGGGAACGTATCTTTATCTATTGGTTCTGCGCCCATGAGTTGCTTACCTCGCTTTTCATGTCGCAATTCAATATCAGTATCGCCGCTATCATTGTCCTCGCTTACGTATTGATAGAGAAAGAGAAAGACGTATGGGCCGCTTTCGTGATCATGCTGGGTACCTTCACTAAATTGTATGGGATCACGGGATTGGCCTTTTTCTTTTTCTCCCGCCATAAGATGAAGTTCAGCCTATCTTGCATAGGGTGGGCGGTCATCATGGTCGTAGCCCCAATGATATTGTCCGGGCCGGATTATATAATGTCCCAATATACCGGTTGGTTCGAGGACTTATCCGGAAAAAATTCGGAGAACTTATTCGCGCTCATGCAGAACATTTCCTTCTTGGGAATGGTTCGTAAGATATCGGGATCGGTCAGTTACTCGGACATTTATCTGATAATAGGGGGATTAATATTATTCGGCCTGCCTTATCTACGCATCAGTCAATATAAATATGAGGCTTTCCGGAAAACGTTATTGGCCTCGGTGTTAATGTTTGTCGTACTGTTCAGCACGGGTAGCGAGTCCAGTACCTATATTATAGCGTTTATCGGAGTCGCTATTTGGTATACGGCTGTACCGTGGAAACGTTCGATATTGGATATTGTCTTGATGGTCTTCGCCTTTCTATTGACCAGCATGTCTCCGTCCGATCTTTTCCCGAAATATATACGAGTGCATTATGTATACCCGTATGCGTTAAAAGCGTTGCCTTGTATGCTGATCTGGCTAAAGCTGACATTTGAGATGTGTACGAGGAATTATAATCCGGTAAAGGTATAAATGGAATGAACGCACGAGCAGACATAGATTTGGTATTACCTTGTTACAACCCGCCTTCGGGCTGGGAGGAACGAGTAGCCACCCATTTCCGCGAAGTGGAGCGATTATTCAGCCCGGTACGTTTCCACCTTTTTATTGTCAGTGATGGTTCGAGACGGGGATACGAGCCGGAGACGATCGACCGCCTCCGGCAATTGATACCGGATGTCTGCGTCGTGGACTATAAGCCTAACCGGGGAAAAGGATATGCCTTGCGAGAGGCGGTAAAGCGATGTACCTCTCCTTACATTATTTATACGGACTACGATTTTCCTTATACAAACGACTCATTCGGCAGGATGGTCGAGGCGTTGCTAGGAGGAGCGGACGTAGTCGTGGCTACCCGCGGCAAAAGTTATCAGGATAATCTACCTCCTTTCCGGCAAATGTTATCCAAACTGTCCCACATATGCAATACATGGGTCTTGCGGATCAAGATCAAGGATACACAAGGGGGCATGAAGGGATTCAGCCAAGCGGGACAGGCGATATTCCTGACTACCCGTATCAATAGCTTCCTATTCGATACGGAATTTATCTATAAGGCAAGTCGCCGGAAAGAGATAAACTTACAGACAATCAATGCGAACATCAAAGAAGGACTGGCGGTATCCGATATGGGATTCAAGGTCCTGCGGCGGGAAGCGTTGAACTTCTTATCCATCTTATTTCATAGAGATTAATTGACATACATGATATTACTTAGTTTTGATATCGAGGAGTTTGACGCTCCATTGGAACACGGCGTGGAATTGCCGTTCGAGGAACAAATGCGTACTTCCGTAGAAGGAACCCGGAAGATACTGGCATGTCTGGCCCGTCACCGGGTAAAAGCGACTTTCTTTTGCACGGCGAACTTCGCCCTTCACGCAAAGGATTTGATCTTGGACATCCAAAAGGGTGGACACGAGATCGCTTCGCATGGTTTTTATCACTCGTCGTTCGAGACCGCCGATCTACGCAAGTCCAAAGAGGCATTGGAGGAACTGACCGGACAACCGGTGAACGGTTTCCGTATGGCCCGCATGATGCCCGTCGAAGAAGAAGAGATACATAAGGCCGGTTACTTATACAACTCGTCCTTGAACCCGACTTGTATTCCCGGCCGTTATAACCATCTGGGACAACCCCGCACCTATTTCATGAAAGATGGCGTATTGCAACTGCCCGCCTCGGTGACCCCGATCGTCCGTTTCCCCTTATTTTGGCTGGCTTACCATAACCTTCCGGCCACCTTGTATCGTAAGTTAGCGCTTTGGACTTGGAAAGAGGACGGTTATTTCCTAACCTATTTCCATCCGTGGGAGTTCACCTCCTTAAGTGATCGGAAAGAGCTAAAGTTACCGTTTATCATGACCAACCATTCCGGTTGCGGCATGGAAAGAAGGCTGGACGCCTTGATCCGTTTCTTCAAGGATAAAAGAGCGCCGTTCGGTACCTATACGCAATTCTCACAAGAAATCTTGAGTAAGAGTCATGGCCAAGAATAAGTTTTATGTCGTATGGAAAGGGTTGAACCCGGGAATCTATGATAACTGGGCGGAATGCAAGGCACAGGTAGACGGACAAGAGGGAGCCAAATATAAATCCTTCGAGAACCGGGAGGAAGCCGCCAAAGCCTTCGAGGCCGGCTATACCCATTACCTAAAGACCGCCTCTTCCCCGAAAGCCGTTGCCCGTCTCGCGCCGGAAGCCCCGATCGGGAACCCCATCAATGAGAGTCTTGCCGTAGACGCCGCCTGTAGCGGTAATCCCGGGGATATGGAGTACAGAGGCGTTTATACCGCTACCGGACAAGAGATCTTCCATATCGGCCCGCTGAAGGAGGGCACGAACAATGTCGGGGAATTCCTCGCCTTAGTACACGGCCTCGCCTTGCTACAGCAAAAGGGAAGCGACCTGCCGATCTATTCGGATAGCCGCAACGCCATCAGCTGGGTCAAGAAAAAGAAATGCAAAACCCTATTAGCACGTAAACCGATCAACGAACCTATCTTCGACCTCATCGAGCGGGCCGAGAAATGGTTGAACACCCATACCTATACCACCCAGATCCTCAAATGGGAAACATCCGTATGGGGGGAGATCCCGGCGGATTTCGGAAGGAAATGAGGTAAAGGTAATTAAAATTATATCGTATATTTGCCCAATATATCGAATTCAAGCCTATGAAGATCGCTTTCGACGCAAAACGGATTACGCATAACGCTACCGGACTGGGTAATTATAGCCGGTTCGTAGTGAATAGTTTGTCCGCATCTTTCCCGGAGCATACCTATCAACTCTATACGCCGAGCAAAGGCAAAGAGGCGTTACGGAAACGGATCGAGGAGCGTCCAAGTGTCTCATTCCATTATCCGGAAGGCAGGTTCGATAAACTATTTCCGTCTTTATGGCGTACCTCGGGTCTAACGGCTACGCTTCGAAAAAAGCACGTAGATCTGTTCCATGGCTTGAGTAATGAGATTCCTATGAATCTAAAACAGAACGGAATCCCAGCGGTCGTAACGATACATGACTTGATCTTCTTGCGTTACCCGCAGCTTTATAAACCGATCGATCGTTCCATCTATACCTACAAATTCAAGCAAGCTTGTTTACGATCGGACAAGATCATAGCGATCAGCAGGCAGACGATGCGAGACATCCGGGACTTCTTCCACATTCCGGAAAGCAAGATCGAGGTTGTTTACCAAGGTTGTGACCCGATATTCGGGCAAGCGGTTCAAGAAGACGTGAAATCGTCCGTACGCGAGAAATATCAGATAAACGGGCCTTATATATTATATGTAGGGAGCATCGAGGAACGGAAGAATTTATTGCTTCTGGTAAAAACCCTGAAAGCCCTGAAAGAAGATATCTCCGTGATCGCTATCGGTAAGCATACGCCTTATACGGATACGGTAGAAACCTATATCCGGGAAAACAACCTGTCCGGTCGCGTCCGTATCTTGACCCATATACCTTTTAACGAATTAGCCGCTTTCTATCAGATGGCGACCTTATTTGTCTATCCCTCGTTTTTCGAAGGATTCGGTATCCCGATCTTAGAAGCCCAACTTGCCGGTATTCCGGTGATAGCGGCTACCGGTTCTTGTCTGGAAGAGGCGGGCGGATCGTCCGCTCTATATACCGATCCGAGAAATGAGCAAGAGCTGCGCAGCTTGATAGAGTCCGTATTGAACGAGCCGAAGCTGGCCGAATCCATGCGTTCCGGCGGACGAGAGAATATACGGCGATTCATGCCCGACGTATTAGCGGCTCATTTCATGCGAGTATACGAGAATATCTCACGATCTTAGCAAATCCATTTTATCCATACACAATGAATATACTTTTAGTCTATAAAGAAGCCGACATAGCGACCTACAAAATGCTGGAAGGATTGTCCAAGCTTGAGGACTTCAACATCTATATCGCTTCTCCCCAATCGTATACCGACAAAAAGATCTATGGGAATTGTACACCCTTGGATCTGCCGGTCATTACCTCGAAGTTCAACTGGAACGTTATTCGTGCCCTGCGCCAAATCATCAAGACTTATCAGATCGACCTTATCTACTCACCGAGTAGTTCCGGTTTATCAAACGCTCTATTCGCCTCCATAGGCACACGGGCGAAGAATATCGCATACCGAGGTACGCAGGCTAAATTGAAGCGGTTCGATCCGACCTATTATCTAGGCATCTTAAATCCCGCCGTGGAGCATGTCGTATGCGAGACCAAAGATATCGAGGAATATCTCTCCCGATTCATCGCACGAAAAAGGCTAACGACCAGCACAAAACCATTTGATATCGATTGGATCAAGGAAGCAGTCCGTACGCCCAAACAAGCAGACGATATTCCGGACGACGCCTTTCGTTGCATCTATATCGGAGCGACGAAGAACAGGCCGTTCAAAGGCTTAACCGATTTGATTCATGCGTTTATCTTATTGGATGATCCACGGGTACATCTTACGATCGTGGGAGAATATGGGGAAAATGATTTCCAATTAGCCCAACAGTCGAAGGTAAGCGCACAAATTCATTTTCTGGGACAGCGTTCCGACGCCATCTCTTTTCTGGTCACGTCCCAGTTGTTTATACTTCCCTCGCACCGGGATGCCTCCCCAAGAGTCGTGCGGGAGGCTATGGCTTGTTCCGTTCCTTGTATCGTAACAGATATACCGGGAGCAAGAGACTTAATCATAGACGGAGTCACCGGATTGTTAGTGCCGCCTTCTTCTCCTCAACAAATGGCGGCGTCTATCCGCTCGCTTATCGATAACCCGGAGCGATTGGAAGCGTTCGCCAAGGCCTCACGTGAGCATATCATCCAAGATTTCAGCGTAAAGGCTTATACAGACGGCTTCGCCACGTTATTCAGGTCGATCAAGAAAGCATAGATTATTTACAGATTCAGAAACAACGGATATAAGCTAATGAATAGCTATCATAAAGATGGTCCTTCATTCCATGTTTATATTGGAAGGACAGGATATTTTTCTTAAGCTCATAATTTAGCTTTGTCCGTAGAATCATCGGCTTATCCCCATTATCCCGATATCCCCGGAAACCGGCATAATTACAATCCAACGAGAACCCCCGATAGGTTCCTAACACACCTGCCCCATAACAGAAAGCGTCGTTCTGACGATTAACGACATCGTTAGTCATCCAACAATAAAAACCCGCTAAAGCTTGCACACGGATCGAAGCGTTTACATCTTTCCGCTTCCACAACGTACGTCCCAGATTAGCGTCGAACCAATAAGAGGCCGCATCCGTATAACGAGCGTCGCACAAGCGTCCGCCACTGGCGGTTTTCAGGTTGGCGCTTACCACGATATCCATCCATTTCTCGCTCCGGAGGGCTTGGAAATAAAAATTAAAGATCACGTCGCCCCGGCAAACAATCGGGGATTTCAATTCTACCGCATAACGCTCATCCCGCACTTCCGGCGACATCTCGTACCATTCTTGGAATACCCAACTGACATTCACTCCTACACGCCCCTTTACGACAGGAATGTACAAACGGGTAAAGATATCTTTCGTCTGATCGCCTCGCGTCTTATGATATTCCCCCCGAAGCTCCACTTCCCAACGGCTGGACAGGCTTCCTCCTACCAGCTCGGGAATCGGAAAGGCATTTGGCCCGAAATAACGGGACGAGTAAGTCAGATACTCTACCTTTTCCCACCATTCTAACGCCTTAACCGGAGATACATAGGCCAAAAGACAACTAACAACTAAACAGAACCGGAGTATTTGTATTTTCATAAAAGTCTATAATTCAAATTCAATCTCATGCTTCAACGCATATTTCTTCCAGAAACGATTTCGATAGTATAATATCCAACGAAGGCATTCCGCTTTATCAAAATGCCGGCTCTCGGCATAGGTCTCAGCCATTAAATGAAAAGCGGCTTCCCGTCCCCACAAGCGGGAGAAATTCTCGCATCCTCGTTTTAGCGAGACAGGCCCGAAATACATCCGGTTTATATCGATCAAGGAGAACCTAACCCCTTCCTCCGTACGATCGTACAATACATTTCCGGGAGAGAAATCGGCATGATAGACCTCCGCCTCATGCAACTTTGCCATATAAGTACCTAACGCACGGAAAATATCCTCGTTCTCCTCTACCGGACGCTGTCCGACTTTATACAATGTCTTATAGCTGGATTGCAAACTGATAAAATAACTATATCCCAAAAGGCCTTTCTCCCGAAAAAGGACATAAGCGATCGGGGCAGGAGTCTCAAACCCCTTGGCAACCAATCGCAGAGCGTACTCATAGGCTCGCACAGCCTTAGGCTGACGGAAAAAACGATAAATAACACGGTTTATCAAGAGGGGGACTCTATATCGCTTGACATTCAGTTCCACACCATCTACCTCAAAAACCTTGATCTCATTCCTCGCCTTATAAATCGTTTTTCCCTCTTCTGAAAATATACGAGGTACACGCCTTACAAAATCCTCGAATCGCCCGTACGCCGGGTTAATGATCTCCTTCATCCGAAACCATTTCATTTAAAGAGGTTAATACCTTGTTTATGATTAGATCCGGATTGAGCTGTTTCATACACGCCCAATCCTTCCGCAGGCAGGGCTTTTGGCCGAATACGGAACAAGGACGGCAAGGTAAGTCCAACTGGATACAATCTTCCGGATCCTGATGATATCCGTAAAATCCGGCATAGGGATGGGTAGCGCCCCAAACGGAAAGCACCCGTGTACCGACCAAGGAAGCGAAATGCATATTGGCGGAATCCATGCAAATCAACAGATCCAACCGGCTGATCAAGGCCAGTTCCTGATCCAAGGAATACTTGCCCGCCACGCTTTTTACCCGGGGATACTCAAAAGCCCATTGATCCAAGAGCGCCTCCTCGTAGCCACGACCACCGAACAGGAAGATGGTAAAATCCTCTCGATCGGAAAGCTCGGCCATGACCAGCTCCATCTCCCCGGTCGGATAAATCTTTCCCCGGTGCTTGGCGAAGGGGGCGATACCGATCCATTTGCCCGTCTTCGTTCCCGCAAGGGGTTCCAAGGCGGATAAATCAGGGGTCGAGGTCTCATAAAGCGAGGTGAACGATTCCGTATAGTTAAGCCCGGCGTTGCGGAACACATCCGCATAACGTTCGATCACCGGGCGAAGTTGTTTAAATCGTTTATGCTTCGCGTCGGTCAACCGGGCACGATCTTTCCGGGCCTTATCCACGACAAACACCCGTCTGCCGTTCAAGCGGAACAGCGTACGGATAATCATGGTTCGCAACACATCGTGCAAATCCAGCACCATATCGAAATCGTATTTCACCAAGGCAGAGGCAAAACGAAGCAATCCCGCCAACGTTTTCTCCGTGCTCTTCGTATTGATACCGATCACATTCACGTTCTTCGGGCGGTTGATAAAAACCGGGATCAAGAACGCTTGCGTCAACACGGTAAACGAGTCCGTAGGATTCGCCTTGGCTGCGGAATAGATAACGGGAACGGTCATCGCCACATCCCCGATAGCCGAAAGTCGTATTACTAATATATTTGCCATTATTTCTTACCGTACAACACAGGATTCAAGGCCGGGTCGTTGTACATCTTCATTTGCTTGTAGACCTTCATGTATTTCTTACCGTCACGGATATCGGATAGCAATTGATCCAAAGCCATCGACAAATCCTTCTTCTGTTCCAACAAGACGGCCAACTTCTGCTCACAACGAGCCTTATGCTCGGCAGTAGCGTCCGGACGGTTTGCCTCCTCACGCATATGATAGATCTTAAGCGTAAGGATCGACAGACGATCGATCGCCCAAGCCGGGCTTTCCGTATTGATCGTAGCGTCCGGCAATACTTTCACGTTCTTGTATTTATCCAGAAAGAAACTATCGATCAACTCTACCAAATCCGTACGATCTTGATTCGACTTGTCGATGCGGCGTTTGATAGCCAGCGCTTCCACCGGGTCGATCTCCGGATTCCGGATAATGTCCTCCAAATGCCATTGGACGGCATCGATCCAGTTCTTAAGATAAAGATAAAACTCGATGCTCTTTACCGCATAGGGATTATGCACTGTAGCATCTACATTGTCAGTTACATGATAAGCCTCCGTAGCTTGCTCAAAAATGCGGAAACATTGTTCGCTGAAGTTCATATATGATTCATTTTCTTTCTGTGAATACTTTGTGGGACAAAGATAATGCTTACGGATCAGAAACCCAATTCTACCGGATAAATTCTATCCTCTTAGCATATATCCTTTCTTCGGCAAGGATACGATGCCGGTAGACGGATCGTTATGAAGCGCTTTACGGAGATAGGTGACCTGCACATTCAAGGCCAGGGAGTTGGCGTATGAGCTAGTTCCCCAGACGGTTTCCAACAGAAGGTCACGATCCACCGCCAGATTCAGGTTTGTCGCCAGGATTCGCAGAAGATCCGCTTGGCGGGAAGTGATCAATACCTTGTTATTGCCCGTACGGATCTCATTCGTGGTATAGTTGAAGGTCGTGTTTCCGAAATGGAAGCTCTCCTCCTGCACGTTTTCATGGACACCGATCTCAAAACGGTCCTTGATACGGGCGATCAGCTCTTCCGGATAGAAGGGTTTCGCCAAGTAATCGTTTCCGCGCAAGCTAAAACCTTTCAAACGGTCGTTCTTATCGGAACGGTCGGAAAGGAAAAAGATCAAGACATGGCGGTCTTGCTCACGGATCTTTTCCGCTACCTCGAAACCGTTTAGGCCGGGCATGTTGATATCCAGCAAGACCAGGTCCGGTTTCACGACCGGGAATTGCTTCAAAGCCATGGTACCATTGCCGGTATAAGTCACCTCATACCCCTCCCGTTCCAAGAATCGCTTCAAGACGAGGGAATACTTAAGGTCATCGTCAGCGAAAAGTATTTTCAATGTCGATTTCATAAGGCTGTAGTCGGTAGATTTATAGTAATTCGAGTGCCTTCACCTAATTCACTTCGCAGGGATACTGAACCATGATGCGCCTCTACTATTTGGCGAACGTAGCTCAATCCCAACCCAATACCGGGAATTTGCTTATCAGGCAGATGAGACGAACGGTAAAACTTCTCGAATACCTTTCGCCGCTCATCCGGAGCGATACCGAAGCCATTATCCGAAACGGTCAATTCCACCCCTTGCTGATTCCAAAGCACTACGATATCGATATTCACTTCCTCTCCCGAATATTTGATCGCATTCTCTATCAAGTTAGACAAGACATTCGCCACATGTACCGGATCGGCCGTCAGATCCGGCATATCCGGGGGAAAGGCCGTCGAGAAAGAGACTTTTTTCCCGGCGGGGATATTGGTCAGGCGTACCACCTTCTCCACCAACTCACGGAGGTTAAAAGCGGAAGGTCTCAAGAGCGTCTCCCGCTCGTCCGCACAAACCATATCTTTCAATTTTCCCAGATAGGCGGAAAGATTATCCAACTCGAACATGGAGTCTTGAAGGACCCGTTCCGTCGTGGCCTCATCCATCCGCATCTCCCGGTCATTCAAGAAAGAGACGAATACCTTCAAGGTTTGTACCGGTCGCCTCAGCTCATGGATCATCGTATGCACGAATCCCTCACGCAACTCGTTCAAGCGCATTTGCTCCCAGATCGTACGGATCTGGAAACCCAAACAAGCCAGCAATAACAAGATAAGGAAAATACTTAGGAAAAGCTGCCATCCCATCCGGCCCAATAACGGATTCATGGGAAGATCCACATCCACCCACACCGCCTTTCGCTCGATCGGGGCGAACTCATAGCATATCGAGATAGAGGTTGAAAACAGGTTTTTCGATAACGGCAACCATAAGGCCGACGACTGCCCGGACAAGGTATCGCCCGCTACGAACGGACGTACCCGATAATCCAGACCGGGCAGACCGGCAGACAAGATGGAGTCCAAACGCTCCGCGGAGAAAGGCACAAAGAACTCCACGACCGAACGATCTACCCCAACCAATAAGCTATCTTCCGGCATATTCGGGTCCAGATGAAGCCGAAAACTATGGATCTTTGTCGTATCCTTGGGATAAAGCTGGAAACCGAACGAGTTTTTCAACCCATTTAACACGCTATCACCAGACTGGTATTTCGACTGGCGTTCTATGATATAAGTACCTTTCGTCATCTCCGCCTCTTCCTTCCGTATACGAAATTCCTCCTGCCCGGCATGAAATACCTCACCGGCGATCTCATCCGCATAAGTACACATCTCGTACCGGAACTGATTGAACAGCCAATAGCCTTGTACCCCGATCGCCGCCAAAGCCGCCGCCAACGAGATTACCCATATCCATCGAATCCTCTTTCCCATATCTTATTCCTTTCCGGCAAAGATAGATAGCTACTCCATGATTACAACGTACATGTAGCCATTTTTATAAGCGGAGTAATATTTCAGTAATAAAAATCTTCCTTACGGCAAACGTTCCTCTCTTACATTCGCGACAAATAACTTCTAAAACCAACAGATCATGAAACGAATCATAGCGACAATCGGCCTGCTTTGCGTAGGTCTGTCAGGGGCGGGACACGAGACGAACGCCCAAGTGACAATCAACATCTTCAACCTAAACGACGTACTAAGAGCCAAGCCCATCGACGAGACACGTTTCACGGTACAATACCAAACCACGTCCATGCCGGACACGCTCCAACCCGACAAGAAAGAGGAAGAGACCCTCATGCTGAAGGTCGGGAATAAATGCTCCGTTTACTATAGTTACGCCAAATTCCTCACCGATTCCGTACTAGAGGCCGACAAAGCCGCCGGAGCCTCACAAGAAGTCATCAATGAACACCTGCAACAATATTCATCCAAGACCAACGCGCAGGTCTACAAGAATTATCCGGCGGGAAAGACCACGACCTTGGATGCCCTTGCCGCCAGTCGCTTTCGCTGCGAGGAAAAGGAGGAGCGCCCGGAATGGACCTTACTGCCCGATACGATGACCATCCTGTCCTATCCTTGCCGGAAAGCGACCTGTCATTTCAAGGGCAGGCATTATGAGGCTTGGTACACGCCGGAGATACCGAAAAGCGAGGGTCCTTGGAAATTATGCGGATTACCGGGCCTGATCCTAAAAGCCCAAGACAGCCAAGGACATTACACTTTCATCTGCACGGGTATCGAACTGAGCCGGGATAAGAACCCGATCCTTTTCGGGGGAAACGATTTCGAGCCGATCAGCCGCAAGAACCTGCAAAAGGTTTACGAACGATATGCCGTCGATCCTATCGGATACATCGCCTTGACCTCGCCACAGGTGAAAGTGACTGTCACCGACGATAACGGGAAACCTTACCAACCCAAGAACATGCCGTATAACCCTATAGAAAGGGAAGAAAGATGAAACGGATCATACTGCATATACACACTTTTTGTTTACTTACGCTGCTCTGCCCGGCAGGATTGGCCGCCCAATCCGTCATCCGAGGGATCGTGATCAACAGGGAAAGTCAACTGCCGGTAGAAGCGGCCACCGTGCAATTAACTAGAGGCAACGTCTCCCTTCCGATCAACTATACGTTAAGTAATAATGAAGGGACCTTTACCCTCACCCAACCGAAGCGGACGGACTCACTTCTCGTCTCCGTCTCGCTCTTAGGGTACCAAACCCAGCAACAAGCCGTACATGCCGGACAAACGCTTCGTTTTGAGATGGAGCCGCAGGTATTCAGCCTAAAGGAGGTGGAAATCCGTCCGGGACGTGTCTGGGGGCAGCAAGATACGATCAATTATGATGTCACCCGCTTTCTCTCCCCAAAGGATCAATCCATCAAGGACGTATTACGGAAACTTCCGGGTATCGATATCGATGATCTGGGGAAGATCTCTTACAACGGGAAAGAGATCCGTAATTTCTATGTGGAGGGACTGGATCTCACCAACGGGAAATACAAGCAAATCAGCGAGAACCTGCGAGCCGACGCCGTACAGAACATACAAGTGATGGAGAACCACCAACCGATCCGTGTGTTACAGAGAAAGATCAAGACCGAAGACGTAGCGTTGAACCTCAAACTGAGACCGGAATTCCGGGATCGCTGGCTGATCAATGCCGAAGGCGGTCTCGGCGCATCCCCGTTCTTATGGAAAGGAGCCGCTGACGCCTTGCAGATCAGCCGCAGCAGCCAATCCGCTTATCTATATAAAGGGAATAATACCGGGCAGGATGTATCGGGCGAGCAAAATACGCTTACCGAATCACCCGAATCCCGTTTATCCGAGCCCAAGGTTCCCCAATTTCTGCTACAGCCCTCATTCTCCGCCCCGCTAAAGAAAGAGCGCTGGCTGTTCAACCATATACACAGCCTATCCGCAAATCGCCTATATAAACTGAACGAGAACACCCAACTCCGTATAAACGCCGGTTATATCCACGACCTGCGAACACAGGAAAGGGGGAGTGAGACGACTTATTACCAATCCGAGGACACGATTCATCTAACGGAGCAAAGCGATAGCCGCATTCGCTCGGATCAAGCCAACCTCAATATCGGAGTGGAAAACAACTCGCAGGAAAGGTATCTCAAGAACCAGTTCTCAGCCACCGGAGATTGGCAATCCAGCCTTTCCCATATAACCGGAAACACAATTTCTACTGGCCTTAGAACATTGGACCAACGCATCAAAACCCCGAACCTCGACTTGCGTAATAATTTACGGACCCTGTGGAGCTTGGACAAATACACGTTAGAAGCCCAGTCTTCGCTCCGTTACCACAGCAACGCGGCCGATCTTCGCTTGGATAACCACCCTTATCCAATGAGCTTACGCGACTTTTATACCGATAATTCCTTCTCATTCCTGAAAAAGAGCGGTTCCCTCACCCAGCGATATACGGTGGGCATAAACGGGGAGATCAGCAATATCGAGAAAAGCCTGCAAACTTATCTTTCACCCGATTACCAATGGAATACCTATAAATGGACCCTATCCCTCAGCGTTCCTCTCAGATGGACCGGATATACAGGGGTCGGTTTCTCCCGCATCTCGGTTAATCCGTCCCTGTCCATTATCTACAAACTGAATTACGCATGGCGTTTCACGGCGCACGCCTCCTATAAGGAAAGATACGGAGAGATGACCGACTTATACGACCGGCCTTATCAAACGGATTACCGGAATAGCGTCTGGAATTGCGGAATCCTCCCGGTTTACAGACAACAGCTTTATTCCGTTTATGGGGAATACAAGAATACGGCACGGGAATTCTTCGCCACGGTAAACCTAACACACAACCGGGAGTGGTACAATCGTATATACGAGCAACGTATAGAGAACGGACAGGTACAACGAGTCTCCTTACCACTGTCCAACCACGGTTCCGGATATACCGTCAAAAGCACGCTATCCAAAGGCTTTTACGATCTAGGGCTAAAGACCTCGTTCCTGGCGCTCCTTAATATCAGCAAGGCCGAGCAAAGCAGCGGGGGACAAAGGCTTCCCTATCAATATCGTCTCATGCGCCTAGAACCCAAAGTGATCTGGACTCCCAACCGCCATTGGGAGACCAGCTACCAAACCGATATCCGGTACGGAGGAAATAAAATAGGAGAACGTACCCGTTTGGCGCCCTTATGGAACGTCACCCAACAAGTACAACTCTCCTACATTTTCTCACCCATAGAGGCAAGCCTTTCCGTAGATCATTATCACAATGACGTGAATGAAGACCAATCCGTCAACGCCGTTTTCGCAGACTTCTCGGTCTTATGGAAATCCCGGCGTTGGCAAATCACCGCCACGGCGACAAACCTGTTCGACAAACGTACCTACGCATACACACGATACGCATCGTTGGAAAGCTATACCTCATGGGTACGTATCCGTCCCCGGGAGTTTCTGGTAGCGATCCGCTACCGTTTATAATTATTAGGTCGTTTAGGGGATACTATTGTGAAAAATCAACTAATTTTGCGTCTTGATAAATAAGCGGCTTTATGAATAATGATAAGATCGTCACACCCAGCTTTTGCTATATACTAGCGGCGAATTTCCTGCTTTTTTTCGCTTTCTATCTAATCCTGCCGATCTTGCCTTTTTATCTGAAGGAAGAATTCATGATCGGGAAGTCTATGATCGGGTTTATCTTGTCGTGCTATACGCTAGCGGCGCTCTGTATCCGTCCGTTCGCCGGATATTTACTGGATACTTTCGCCCGCCGTCCCTTATATCTGGTGGCTTATTTCATTTTCACCGCCATATTTGGCGGATACATGGTAGCCACGGCGCTTACCCTCTTTATCGCCTTACGCGTCGTACACGGTTTCGCCTTCGGCATGGTGACGGTGGCCGGAAATACGATACTGATCGACATCTTGCCCTCCTCCCGCCGTGGGGAAGGTATTGGCTATTACGGCCTAGCCAATAACATCGCCATGAGTTTCGGGCCGATGATCGGTCTGTTCATGCAAGGGAACTTCACATACGACGTGATCTTTTCCTGCTCGTTGCTATCCGGAAGCCTTGGTTTTATCATGGCCTATATGGTCAAGACTCCTTATAAGCAACCGGTCAAACGAGAACCGATCTCCCTAGACCGCTTTTTCTTGGTGAAGGGAACTTGGGCGGGTATCTCCCTATTATTGCTCTCCATTCCTTATGGTATGACTACCACTTATGTAGCGATGTACGCCGCTGAGATCGGGATCAGTGTAAACTCCGGACTTTATTTCACCTTTATGGCCGTGGGACTCGCCGTCTCCCGCCTGTTCTCCGGACGGCAAGTGGATAAAGGACGGATCACGCTTGTTATCTCCCTCGGGATGTATTTGGCGGCGGCCACATTCTTTCTTCTTGCGGCGCTCAAGGAGTTGATGCATTGGAATCCGGTATTTTCCTCTTATCTCTACATAGGTATAGCCCTCTCGCAAGGCGTGGCGTTCGGAACCATGTTCCCTGCTTTCAACACGCTTTTCGTGAATCTGGCACCCAATAACCAGCGGGGTACGGCCACGTCTACATATCTAACTAGTTGGGATGTAGGTATCGGTATCGGGTTGATGGCCGGGGGCAGCATCGCACAAGAGCTGGGTGGCTTCAACTACGCCTACTTGTCTGGCGCTTGCCTTACGGTATTGTCTACGTTTTTCTTCTTGTTCAAGGCAGGGCCTCATTTCAATCGGTACAAGCTGAGATAAGTACTGCACGGCTCTTCCATTAATCTATCCGTTTTAGTTAAGCCGAGAAGCTTTAATTCTATACAATAAGCCTACTCATGAGCTGCGCACGTAAGAAGCTAAGAATCAGCGTCAAAAAACACGAGAATCTTTCCGTCAAAACACGTACATGTTTTTTCAAAAAGTCGTACGTGTTTTGGATGAAACTCGTACGTGTTTTCCCGAATCTTTCGGCTGAGAACAAAAGCACAAATAGAAATCGACAAGAAGCCATCATCACTTGTATATCCCCTGTTTTTTACTTAATATCGCGTAACGATAATCAAGCTGATAAGATGAAAATAATAGCAGATAACACGGTTCCTTACCTAAAAGGGATCTTGGAGCCGATAGCGGACGTATCCTACCTTGACTCCAAAGAGTTTACGCCCACGAACATAAAAGATGCGGATGCCTTGATCGTACGTAGCATAGATAAATGTACACGCGAGCTATTGGAAGGTAGCCGGGTTCGCCTCATCACGACAGCCACGATCGGGTACGACCATATCGATATCCATTATTGCGAGAAGGCAGGGATCACGTGGAAGAACGCCCCGGGTTGCAACGCCGCTTCCGTGGGGCAATATGTATTATCCTCTTTGGTAGCCGTCGCCCTCCGCAAAGGAGAGAGACTAGCAGGGAAGACTATCGGTATCGTTGGCGTAGGCCATGTAGGGAGTATCGTGGAGATGCTATGCGAGGCCATGGGGATGCGTGTGCTTCGCAATGACCCGCCCCGTGCCGAGCTGGAAGGTGAGGATGGATTCGTATCCTTGGACACGATCGCGAAAGAGGCGGATATCATAACCTTGCATGTGCCGTTGACCAAAGAGGGACGTTTCGCCACCCGCCATCTCGCCGATCATGCTTTTTTCGACAAATTGGAACGAAAACCATGGTTTATCAACAGTTGCCGGGGCGCCGTACATGATACGCAGGCCTTATTGCAGGCCAAACGAACCGGCAAGGTCAGCGAACTGATCATCGATTGCTGGGAGAACGAACCGGATATCGACCGGAAATTACTGTCGGAAGCCACGATCGCGACTCCTCATATAGCCGGTTTCTCCGCCGACGGGAAGGCGAACGGGACACGAATGTGCCTAGAGAATATAGGATGCTTTTTCGGTATCCGTATCGAAAAGATCAAGGAAGTCATTCCACCTGCCCCAACCAACCCATTCATCGACTTGGGACAATTCAAGGAGCACCGGGTGGAAGAAGCCATCTTGAGAAGTTTCAACCCAGAAGTAATCGACCAAGCACTAAGAGCAAATCCTCATCATTTCGAGCGATTTAGGGCAGCGTATGACCATCCCCGTGAGTTCCATGCTTACCAAGCGATCAAAGCTGACCCGGAAGAATTCGCCGTACTCCAGAAACTAGGTTTTCAAGTAGGCTAATGACAAAAAAGCCTTACAGTAAACTTTCGATCACATGAGGATAATGCGCATACTCCAAGGCATGCACTTTCGCAGCTACCTCATCTGGCGTATCCGAAGGTAATACCGGGCAAGAAGCCTGGAAGATGATAGCGCCCTCATCATAATGCTCATTAATATAATGTATAGTAATACCCGACTCCCGCTCACCAGCCTTTACGACCGCCTCATGCACATGCATGCCATACATCCCCTTGCCGCCATATTTAGGGAGTAACGCAGGATGGATGTTCACGATCTTTCCGGGAAAAGCCTGAAGAATAACGTCTGAGATCTTATTCATAAAACCGGCCAACACGATAAGGCAGACATCATATTCCGCCAACTTTTTCAAGATCGGCACACCGGCAATAAATTCCTCCCGTGAAAACACGAAAGAAGGAACGCCCAACTTGTTTACCCGCCCATGCACGCCAACATTGCGGTTATTTGATAAAACAACCGCAACATTAACGTTTTCACTGTTAGCAAAATATCGGGTGATGTTCTCGGCATTCGTACCAGATCCGGAAGCAAAAATCGCTATGTTTTTCATATTTTCAGATGTTTAAATGCACAAGAAAAGAAAAAATGTGCAGTTTTCCGCATTTTTAGCTTATTAAATTTGCTTTGTAACATAAAAAATTCTTTTCTTTGCACTGCAAATTTAAAAAGTATATTCGTATTTATTAATCTAAATTGAAAAAGTTATGTCTGAAGTTGCTGAAAGAGTAAAAGCTATCATCGTTGATAAATTAAGTGTTGAAGAAACAGAAGTTACAAACGAAGCAAGCTTTACTAACGATTTAGGAGCAGACTCTCTTGACACTGTAGAATTGATTATGGAATTCGAAAAAGAATTCGGTATCTCAATTCCTGACGATCAAGCAGAAAAGATTACAACTGTAGGTGACGCTATCGCTTACATCGAGGCTAACGCGAAGTAATCAATCCTTTTAACTAAAGGTATGGAATTAAAAAGAGTTGTAGTAACAGGTCTTGGAGCTATTACTCCTCTTGGTAATACCCTCCCCGAAACATGGGAAGGTATTATCAACGGAAAAAGTGGCGCTGGACCTATTACTCAGTTTGATGCATCCAAATTCAAGACACAATTTGCATGCGAAGTTAAAGGCTTCGATCCGTTGAAAGTTATGGATCGTAAGGAAGCCCGCAAGTGTGATCGTTATAGCTTATTCGCGATCGATGCGGCGAAACAAGCGATCGAGGACGCGGCAATGGACTTGGATAAAGAAGATAAGAACCGTATCGGCGTTATTTTCGCTTCAGGTATCGGTGGTATCAAGACATTTGACGAGGAAGTATTGAGTTATGCGAAGATCAAGGATACGATCGGTCCGAAGTTTAACCCGTTCTTCATCCCGAAAATGATCTCGGATATCGCGGCCGGACATATTTCCATGCTTTATGGATTCCACGGCCCGAACTTTGCGACCGTCTCAGCTTGTGCATCTTCTACAAACGCTATCAGTGACGCATTCAATTATATCCGTTTAGGCAAGGCTAACGTCATCATCACCGGTGGAGCGGAAGCTGCTGTTTCTGAATCGGGTGTAGGTGGATTCAACTCCATGAACGCGTTATCGACACGTAATGATTCTCCCGAGACCGCATCTCGCCCGTTCAGCGCTAGCCGTGACGGATTCGTGATGGGTGAAGGTGGAGCTTGCTTGGTATTGGAAGAAATGGAGCACGCATTGGCTCGTGGCGCTAAAATATATTGCGAGATCGCAGGAACCGGAATGTCTGCCGATGCCTATCACTTGACCGCTTCTCATCCGGATGGTTTAGGAGCGAAGCTGGTTATGCGCAACGCATTGGAAGACGCTGGAATGGCTCCGGAAGATATTGATTACATCAATGTTCATGGAACATCGACTCCCGTAGGCGATATCTCAGAGGTTAAGGCGATCAAAGATGTGTTCGGAGAACATGCTTATCAACTGAATATCAGTTCCACAAAGTCAATGACCGGTCACTTGCTTGGTGCTGCCGGAGCGGTAGAGGCGATCCTGTGTATTATGGCGATAAACGATGGTATTATCCCGCCGACCATTAACCATGCGGAAGGCGACGATGATCCTGAAATAGATTATAAACTGAATTTCACATTCAATAAGGCTCAAAAGAGAGAAGTGAAAGCCGCTTTATCGAATACGTTTGGTTTCGGTGGACACAACGCTTGCGCCATTGTTAAAAAATTCGTGAAATAACGTGTTTAGAAAGCTATACAAACAGCTACATAAAAGAATAAGGCTCCTGCATAATAAAGGTAGGGAGCCTTATTTGTCTTTATCAAAGATTCTAGGTTTTTATCCGGATAATCTCCAGATTTACGAGCAGGCCTTGTTGCATAAATCATCATCGGTAGAGACGGGTGATGGTAAATGGCTTAACAATGAGCGTCTTGAATTTTTAGGAGATGGCATTTTGGATGCGGCGGTCGCCGATATTGTCTATAAGCGCTACCCAAATAAGCGGGAAGGCTTTTTGACAAACACACGCTCCAAGATCGTACAACGGGAAACGATGAATAAGGTCGCCGTACAACTCGGCCTCGATCAAATGGTAGTCTATTCAACCAAGATAAACTCTCATAACAATCATATGTATGGTAATGCGCTCGAGGCTTTGATCGGCGCTATTTATCTGGATCAAGGTTATGACGTTTGTTATAAGTTTATCCGTGACGTGATGATAGAAAAGTATATCGATGTAGATATGCTCGTCCGGAAAGAGATAAATTTCAAGTCAAACTTGATTGAATGGAGCCAAAAGAACAAAATATCGATCTCGTTCGATCTAATAGAGTCTTTTACGGATCATGATGGAAATCCTGTATTCCAAAGCGCGATTAAATTGCTGGGCGAGCAAATTGGCATAGGTATCGGTTACTCCAAAAAAGAATCCCAGCAAGCGGCTTCTAAAATGGCGGTCAAAAGATTGCGGACAGACAAAGAACTCCAGCAACGTATCTCTGCCACAAAGAAAAAGAAGACTGGTGAACTAACCGATGAAAAAGAGTTTTCTGACCTCCCAGAGGAAGAAACTGTATGATAAATAGCAGAACTTGGGTATATCGTTTGATATACCCAAGTTCTTAGTTATATAAGAATAAGCTCATATAAAGTTGTATGTATGAAAAAACAGTACAGTAAATTTCTCCGAATATTAATAACCAGCATATTATATATCGGCTATTTCTCGATTTCAAGTTCGTTGGCGCAGATCAGCGAAGGAGGACTCCCCCCCAGCTTTCAATTCGCAGGTTCACTTCGAAGTGAAAAGCTAGCAGAACAAGTTCCAGTGAATTTCAGTGTGGAAGACCTCAAGACGGTCGATGCGTGGAGGGTCAGCCAAGGCGCTCCGTTGCGTGTAGCCAAGTCGATACCAACCAGCTTCGACATCGCCGATAGTGGCGATTGGATTTCACTACCCGACGGCAGCCAAGTATGGCAACTTCACCTTCAAGCGAAAGGAGCGATCGCCTTGATCCTGTATTACTCCGATTTTTATATACCCAAAGGTGCCCGGTTATACCTGTATAACGCAGCGAAAACCCAAGTATTGGGTGCCTATACGCATCGTACGCATCCTGAAAACGGACCGTTCGCAACCCAAGCCGTAGCAGGCGATGAGGTGATCCTCGAATATGTACCGGCACCATCCGGCGAGACACCTCGACTACGCATCCGGGAGGTCGGTTACGGGTATAATCATCTTGAAGCGATCATGCCAGAAGTACAGGAAGCGCCGGGAGCCGGCTTTTCAGAAGCTTGCGAAGTGAATATCAATTGCGAGGAGGGAGCCGATTGGCAGGAGCAAAAGAAGGGGGTGATACAAATGATTCAATACATCCGTAATAAAGAGGGAGAAGGAGGAAGCTATATTTGTACGGCTTCTCTGGTAAATAATACGGCCCGTGACAAAAAGCCTTATGTATTATCCGCCTTCCATTGTTCGCAAGATATGCTGGGCGAACAGACGGTTACTCCCGAGGAATTAGCAGTCTGGTTGTTTTATTTCCACCAAGAACATGTGGGCTGCGATAATGAGTCACCCATTTATCCGATAAAAACCATGGTAGGATGTACACGGAAAGCCTCTACCCCTGTCGAAAACGGTTCCGACGGACTGTTGCTGTTGCTTAACGACGAGATCCCCGACGATTATAATGTATTCTTTAACGGATGGGATCGTTCAAATATGCTTTCACTCTCGGGCGTAGGCATCCATCATCCTTCCGGCGATTATATGAAAATCTCCACCTATGGAAATTATCCGACAGAATCGATTACATGGCGTAATAGTGATGTTGGGAAAACCGGGGCCACGAACGCTCATTGGAACGCGACTTTCGATGCCACGCTAAACGGACACGGGGTGACCGAGGGAGGTTCTTCCGGCTCGCCTTTATTTAATAGCAAAGGTTTGATTATAGGTACGCTGAGCGGTGGAAGCTCCAGTTGCGAACTGCCCGAAGGATTGAATTTATACGGTAAATTGTATTATCACTGGAATAAATACAGTGATAATGATACAGCCCGGATGGATGTCTGGCTAGATCCACTCGGAACGGGCGTCACCTCGTTGCAGGGAATGACGCAGGATGGGAAAACGATCGGAAACGAGTATGAAAGTCCGACTGATTTGAAATACAAACAGATCTCCACGGGTGAGATTCAACTGACATGGAATGCCCCAGTCCTCGAAAAAATAGCTGGTTGGGGATCACAAGATCGTTATCAACAGTTCGGTCTCGGAGGAGATCCATTCTATTTCGCTCAGAAATGGGATACGAAAGATCTACAACCGGTGCATAAAAAAACGATCCGGAAGGTTAATTTCTATCCGCAGGAAGGAGTCACCTATGGAGTCTATATCAAACAGGGAAACCGGGAGTATGAAGAGAGTTTCACTCAACTGAAATCAGGTAAAATAAATTCGGTCACACTTAAAACACCATTCGTAATCGACGCGAAGCAGGATTTACTGGTAGCCATTCATGTGATAAGCTATGCCAATAACACATACCCGGCATGTTCCGATGAAGGCCCCGCAGTCGATGGAAAAGGGAATTTATATTCTTTGGACGGAAAAAAATGGGAAACATTCTCAGATGATGAGCTAGATGCCAATGTTGTGTTATCGATCGTAATAAGCGCGGAAGAAGGTGAGTTCCCCTCAAGTTCCGTATTCTCCACGAGCACTTTCTCGGAGAAACCGCAACCCATGAGAACGGGCCGATTATCATTCCGGAAACTGGCTATCGCCTCCGATGCGCAAGAAGCAGAGTTGATTACGGCTTTTCCGGAGCTGACCGGTTATAAGGTATATCAAGATACTCGGGAACTGACGACATTACCTGTTTCTCAACGGAATTATACGGTGAAAAATCTGGCAACAAGTACCCCTCTGCTCCAAGTAACGGCACTTTATGGTACCGACGAGAGCGCCCCGGCTACGGTAATTCCGGAAACGAGCGTAGGTAACGAACTGAAGCCAACAGACGAAGAAGTAGATATTCAACCACGTATCTTCTCGAATGAAGTACAGATCCAGAATTATCAACAACTGAAATCGCTTGAGATCTACAGGGCCGATGGAAAGTTGATACGTAGCGTCCCGCAACCGGGAAGCAGTCTCAGCACGGGTGATTTTGCCACTGGAATGTATATCTTCCGCTTGACTACCGAAAAGGGAAGCCAAACCGTTCAAGGTATTAAAAAATAAACGGCCGCCTACTAGTATAAAGTAAAAAAGGTTGTGCGTTCTCTGACACACAACCTTTTTTATTTTATTTCCCGAATGTTACCCCCATCCGTTTTCCTTGTACGATCAAATCATGATCCGGTGTCACTAATTTTAGTTTTCCCGCTACTTCTAACAAGGGAATGGATTCTACCCTATCTCCTTTCATACAAACCATACGTCCGAATTCACCATTAGCGATCAGTTCCGTGGCATGGCCTCCCAAGCGAGTCGCAAGGTTACGGTCGAACGGAGAGGGGTTTCCACCCCGTTGGGTGTATCCCAATACGGTATCCCGGGTCTCGATACCCGTTCCCGCCTCGATAGCCCGGGTAATATAATCAGAAGGACGCTTTTTATCCGGAGTCTCGATACCCTCGGCTACTACAACGATGGAATAAGGTTTGCCCCTGCGAGCCCGATCCAAGATCGCCTCGTTCACCTTATCGATATCGTATCCCAATTCCGGAAGTAAGATCACGTCGGCACCTCCAGCCATCCCGGCATACAAGGCGATCCATCCGGCATGATGGCCCATCACCTCCACGACCATCACCCGCTTATGTGAACTAGCCGTAGAATGAAGACGGTCTATAGATTCCGTGGCGATATTCACGGCGGTATTAAAACCGAACGTAATATCCGTACCCCATATGTCATTATCGATTGTCTTGGGAACGCCTATCACGTTCAATCCGATCTGAGATAACAGATTGGCCGTCTTCTGCGTACCGTTTCCTCCGATACAAACCAAGCAGTCCAGCCCCAGCTCCTCATAATTTTTCTTAATGATCTCCGGCTTTTCCGAATCTCCCGAGGCCAAGAGCTTACGGAAAGGCTTCTCTCTGGACGTTCCTAAAATGGTTCCCCCTAAATTTAATATGCCGGATAAGCTCCGTTCATCGAAAACTTGGACGTCTTTATTCAAAAGACCTATAAAACCGCTATGAATACCTATCACTTCCATGCCGTAATGCATGATAGCGGTCTTGCCAACACCACGGATCGTAGCGTTGATACCGGGGCAATCGCCACCCGATGAGAGAATCCCTATTTTCATCGTAACGTTAATTTAGTACCTAGCAAAGATATAAATAAAAAGAGAATGCCTACATTTGCACTCGAACAAATAAAAAGAGCATGGATATTTTAACACAGACGATTTCGCTCCTTTTCCGCCATCGACAAACGGAGATCGGACGATTTGGGCAGGATATAGACCATATCCAGCGCAAACAGCTGCATGCTCTGCTTTCGACGGCACGCAAGACGGAATGGGGACTCAAATATGATTATAAAAGCATTCGCTCTTATTCTGACTTCTGCCAACGTCTTCCCTTACAGACTTATGACGAGATAAAGCCGTATGTCACCCGAATGATAAACGGAGAAAGGAATATTCTCTGGCCTTCGGTGGTGCGGTGGTACGCTAAGAGTAGCGGGACCACGAACGACAAAAGTAAATTCCTGCCCGTCACCCCCGAGATATTAAAGGGTTGCCACTATAAAGGCGGCTTTGATTGCGTAGCCATCTATCTGCGGAACAACCCGGAAAGCCGTTTCTTCTCCAAGAAAGGCTTGATATTGGGCGGTAGCCATAGCCCTTCCCCGCTAAACTCCGAGGCTCATCAAGGCGACTTATCCGCCGTATTACTTCAAAATCTCAATCCGCTCGTCAATTTAATACGCGTCCCCAAGAAACCCATTATCCTAATGGATGAATGGGAAAGCAAGATCAAGGCGATCGTGGAGAACACTTGGAATAAGGATGTAAACAGCCTATCCGGTGTTCCTTCTTGGATGTTGGTATTGATCAAGGCCGTATTGAAAAAAACGGGTAGGGAATATCTTACGGACGTATGGCCAAATCTGGAGGTCTTCTTCCATGGGGGAATCAGTTTCGAGCCTTACCGGGAGCAATATAAAACCTTGATTCCATCGAATAAGATGCATTATATGGAGACCTATAACGCATCCGAGGGCTTCTTCGGGCTGCAAGACGATCCGACAGACCCCAGTTTGCTTATGATGCCGGATTACGGTATTTTCTATGAGTTCATCCCGATGAACGAGGTGGGTAGCGCCCATCCGACCGTGTTACCGCTGGAATCGGTAGAGACCGGGAAAAACTACGCGATGGTGATCACGACCTCAGGAGGATTATGGCGCTATCAGATCGGGGATACGGTACGTTTCACCTCGTTATTCCCTCATAAATTCGTTATCTCCGGACGTACCAAGCACTTTATCAACGCCTTCGGCGAGGAGCTAATGGTGGATAACGCCGATAAGGCGATCGCCATGACTTGCCTACGAACCGGGGCGAAAGTAAAAGAATATACCGCCGCCCCACTTTTTATGCTGGATAAGGCGAAAGGACGGCACCAATGGTTTATCGAGTTTGACAAGAAACCGGAATCTCTCGATGAATTCGCCACTTTATTAGATCAGAACTTACAAAAGCTGAACTCGGACTATGAGGCGAAGCGGTATAAAGAGATCTCCCTCCAACCGCTGGAAATCGTTATCGCCCACGACGGCGCTTTCTATGAATGGCTCAAGCAGAAAGGCAAATTAGGCGGCCAACACAAGATCCCACGCCTCAGCAACGACCGCACGCATATAGAGGAGCTTTTGCGCATCAACCAGTCTCTATAAGCCGACATGCGCTTGATCCATAAGACGCATTAAAATTGATAAGTCAGATAGAATCCCGCCATATTCGAACTGAATACCGGAGCGGCCACGATCGGGCAGTTCTTCACATTTCGATTGATCCGCCGGGCGATAGCGTTACGAATCGGGAAATAGATCAGATACGATAACTCAACCGACAAGATACCGAAGCCGGCACCAGCCACTACATCCGCCACCCAATGCCTGTTATTGTATAAGCGGGAACCCGCCACGAACGCCGCTATCGCATAACCCGAGTAAGCGAGTATAGGTGAGCTATCCTTAAATTCCTTATAAGCCATATGCGCCCCTAAGAAAGCATTCGAGGTATGTCCGGAAGGAAACGAATAAGGCGCCCCATCCGGGCGAGGCTCATTTACCCAGTTCTTCAGTCCATGCACCATCAATCCGTTCATCCCCTCCGCTAAAGCGACCAAGCAAAGTTGGTCCACCCAGTTATGCTTCTCTTTTCCCATAAGGTCGCAGACAAATACCCAACCGAGCATTCCCCACTCCAAGTAATTGTCGATATGGATTTGCTTCACGGAATCTTTCCGGGAAAACAGGTGAAAGTCATTCATCCCGTCAATCGCCGTGCCTACGGCTCCCACCGTTATCAATGAGGCCGGAAGAATCAAGCTTTTCGGGTTAAACTTATAGGCAACGACAGGCATTCTCTCCTTGACAGGGGCTTGAGAACGTACGTTTAACGTATCGAGATCACCAACGCCGGCGAACGCAATGTTTACGAAGCCTATCAAAAGGCTTACCAAGACGATTAATTTCCTATATATCATATCCGTTATTTTCCTCTAAGACATCCCTCTCCCGGATAAACCCTTCATCAAAATAGTTGTTCTCTATTTTCGAGTGGATCACCCGCTGGAAATAGAAACGATAGTTATTCCAATGGAAAGCCGGATATTCCTTATTTTGTTTGACAATATTATTCGTGAACACCAACCCGTCCACGGACTTGGCGTATACCAAAGGTCTGTCGAACGTGATAAACTCATTCGCGTCGATCACGATATCACTATGGAAATATTTCCTTTGCGACGCTAAATCCGGGATTTCGGGATAAATAGAGATAATAGCGTTCGTAAATTGGAACATATTCGTCAAGGAGTTGATGAACTTATTCTTACGGATCAACACGTTCCGGCAAGCGCCGGTCTCGAACCAGCCGTTGCAATCACCGCACAGCAGGATCGCCGTCCCCGAGGTATGATCGAAAACATTATTCTCTACGACCGTTTGCCGAGGCGTGCTGAACAAGGAACCGCGGGCACGGTTATTACGGATTAAGTTATCCGAGAATAGGACCGTCGGTGTCCACTCCAGATTCTCTATGCCGAAACCGCTTCCCTCATGGATCGAAGGATTCACCGTATTCTCAAACCGGATCTCGAACTCCTTCGCCCCTCGGTAATCCGGTTGATCTACCGCCTTGATAGCGGTAATCCGGTTTCTCGCCCCTATCAATTCCATGGTGCTCGAATGGATGAACTGCACGGAATCCCCTACCCTTCCCCATTCGAAACCATACGATTGCGGGTGCATATACCGGCCTACCAAGGTAGAGTCATTCACTCGTCTCACCACTTTCAGGTAAGTTCCATGCACATTGATAGCGTCGTCCATCATCCCTTCGTACAAACCATTCTTGGAGATGATCGCTCCCTTGCAGGCCGAGAAATGGGTAGCGTCCGCCTGTGTCGTGAAATACCGCGGATCGTCCGCCCCTTTCAAGCAAACGGAGAAACCATCCAGCGTGATATTCTCGCTCATTTGCGCCAAGAGGCCCATTCCCTCGGCATAATGAACCTTGATATTCTCCAGAGTCGTATTCACGTCATGATACAGGAAGACACCGGGAGCCGGGCGTTCCCAAGAACGCATGGCGATCACCGTACCGGGCACCAAACGGTTGTCTTTCCAACGGGGAGACTTTATCAGCCTTGGAGAAACCTCGATCAAGCCCCGCACGCCTACCGGGATATCGCTTGTATTATACACCAAATGACGTGTATCTCCCTCGAAGGCGATACCGGAACCGGGAGTCAACTCCCAGCCTTCTCCCTTCGCTACAAACACGCTATCCCGTATCTCATAGTGTACCCACGGAGCCACCTCGAAAGTGATCCCACCATTCACCGTATCGTTCTCCACCACTTTTACCTGTGAAATCTGAGGGTGCTTGAAGTCTATACTAAAGTTTTTCAAGACACAATTCCTCGAATCCAGCAAAGAGACCGGCAACATCCTGCCGTGGAAGATTAACTCCGAACCTTGCCCGTCGAACACCATATTCTTCATCCCCTCGAAAGGCAAGCCTACTTTCTTCGGATTCATTTGATCATGATTCGAGATGAAATAGACACGCTCCGCCGCGCTATCGGGATAAAACTCATAGCGGCCCTTAGGCAAGGTCACCACAATTGTCTGGTTTTCCTCGCATTTCTCCCGTATCTGCTCCAATGCCCTCGCCATAGCGGGCGCATTATCCACATTCTCGACCGGGGATAAACCATAAGCCGACAAATCATACCTCCCTTCCGTAGAACAAGCGCTTCCAAACAGGGAATAAAGCAGGACAACTGCCCCCCATAGATACCATTTCATAGAAAATCAATTAAATATATCCGCGAAGGTATGTATTTTACAGGGTAAGCGCACTAAAAACAGACAACAACTTTCCGTCTCATGAATCCTATCACGAATCTCCTATAATAGCAGCCTGAGTTTTCTCCTAATAAAACAAAAGTTTCCTCAGTAAGAAACTTTTATTTCCCTATATAGAAACGAAAGTTTTTCCTTGAAGAAACTAAAGTTTTCCGTATAAGAAATTTAGAAAAACTGCAATAGACTGATAATCAATTAAAGTACAAAAAGAAACAGCTACCCTTTCCATTCTCGGATTCTACCGAGATATGGCCGCCATGCAAGGTGATTATTTGCTTACAGATGCTTAAACCGATACCCGAGCCGGAGGGCTTGGTGGTGAAGAAAGGTACAAAAACCCGGTCGATCACCTCGGGTAAGACACCGATACCGTTGTCTCGCACGGTAAAGACGAGTTCGTTTCCCTCCTGCTGAGCCGCCACGATAATCTCGGGGTTTGACTTTTCCGCACAAGCCTCACAAGCATTCTTCAGTAAGTTCAAGAAGACCTGCTCCATCTGCGCCCGATCCGCAAACCATTCCAGAGGCTCGTCCGGCAAGCGGAAACGGATAGAAGGCTCAGGGCACAAACGCCCTAAATCCGAAAAGAAATCTTTCACTAAGATACGGGTCTTTACCGGAGAGGCGATCCGGGTCAATCTCCGGTAATTCTCAACGAAATCCAGCAACCCTTTACTCCGGCGATGGATGACATTTACCCCATGCTGGATATACGAACGATTCCGGACATCATCCGGATCTGCTTTGCAACGCTTGCTCAAGGTCTCGGACAACGAGATAACGGGTGTGATGGAGTTCATGATCTCGTGCGTCAAGACACGGATCAATTTCTGCCAAGCCTCCATCTCATTCCGCTCCAAGGTAGAATGGATGTTCTTCAAGCTGACGATCCAACGCTCGCAACCTCGCAAGTCGATACGAGTGGCATCGATCGCCCAATCTTGCGGAACGGATGGTTTTCCGTAACGCACCACCGTCTTCCCCGCCTTGATAGCCTCCAAAAACTCATTGGGTAACCGACACCTCGTATCCAGCAACGCGTCGGCGGTCCGGTTCTTCCATTCAATAGCCCCTTCCTTGTCGGTAACAAGTACGGCTGTATCCACCTTATTCAACAGGCTCTCAAAATACTGCCGCCTCACCTCCTCGTCCATCAATCGGCCACGCAAGGATCGCAGGGCTGCGGACAAATCGTCCGCCAACTCCCGCATCACCTTATCCTCGTAAGGTGAACGAACGATCTGGATCAAGTCTTGCTGCCGCAAGCAATCCACCACATAACGCCAATACTTCACCTGCCGCATCTGTATGAAATAAAGATGAATCGAGAAATACAAGATCGCGATCCCGCAAAAAGTAGGACAAAAGATAATCTCCTCATGCACGCAATAGAACAGGAGTCCCGTAGACAAGACGATGCCTACGATGTGCGAGATGACCGTGAACGCATACGATCTCATAAGCCGAACTTCTCTATTTTACGATACAAGGAAAAACGGGTGATACCCAATAGCTCGGCGGCATAGCTCATATTACCATTGCTTTGCCGCAAGGCTCGCTCGATGATTTTCCGCTCGGCTTGCTCTAGATTCAAATCAGGGTCCAGCTCCTTCTTCCGCTCGTAAGAGGCTGTATAGAGAGGGAAATCATCCGGTCTCAGCACCGTACCCTCGTTCAAGATCACGGCTCGCTCCAAAACATGCTGCAACTCCCGGACATTACCGGGCCAAGGGTATTTCATCAGCTTACTCCCCGCCTCCCGGCTCAACCCTTTGATCGTTTTCTTGTATTTCCGGCTATACAGCCTCTGGAAATGATCGGCCAGCATCAAGATATCCTCTCCCCGCTCACGCAGCGGTGGTATGGCTATCTCTATGGTATTGATCCGATAGAGCAAGTCTTGCCGGAAACTCCCCTCGCCCACCAGCTGACGCAGATTGGCGTTGGTGGCGCAGATCAAACGAACATCGATCGAGATCGGTTCCACCGCTCCCAAACGGGTGATATGACGTTTCTCTATAGCTGTCAGCAATTTAGATTGCATCGGCAAGGACAGGTTACCGATCTCGTCCAGAAAGAGCGTACCGCCGGAAGCCATCTCCATACGTCCCGGCTTGGATCTTCGGGCATCCGTGAAGGCACCTTTCTCATAGCCGAACAACTCACTCTCAAATAATTGTTCCGGGATACTTCCCAAGTCGATCGTCACGAAAGCATCGTCACGCCGGGGCGAGTAATGCCTCAACAAACGGGCAACCAGATCTTTTCCGGTACCGCTCTCACCGGTAATCAATATATTCGCGTCGGTCTCCACAAGTTTGTAGATCGTGTCTTTTACCTTCAGCATAGCCGGCGACTCACCGATCAATTCCGGCAATGTGTCGTCCTCCTTCATGGCTTTCATTTGCTCTCGCAAACGTCCTACCTCCTTACGGGAATGGCTCAATCGAATGCCCGACGAGAGGGTAGCCAGCAACTTCTCCGTTTCCCACGGCTTGGAGATGAAATCGGTAGCTCCTACCTTAATGGCCTTGACCGCCTTCTCTATATCCGAATAGGCCGTCATGAAGATCACGACCGCCTGCGGATCGATCTCCAAGATTTGTCCCAAATACTCAAAACCCTCCTGCCCGCTCACGGCATCCCGATGGAAATTCATATCCAGCAAGACCACGTCCGGTTGAAACGTCCGCATGAAATACTCGATGCGTGCCGGTTGTGTCGTTACCTTCACCTTTTGCATGTACGGCTCCAACAGTAAGTTCAATGCGAACAACACATCCTTATTATCGTCGATGATCAATATCTTTCCTTTTTCTTCCATACGGACAAAGATAAAGGGAATAAAGACAGCTTGTACGTGCATTATCGCACAAAAAATGTACGCTATCGCACTACATGAAGAAATACAGATTTTTCTATGATTCTATTTTCTAATACGTTACATTTATGGCATGATATTTGAATCGGATTCAGCGAAATTGAGTCATCAGCGATATTATCAAAAAACGGAATTGCCATGTTAATACATTACTGTGTCATTGCCTTCAAAAACATCTGGAAGTATAAAGTCAGCGCCTCCATCAGTATCCTAGGGTTGGCTTTCGCCCTCGTCTGTTTCGTGCCCATACTCTATTGGATGGATCATGAGACCGCTTACGATTCTTTCTACAAGGATTCCGAATCCATCTACCGTGTCTATAGCGTAGAGAAACAATCCGGGAAAGTAAACAAAGGAGCCTCGAAAGGTATCGAGAATAGCCTACGAGAGCAAGTCCCAGCTATCGAAGCCTCCACCACGCTTATGCTTTCAACCGAAAACTGCCGTACCCAAGCGACTCCTTATATCCAAATGAATATGCTTTATACGGACAGCACGTTCCTAGAGGTATTCCCGCAATCTTTCGTTTGTGGAGAAATGAGTCATCCGCTACAAATCGTAAACAACATGATCTTGAGCGAAAGCATGGCGGTCCGTCTATTTGGCGACGCGGAAAAGGCGATCGGACAACCGATACACACCTTGATGAGAGCCTCCTTGCCTCCCTACATCGTCACGGCGGTGGTAAAAGATCCACCGGCTCATACCAATCTACTGTTCGACGCGATCATCAACCATAACATGATACAGCATTTCTCCCAGTTACCTCCAGAGGCACAATGGAGCTTCTTCGTGATGGACTTATACGTGAAACTCCATCCAAGCGCAGACCCAAAAGCCTTCGCCAATCAACTAAAAGAGCTACCCGAACGTATCGGGGTGAACAAGGAGATCGAGTTGCGAACACTCCCCATCCGTGAGATCCGGCATCATCTGAATGAAGATACACCTTTTACCTTAAATTTCATCGGCTTGTTTGTCGTATCTGGTGCCCTATTATTGTTTGCCGCCCTCTTCAATTTCTTGAATTCCTATATGGATCTCTTTCGGCAACGTGTGCGGGAATGGCGTTTACGGACGGTCAACGGCGCAACGAGAAAGCAATTGATCGAACAAATGTCTGTCGAACTAGGCTGTTCCGTACTTGCATCCTTGTTGGTAGCCTTGATCTTCATAGTCCAAGTCAAGCCGCTTTTCGCCCGATGGCTGGAGATTGATTTGGAGATGGGCCGGTTCCTGTTTCTTTTCGCAGGGGTAGGTATAGGTACATTCCTCATCCTCCAATGTACAGGATTAGTATTCTTCGGGCAGTTCAGCCATACGGCAACCACCTCGCTCGTTCCCAAAGAGACAGTCAAACCCCTTTTGTTACGCCGCATGGCCGTGACCTTACAATTGATGATCAGTATCCTGTTCATCGTAGCATCGCTGGTTGTCATGGAGCAAATGCGATTCGTAAATCAAAAAGATTTAGGTTTCGATCCAAAAGGCCTTATCCAACTATCCGGCTTCGTAGACGTATCCGGGAAAATAGAATCCACGTTGATGCAAGAGTTAAGTGCCCTGCCGCAGGTCAAAAGTTTCACCGACACGAACTTTAAGCCTCAACATCATGTCGATCCCATGGCGATCTTCACGAATGTGGAATGGGAGGGAAAACCGCTGGACACAAAGGTGGACTTCCACCTCTATGGAACCGATCACCGATTTGGTGAGACCTTCGACCTAAAGATGTTAATGGGCCGATGGTGGACAGAAGGCAACGAACTTAGTGTCGTGCTCAACGAGTCGGCGGTTCGTGCCATGGGCTTACAAGACCCAGTCGGCAGCATCATCCGTATGCCGTGGTGGTCAGATTTCAGCGTGATCAAAGAATACGAGATCGTCGGTGTCGTCAACGATTTCCATGCGCTATCTTTCCGGGAAAGTATCCATCCGATGCTATTCATTCCTTCGGGTGGACTGGTGAATAATCTGTATATCCGGGTCATACCGGGTGAGGAAGGAAACGTCACCCACCGTATCACGGAGCTACTGCCCAAGATTGACCCGACATTAGCGGACACCCAACTCACCCCGATCGGAACGCTTTACGATCAACTGAACCAATCCGAGATCGTCGGGCTGAAGATCTTCTCGTTCCTCGCTTTCGCTTGTTTGCTAATCTCCTTGTTCGGCATCTACGCCGTCGCTACAGCCTCCACGAAACGGCGGCGTAAAGAGATCGCTATCCGGAAAGTAGTAGGCTCGAAAGCCTCCGAGATCATTTTCTTGTTCTTCAAGGAATACATGCGATTAATTGTCATCGCCGGAATCATCGCTTTCCCGATCAGCTATCTCGTCATGAACTACTGGTTGCAAGGCTACGCCTATCGCATCCAAATCCAGATCTGGTGGTTGGTGGGAATATTCATCACCATTACCAGCATGGTTCTAGGTACGATACGTGAACAGGTATGTAAGGCAGCCAATGAGAATCCGTCGGAAGTCATCAAGAGTCAATGAATGCCTATGAAAACTACAGACTATTCACGATCAGCTTGATAATACCAAGGATTTTATGTAAGTTCGCGATTCCTAAATATATAATAGAATATGGAACATCCATTGAATATTTACAACACGCTTACGAGAAAGAAGGAGCAATTCATACCCCTGCACGAGCCGCATGTAGGTATGTACGTATGTGGCCCCACGGTTTATGGTGACGCCCACTTGGGACACGCACGTCCGGCGATCACGTTCGACTTGCTATTCCGTTACCTTACCCACCTAGGATATAAAGTGCGTTATGTACGTAATATAACGGATGTAGGGCATCTGGAGCACGACGCCGATGATGGGGAGGATAAGATCGCCAAGAAGGCACGGCTAGAACAGTTGGAGCCGATGGAAGTGGTTCAATATTACCTCAATCGTTATCATCAAGCGATGGATGCGCTGAACGTACTTCCTCCCAGCATCGAGCCGCACGCTTCCGGACATATTATCGAACAAATCGAGTTAGTCAAGAAGATTCTGGATAACGGCTACGCTTACGAAAGTCAAGGCTCCGTCTATTTCGACGTAGAGAAATATAATAAAGATCATAAATACGGCATCCTCTCGGGTCGCAATATCGAGGATATGTTGAATACGACCCGTGCGTTGGACGGGCAGGACGAAAAGCATAACGCCATCGACTTCGCCCTTTGGAAATGCGCCCAGCCGGAGCATATCATGCGTTGGCCGTCTCCGTGGAGCGACGGCTTCCCCGGTTGGCACTGCGAATGTACCGCTATGGGCAAGAAATACCTCGGGGAGCATTTCGACATCCACGGAGGTGGCATGGACTTGATCTTCCCGCACCATGAATGCGAGATCGCACAAGCCGTGGCTTCCCAAGGAGATGATATGGTTCATTATTGGATGCACAACAATATGATCACCATCAACGGCCAGAAGATGGGTAAATCATTAGGTAATTTCATCACGCTGGAGCAATTCTTCACGGGTGATCATCCCTCCTTGCAACAAGCGTATTCCGCCATGACCATCCGTTTCTTCATCCTGCAAGCGCATTACCGTAGCACGGTCGATTTCAGCAACGAGGCTTTACAGGCTGCCGAGAAGGGCTTGTCACGCTTGATGGAGGCATACGGACATTTGATGAAGTTGCAGCCGTCCGCTACCTCTACCGTAGACACGAAAGGTCTTCGTGAGAAATGTTTCGAGGCCATGAATGACGATTTGAACTCACCAATCGTGATTTCTCATCTATTCGACGCTACCCGTGCGATCAATTCCGTAAAAGACGGTAAGGCTACTCTGTCCGAGGAAGACTTGAAAGAGTTACAAGAGGTATTCCATTTATTCTTGTTCGATATCCTTGGCATGAAAGACGAGGCTTCCGCCAGCGGCAGTAATTACGAGACTTTCAGCAAGGCCGTAGACTTATTATTATCCATCCGCCAACAAGCGAAGGCAAACAAAGACTGGGCGACTTCCGATAAAATCCGTAACGAATTAACCGCGATGGGATTCGAGATAAAGGATACCAAGGATGGTGCGGAATGGAAACTAAGCAAATAATCCACCAAGCGAATAGTAAGAGGTTATGACAATCCATGAATTTCTTCAAGGCGATAAATTCGCCTTGCTTGCGGGCGTTGAATTATTAGAAACGGGCAACGGTTACGCCAAGGCGCGTATGCTCATCAAGCCCGAACATTTAAATGGTGGAGGCGTATGTCAAGGTGGGGCGATCTTCACGTTGGCGGATCTGGCTTTCGCCGCGGCGACTAATAGCCACGCACGCCTGACATTATCCATTACCTCAAACATCAATTTCTTTAAGGCGGAGAGTAAGGGATACTTATATGCGGAAGCGAAAGAAGCGTTCAGCCATAAGAGACTGGCGAATTGCGAAGTCCGTATCACCAATGAAGCCGAAGAATTAATCGCGACTTTTAATGGTACAGGTTACCGCAAAGACACGGAATTACCCTTCACTCCGTTGGTTTAAAAAAGAAATTCTATAAAAAGCTCTCGCCCCAGCTCCGTGATGAGCTGGGTGCGAGAAACACAAGCCTATCTAAAAAGCTTTCATTTCTTCTGCACCACGATACGGCAAGTAAGCGGGGCACGCAGGTTATAGGAGTCTTTATAATAAACCTCCGCTGCCCCGATCTTCAGTTTCGCCCGGATCTTTACCGGGATATGGTTCTCGTCATCCCCGATCCAGACCTCCGCCGCTTCCTTGGCTTGGGAAAATGCCTCATCGTAGATATCGATATAGAAATGGCGGGTACGGAATTTCGCCTCCTTATGCTCGACGATCTGTTGTCCCGTATAGCGGAAACGAGCGTTCACGAGCTCCCGGCCGATAGCGATCATGAAAGGGAACTCCGCACCATAACTCATCGTCCGCCAATCCAGCGAACGGAGATACATCGTAGCTCCCAGCATATCGAATACACGTCCTTTCGCCATTAGCATCGTGTCGATCTTCGTCTCCTTTAATGTATGGCGATGCGAGTGGATATTGATCCTACCGCTTCCTTGATACTCAAACTGGAGATTATCCACCAGATAGTAGTCTCCCTCGTTCGTGCGCTTCGAGCTGAACAAGAGCCGAGGCTCCTTTGAGTAATGGCAATCCATCGTATCACGCATCCTGAAGACTTTCTCGATCACGCCGGCAGAGCGGAACAACAGGTTATAATGCCATGACGGCGCTCCTTGGTATTCCGATTCTTTCACGGAAAGGGTAGCCAATCCGGCCTTCGACATGATCAGGCCCCATTTAAAATAAAGATCGTAATCCACCCGTTCCCCATGGGATAACGGCAACGTTTGTGCCCGCAAAGACGTAAGACTCGCTACACACAAAAAGAAAACGCATATATACAGTTTAGAAGCGCAAGCCGCCCACACCGCTGTTCCTATTGGACGAAGACTGTGTTCCCTCATTTTTGTAATCTCTTTTCTTTTTCGTTAGCTCTTTCGGTTTATTCTTCGTGATATCGATCGGTTTCTGCCGTTTCATCGGTGTAGCCTTGATATTCCAAGTCTCCTCCACTTGCCAATTCTGCATGATATTGAATATCTTCGGGCAATAGAAGACAAGTTCCGGCTGCCGTTTATCGGCGTAATTACCGGTATCCCAGACACCGTTATCATTCACGTCTAATACTAAACGGGCATAATATTTATCCGGTTTCAAGTCCATGAAAAGCACGCCGCCATCTTTTACCTTCACCTTACGGATCGGCTGGTCGCTGCTATTCAATAATTCCACGAAAGCGGTGGTATCCGCTCCCTCAATATTGATATATAAATGCCCGTACTCATCTTCCTTCTTGATCTTGAATTCCCCGCTATACACATCGTTCCATTTACCATAGGCACTGAATATCGTGGCGGAGTCTACTTCCAAACGGTATTCCTCTCCATACTTCCACGGGCGCTTGATGAAGAAGTTCAAAGAGTTCGTCGTATCCGGAAAGAAATCGAAGTCTACGGCTTCCCAAAGCGTATCCACTTTCTGATCCAGATAGAAATGATCTTTCGTTAACCCCGCTACCGGTTCGCTAAACGTAACAGCGACCGTATCATACAGGTTGATCGAACCGGAAGCGTTTACGTTCATTCCCAGAAACTCGATGGGTTCCGGCTCATCGTCTTTTTTCTTTTTCTTCTTCTCCACAGGACGGCGACGCATGGTAAATTGTACCGTATCGGTCTGCGGACGAAGTATATTCATGGAATCGCTTTTCAGGTAATTCACCTCCACTTGCAGCGTATCTTGCTTCCAGATCAAAGAATCGGTCAACCAGTAATGCACGGCTTTTCCTTCCTCCGCTGTCTGCAAGAAATACCAATTGCTATCCGCCGGGGTGAAATTCAAAGGAACCGGTACCGGAATAGTATCCAAGGAGGTATTGAAACGCAAGGTTAGTATTTTCTCATCCGTACGCTCCGGCTTCAACATATATTGACGCTCTACTTTCTCCTTAAACAGGCGTAACTCGATATTGTCCGGCATAAAATGGGTATAACCGACTGTCATCACCGTATCGATCGTCAAGCTATCTTTCCAAATCGTATCCTGACGGGTCGTCAACTCGAACGCGGGGACGATCAAGGAATCGTAAAAAGCGATCTGCTGCCCGGGCTGGCTGTACTTGTAGGAGCGCATCACATCCTCCAAGGCATAGATCCGATAGGTTCCGGGGGCCATATTACGAATCGTAAACTCTCCCTTGTCGTTCGTACGGGAAGTACGGACAAATGGGATCGTCGTAAAGGCGGAATCCTCCAGATTCGTATGCACGCCGATCGTAATACCCGGCATAGGCTCCAGATTCTCGGCGTTCAGCAAGACTCCGGACACCTCCATACTGTCGATGGATTCGCCGGTAGAGAACGCAAAGGAATAATTCTCCAATACATTCTTCTCATTATTATCGGAGATCGAATTGGTAAAGTCTATCGTATAGGTCGTATTCTCCTTCAACGTATCCATCAGCTCGATGACCGCCTTCCGGCCGTTCGCCCGGATAACGGGTTGCTCCATTTGGGGTGGAGTGATGATCACGTTCTCGGTAGGCTTATCGATCTGGATCAACTCATCAAAAATAATCTCCACCTTCTTTCCCTTATAGTTTATCTGGCCGGGCAACGGCGTACTGCTTACGAACTTAGGCGGAGCCTCATCATAAGGCCCTCCGTTCGGCGAGGCTATATTCGCGCACGAATACAGCACGACCAGCAGAAGTACCCCTATAAAGAACCGTAAACTATTTCTCACATATTTATCTTCCATTCAATACTCTCATTTCAATTGAGGGACAAAAATAGGGAAAAATCCCGTGAACGATAAGGATATATACGCTAATTAATCTATCTTAAAATGAAAAAGCCCCTATCTCCTATTAAATAAAAGAGATAGGGGCTCTACAAGTATCTCAATTATTTGAACGCTACTCTATGAACCTCAAAAATCGCATCGCTTACTTGTATCCTTAAAATATATATGCCGGAATTCACTTGATTAAAATCAAGCGTACCCCCGCTTCGTTCCATTTTCCCCTCAGCGACTAATAGGCCTGTCGCTTGATTATATAGCTGATAAGAGACTTGATTTGAAACAACCACATCAGACAAAATAGATGACTCGTCATTCTCTAATTGATTTTCTATGACATCCACAATTTTACTGGATCCATCAGAATAAACCATATAAGAGCTTTGCACGGATACAGTTGTTGATGCCGCAGAGCCCGCCGCCCCACACTGAGTAGTATAAGCACGACACGCTATATAATAACTGCCCGGAATCGAGAATGTTATATAATTTGTATTACGAGAAGGAGATTGGCTCGCTCCCTGACTTGGTGATACGGTCCATTTATACTCACAAACACTATTATCATAAAGAGGATTCGCTATAAAACTCCCCCCTTGATTTAGGCGTACACTCGGAAGGTCCGGTAACTTTAGTTACTGTTGGATATCCTGCATAAATCGCTTTAGATACCGCAGCACTTTGTCCTCCTAAACTAGCGGTCAAGCGTATCCACTCATCTCCAAACTTACCCGGAGCTATCCCTACAGATACTGTTTTCGTACTCTGTCCTCCCTGTATCTCTAGCTTGCCATTAGTATAGCTCCAAGTCAATTGTACCTCAGAAGGAACAGTTACATTACTAATCGTATAATTACCATTATAGCAAATCACGGATTCTCCAGAAATCAGATAACGGAAAGGTGATACGGTAAATGTCTTAGAGATAGTTCGCACACCGGAACAACCCGACAAGCTAACAACAGCTTGCACCGTAACAGATCCGGACTTCGTAAATATCACTTTAGGGGCAGCTGTTCCTTGCCCTGATGCCACATATATACCCGTTCCGGACCATGTAGCCTTGCTTAACGAAGAAGAAGCGACATCCAACGCTAACGTACTATATTCAAATTGGTAAGCAGCTGTAGAAGTTATCGCTGGATCTGAAATTCCTTTATAAGGACAATTATACCATTGAGATACTTCACCATTTTTCTTCAACCGGACCTTAACTATTCCATCTGTAGGGCACACACTTGAGGTGATACTTACGCTATTCAATTCCAACCCTTCCTTCGTATTTCCTCCATTATTGATTTTCCATCCGGAGGGCGTACTCCATTCATAAGTCATTCCTTTCACTAATTGAGTGGTAAATGTATTAGTCTGAGTTTTTCCAAAAGGAACAGAAGTTGGATAAGCCGTAAAGCCAAATTTACGAGTGAAAGATATAGAGGAATACCCACTTTTATCAAATTCAGCACCTTGATTTACACCACGTACCTTGACTGTTCCTGTACCGACATTATTTGTCGTAATATTGATGGATTCAGAAGAAGTAGTAAATACACCTGTTTGAGTACCACTTTTCCATCCTTCAGGTAAAGTCCACTCATATTTAGTAACCAGATTTTTATCTCCAGTTGTTGTTTGTCCCGGGTAATAAAATTTTTGACCAAGCAAAACTGTTATATTCTGAACTCCATAGTCTAAATTAGTAGAAGTTTTTGAAGTAAGAGAAGGCGGAGTTACTCCATTCAAACTTTTTATTTTTTGAGTGTAAGAGGCTGACTGCACTCCGCTAACTCCCGAACTATAATAAACTTCAGCCGTTAATTTCCCTTGAGGAGTACTACCATTTGTAGACTTCACATTATCCCAATATACGGTTATACCATAGAAATTCCCACCGGGGATTGAGGTTTGGGATGAACCAAGGGAAAAAGACCCACCCGAGACAGTCCAATTTACTCGGGCAATATTACTCCCTGCATCCAATACATAATAATATCCCATTTTTGGAGTAACGAACTCTGGTACGTCTTTGTCTGGTTTTAACACTGGATGCTGTGCCATCGCACTAACTATACTGAAAAAAACATACCAAAACGGATAACAACAATTTCATTCGTTTCATAATAAATCAATTTAAAGGTTTAAAACAAAAAATACACTCCACATCGAAAAGCATGATCGATATGTGTATCATAATCCACTTCACGAGGAAGTTCTGAGAATTGTTCGGAATAATGATCCAACCCTCTCACGGAGAAATAGCATCTATAATCAAACTCAACACCTACAAATTTCCACGTATATCTCAATCCCACTTTGGGATATAAAGAATAATCATTGAATCTATCACGTTGAAAAGGGAAAGGCTCTCCTTCTTGAACCTCCTGATATCGAAAATAGAATCTTTGGTATTCCAATCCTCCACCCGCAAACAGATCTAAGTTCTTATACGACACAATGGAATAATCATATCCAATACCCAAGCCATACAATCGCATTTTATGAGTATAGTAACCCCGTATGACGGGATCTACAGAAGCATAATCGTCTCTCCAACTTTTCCATCCCAACGGCACATTCACATAAAATGAATGCTTTTCTGAAAGATTATACCGTACCGTAAGCTCTATCGGATGTATTAGCTCCTTCACCCGATCTTTAAAACCATAGGCGATACCAATACCAAACCGAGCCGGTTCCTTTTCCTTTGTAATCTCCTGCGCATTGGATGTCGCAAATAGCAAAAGAAAACATACCAAAATGGATAAAAACAACTTTGTTCGTTTCATAATAAATCAATTTAAAGGTTTAAAACAAAAAATACACTCCACATCGAAAAGCATGATCGATATGTGTATCATAATCCACTTCACGAGGAAGTTCTGAGAATTGTTCGGAATAATGATCCAACCCTCTCACGGAGAAATAGCATCTATAATCAAACTCAACACCTACAAATTTCCACGTATATCTCAATCCCACTTTGGGATATAAAGAATAATCATTGAATCTATCACGTTGAAAAGGGAAAGGCTCTCCTTCTTGAACCTCCTGATATCGAAAATAGAATCTTTGGTATTCCAATCCTCCACCCGCAAACAGATCTAAGTTCTTATACGACACAATGGAATAATCATATCCAATACCCAAGCCATACAATCGCATTTTATGAGTATAGTAACCCCGTATGACGGGATCTACAGAAGCATAATCGTCTCTCCAACTTTTCCATCCCAACGGCACATTCACATAAAATGAATGCTTTTCTGAAAGATTATACCGTACCGTAAGCTCTATCGGATGTATTAGCTCCTTCACCCGATCTTTAAAACCATAGGCGATACCAATACCAAACCGAGCCGGTTCCTTTTCCTTTGTAATCTCCTGCGCATTGGATGTCGCAAATAATAAAAGAACAGCCATAGACAAAAACCATTTACTCCTCAGTATATACTTCTTACTCATACTCCATCCCATATTGCACGTTCATAAATATTCGATATAAAAACTATCTTTCAATAACTCCATAAAGATAGCCTCCCAAAGCCCTTACCAGTTAACTGATAACTTCCCGATCCAACCTCAGAGATATCAAGCATATATAGTACTCCGTATCCCCGAATATTCGTCAGTATATGACTAAGGCATAAATATGCCAATAACATGATAAAATTTTTGTTTACTTCCACCGTCCTTTCTTTATTAACAATAGGTTAAATCCTATCAACAAATATAGGTCTTATATTTAACTATTCCAAGATATTTGAGTAGATAAAGAGAGATTTTCTTAATCATATCATGTTATAAATAAAGCATTGTCCGGATATTCCCACATCACAGATTCCGCACCAACTAATTTTTGTAACACAGAAGAGAAAAGCCCTTATTGTCATTTTTCTCTCCTAAAGAATATCATCGCGGCTCATCCGGGAAAAAACATCAGCTTGTTTTCCCGAAAACACGTACATGTTTTTCGGAAAACACGTACGACTTTTCCAAAAAACATGTACGTGTTTTTTCGAGTCCGGTTATCAATCTCTTACAAAACAGTAATTCACATCGAACTTATTGTAAAATAAAACACCCGAAATAAGGCAGATACCTAATTAAAAACAGTATCTTCGCAATAGATGGAAGTATAACCAAATAAATAGAGCAACTATGTCAGAAGTATCAGGTATCGAATTGGAGAAAGATGCGGCAGGGAACAACAGCTACGTTCGCATCGACTTAAAGAAATATGGGGATATGATCAATCCTATATTGAAACGATTGGGAGTAAACCTATCGGATAGTAACCTTGATGAATTTGAACGAGATTGGAACAAAGGATTGAGCATCGAGGAATTCAGACAATACGCAAAACAAGAACTAAGAAAACATTTCTATGAAAAAAACGCACAAAGAAAATAACACAAAAGTTATTATCCCTAAAGAAATAATCACTTATCTGATGGATTTAGCCGACACCTTATTTGAGAAAGATTATTATTCATACATTGAGTACGCAAACATACTTATCGATGATATCCTCGATTTCATCCACACTTTACCTCATGCACCACATTATAATCTCTCCCATACAGCTGAAATGAGGTTCAACCGATACGGGAGAGATTTGCAATACGCTTTTTTCAAACGAAAAAGCAGCAAGCATACCACATGGTATGTTTTTTTCAACCGGAAAGGTGATCGATATATTACGTTATATCACCAATAATCATAAAGACGGCAAGTATATAAGAGCTCCTTTTACCGAGGAGGATTAACACTTCGTTTTAGCAACCTGAACCCAATCCGGCAATACAAACACTTTCGCTTCTCGCAATATTCTCGTTTTAACTGGATGAGTGATTGCGTATCACCAGCGTTATGGACTTCGATACCGGATCGAGCGAAAGCGGTTACGATATGATTGCGTTCCGGCGGGATACTCTCCAAGAGGCGGGTCGCACGCAGGCAATACTCAGGAAGTTTATTTCGACCGCCGTAAGCGAATAGCAGAGGGACTACCGTATTTATTAACAGGATATTCAAGGCATTCTCCCCGATCATTTTATCTTTTTCCACCGAGGCGTATTGGAAATGATAATGATTCTTCCAATAATCCGAGGGTTGGATACGGAAATAATCCTTGATCTCTTTAGGAGAAGAAGCGGACAGGATCATCGAGAATAACGTATCGTACCGATGCCAGATAGCGGCCAGTTGCGCCAACTTCACATGCGGGAAGTTGGTCGGACGGATACGGAGGCTTTTGAACAAGGAGTCATCCAAAGGCTTGAGCCCGAACTTATGGCGGAGAAACTCATATTCCCGCCTCAGCAGACGGTAGTAATGGCAGGAGCCCTCTTCCGAGAGCATACCCGCTTGTCCGAAAAGCATCGCCTCTACTTGCGACTCGCTAGCCCTTTGCTTTTGGATATATCGCAGGGGGAGGCTTTTCGCCAACCACTCGAAAGCGTCGCTATTCACGCCAAAGCCGAAACTACGGGTTAATAGGATATAGAACACCTCGTTCCAATCCTCTTGATACTGATCCAACAGACGGTATATATCCTCTGTCTTTCGTTCCAGCCGCTCACCGAGCAAGGCATCCATCCATGAGGCCAGATGTACGGAGTCCACATCTTGAATCCGCTCGAGGCAGGGGACGGGCACCTCTCTTACCAATAACCAATCGATATTTTTCCGGACAGGTTCCGGAACGGATAATATCAATTGAGGAATAGGCTCACCGTTCATCCGGCAGATAGATGCGTCATTCACACCCGTTACATGCAAGATAACGGAGTCATATGCCTTATCTGAATCATGATGATGCAGCAACCAATCGGAAGCTTTTTCGTGGATCTCCACGCTTCCCGCCCATACCGTGCCGTCGATTTTTACCTTGGCGTTGAAGAAGTCGGGACCGGCGTCGGTGTTTTGTATTCCGGGATCGATAACAGCGATAGGAAGCCCCTCGGTGGTAGTCAATGGAGTACTCGCGTAGAGTTTGTATTTCCAAACATAGTGTAATAAACGTTCCATATTCTTTCAGAGTTAAGATTTTGGATTCAAATGTAATTCATTTTCTGTATATTTGCGACATTAATTGAATTAAAGTATGAAAATTGCACTTATAGGTTACGGGAAAATGGGCAAAACGATCGAGCAGATCGCCATCCAGAGAGGACATCAAATTGTTTCCATCATAGATATCAATAACGCTGAGGATATATATTCAGAAGCGTTCAAGAGCGCCGACGCGGCGATTGAGTTTACTACCCCGGCTACCGCTTTCAATAACTATATGAAATGTTTCGAGGTAGGGGTGCCGGTCGTATCGGGTACTACCGGATGGCTGGACCGTATCGGCGAGATCAAGGAGAAATGCGAGAAAGAGGGCAAAACCTTCTTCTACGCCTCCAACTTCAGCATCGGCGTAAATATCTTCTTCGCCATGAACAAGTATCTGGCGAAAATCATGAACAACTTCCCCTCCTACGACGTTAAAATGACGGAAGTCCACCATATCCACAAGCTGGATGCGCCCAGTGGAACGGCTATCACGTTGGCCGAAGGTATCTTGGAAAACATCGATCGTAAAGACCGCTGGACCTTAGAGAACGCCGAGAGCGCAACCGACCTACCAATCCACGCCATCCGTGAGGGTGAGGTTCCGGGTATCCACGAGATCACGTATGAGTCGGACGTAGATATGATCAGTATCAAGCATGATGCCAAGAGCCGTGCCGGATTTGCGCTAGGCGCCGTAATAGCGGCAGAGTTTACCGCCGGAAAGAAAGGTTTCCTAGGCATGAATGACTTATTCAAATTCTAAACGTATTAGCTAAAAGATGAAGAAGTTCACGAAAAAACAATGGATCAAGTTTAGTATAGCGGCCGTATTATACACGTTGTTCGCTATCTGGATGCAAAACGTATGGCTACTGCTGGGATTAATCGTCCTAGTCGATATATTCTTGACGCACTACATCCCTTGGGGAGCTTGGAAACGGTCTAAGAACCCGGCGGTACGCAACGTATTGGAATGGGTGGACGATATCGTATTCGCGCTGGTAGCCGTTTATTTCATCAATTTGTTCGTCTTCCAGAACTATCAGATACCGAGTTCTTCCTTGGAGAAATCCTTGCTGGTAGGAGATTACCTGTTCGTCAGCAAATTAAGTTACGGCCCTCGCGTACCGAACACGCCGATCTCCTTCCCGTTGGTACAAAATACGTTGCCTATCTTAAACTGTAAATCGTATCTGGATTGGCCGGAATGGGGCTACAAACGGGTGAAAGGTTTGGGCCACGTGAAACGTAATGATATCGTAGTGTTCAACTTCCCCGCAGGCGACACGATCGCCGTGAAAGTGCAAAACCCGGATTACTACTCCTTGGTCGAGGAGTACGGACGGGAACGTATCTTATTGGATAAGGCCACGTTCGGCGAGGTAATGTACCGCCCGGTCGACAAACGGGAGAATTACGTGAAGCGTTGTATCGGTATGCCGGGTGATACGCTCCAACTCATAGACAACCAAGTGTACATAGACGGTAAACCCGCCGAGAACCCGAAAGATATGCAGTTCAACTACTTCATCGAAACAGACGGTTCCCCGATCACAGAGGAGCAATTCCGTTTGATGGACGTAAGCAAGGATGACCGTATGCTGGCCTCCAGCGGCGGTTATTACCAAAACCTATTGTCATACCTAGGCTTTACGCCTAACGCGAACGGACAGTACAACCCGGTATATCGCCTGCCGCTCACGAAAAAGGCCTTGGCGATAGCGGAGAAGTTACCTACCGTGAAGAAGGTTATCATCGAGCCGGAGACGTTGGGCGGCCCCACCTATCCGGTCGGATACAATACTGGCTGGACCCGCGATAACTTCGGGCCGCTTTGGATCCCGAAGAAAGGGGCTACCATCCCGTTGGACGAACGTAATCTGGCGTTGTACAGCCGTTGTATCAAGAATTACGAGAACAACACCTTGGAAGTGAAGGACGGCAAGGTCTACATCAACGGCAAGCCCGAGACTTCCTATACGTTTAAATACGATTATTACTGGATGATGGGCGATAACCGCCATAATAGCGCGGATAGCCGCTCATGGGGTTTCGTACCCGAGGATCACATTGTCGGCAAGCCGATCTTGGTTTGGCTATCCTTGGACAAGGATCGCAGCCTGTTCGATGGTGGTATCCGTTGGAACCGCCTGTTCCGTTGGGTTCATCCGGATTAAGAGGTGAAAACTTCGTATTATGACAATCCAACGATTCCTGATAGTTCTCATGAAATGGCTGGCAGCTTTCGCGCTAGCCTCGGGGATCGTCATGCTCATACGTCTTTTCTGCATAGAGTCCTATCGCATCTCCACGGACTCTATGGAAGAGGCTTTACATAAAGGGGATTATATCCTAGTCAATAAAATACCGGGGAAGAATAAGCCCGTCCGGGGCAAGGTCGTGCTTTTTACCAGTCCGCTCTCTCGAGATTCAGCGGATGCTCCCTTATTCATCAGCCGCTGCATCGGTATGCCGGGCGATACGATCCGGGTCAGCATGGACGGATATACGATAAACGGGCAGAAAATCCCCCGCTCTCCCCGCTCCCTCAGCTCCTATTTCATAACACTGAGCGCCAAGGAGACGTTCTTGGAGACGTTAGAGAAGTTGGACATCCCACTTAGGGATTTCAGGCAGGAAAGTTTTGGCTGCATGCTCAGCCTCACGGCTTTCGAGGAATATCAATTGAGGGAGGAATTGCCCGATGCCATAAACCGTCATTTTATCGGGGAACAAATGCAAGAATACATGTTGATCGTCCCCCGGAAAGACCGGGCTTACCCGCTGGACGCCGCCTCGCTCACCGCCTGCAAGGAGATCATCATGCGGGAGACGGATGGCAAGGCTTCCTTCCGCGACGGAAAGTTATATCTGGACGGGCGGGAGACTAATTTCTTCTTTTTCCGACAAGACTACTATTGGGTACTGTCCGATAATACCAACGAGGCGGTAGATTCCCGCCATCTCGGTTTCATACCGGCCGACCATATCGTCGGCAACGCTTGGCTCTGCTGGTACAGCCCCGACAAACAACGAATCTTTAAACCCGTTCATTAATCATGCGACCTGTATATATAGCGACCGCCTATCTAGGCCCCATACAACAATATTGTAAGATGCTCCAATACCCGGAGGTCCGTATCGAGACCGCCGAGAATTACGTGAAGCAAACCTATCGTAACCGTTGTTCCATCGCCGCCGCGAACGGCCCACTCTCCCTATCCATCCCCATCGTCAAGCCGGATACCTTGAAATGCCAGACCAAGGACATCCGTATCTCCGACCACGGAAACTGGCGGCACCTACACTGGAACGCTTTGGTATCGGCCTACAATATGAGTCCGTTTTTCGAGTATTATGCCGATGACTTCGCTCCTTTCTACGAAAAGAAATACGAGTTCCTCCTCGACTTCAACGAGGAACTGCGCCGTCTAGTCTGTGACCTGTTGGATATGCAACCCGCAGTCGTCTACACCGAGCATTATGAGCCAGAGGTAGCCAACGATTTCCGGGAAACGATCCGCCCGAAACACGAAGGGGAAGATCCCGCCTTCCGCCCGGAACCTTATTATCAAGTATTCCGGGAGAAATTCGGATTCCTCCCCAATCTGAGTATTGCTGATTTGCTGTTCAATATGGGCCCCGAAGGACTCGTTACGTTACGGGCATCGATTACCGGATCTCTTTAATCGCTTGTATCAAGGCTTCCATATCTTTCGGGAAGATATCTCCGATATTACCGATACGGAATGTATCCGCATCCGAGATCTTACCCGGATAGATCACGAAGCCTTTCTCCTTTAGCCGCACGTAGAACGAGGCGAAATCGAAATCCGCAGAGGGATATAAGAACGAAGTGATAATAGGTCCTTGCGCGTTATCGGACAGTAACGTCTTAAAGCCCAATCCACGCATACCTTCCACCAATACTCGGTGATTCTCTTGATATCTCTTATAACGAGCCGTGATACCGCCTTCCTCGTTCAATTCCTTCATCGCTTGGTAGAAAGCGTGAACCACGTGCGTCGGAGACGTGAAACGCCATTTGCCTCCCCCTTTCTCCATCGCTTCCCACTGGGCATAGATATCTAAGGAAAGCGAGCGGGCATTCCCCTTCGTCGCCATCAATTTATCTTTTTGGGCGAGGATAAAGCCGAAGCCGGGAACTCCTTGAATACATTTGTTCGCACTACTGACCAAGAAGTCGATACCTAAACCTTTCACGTCGATAGGGACACCGCCAAAGCTGCTCATCGCATCCACGATAAAGGTAATCCCCCGGCCCTTGATCACCTCGGCTACCTCCTCAATCGGATTCAACAAACCGGTCGTGGTCTCGCTATGTACCATTGAGAGATGCGTGATACCGGGATGCTCCTCCAAGGCACGTCGGGCTACCTCGCCAGTTACCAGTTCCGTCTCATGCAAAGAGACCAGTACGTAATTGATATGATAATAATCGGCGATCTGCGCCATACGTTTGCCATAAGCGCCATTAGCGAGGATCAACAATTTATCCTCCGGACGCACGGTGGCCCCGATCGTAGCCTCCACACAATACGTTCCGCTACCTTGCAGCAGGACACTGGTGTACGCATCCCCGTCCAGTCCCGCTATCGCCAGCAAGCCTTTACGGATCGGGGTAACGATACCCTCGTTATAATCCTTATCCCACGTACACCAATCCTGAAGCATGGCCTCACGTACCGTCTGCGACGTACTCAACGGACCCGGTGTCAATAATAAATAGTTTCTCATATGATTGTTTTATTTTATTCGGTTATCAGGCTTGATCCCTGTTGTTAATCTTCTCAATGCAAGCAGGCAGCTCGGCGATCGTATCCAAGACGAAATGAGCCCCCGCCGCCAACATACGCTCACGCACCTCTTTCTTCAGAGATTCCCATTCTTCCGCCGGACGGCTGTTATATTCCTCCTCGCTCACGCCCATCTCGTTGCTACCGGTCACGATACCGACGCTCCATACCTTGGCGTTCACGCCCTCCTTAATATCAGCGATCGTATCTCCTACCTTCACCACTTGATCTACGGAAGGAATCGCCAAATCGATCATATTCTTATAGATCATATACGGAGCGGGGCGACCGGCCGGGACCTCGTTCGGTGTCACCAGATTATCTACCCTATATCCTTTGGCCTCGGCTCCGGGACGGACAATCTCCATCATCTTCGCCGTGTACCCGGTCGTAGAGCCGATCTTTATACCTTGCTCGCGAAGCATCGCCATCGTCTCCAAGACTCCCGGTATCGGAGTGGTGAAATCCTTCAAGGAAGCGAACAAATGTTTCTCGAAACTAGTGTACATCTCATCCACGTCCCTCTTGTTCCAGTCCCTCTTATACAAGGCACGGAACTTCTCGTTCACCTCCGGCATACTCAAGATCGCCTTGATATGATCGATCTTCAAGAGACCCATCGGCTCACGGGCCTGCCGGTAAGTGATATCAATCCCTTTCTCTTCCGAGAATACCTTGAGGAAAGCGTTCAGCGGAGCGAAGCATCCATAATCCACGGCCGTACCGGCCCAATCCATAATGACACCTGAAATCTTCTTCATATTCTGTATGTATCGTATTTAATAATTTTCTTGTTTAAGCGATCGTAAGGACATTGTTTTCGGTAGGCTCAAGAGTTGCTATTTCCTCGCAGCCACATAAAGCGGTCTCCTTGCGATAGCGTTGCCGCAAATATACGAAGGAAGCGACAAAAGTGGCGCAGCAAAAGATCCCTACATATCCGGCAAGTTGGTTATAAAATACTGCCCAATCCAATCTCGTACCCACGAATTCCTTTAGCACCAATACCAGTATCGTACCCGTGTACCCCAGAAAATCTGTTAAGACAATAAAGAAACCGACGTTTCCCCGTATCTTGAAACAAGCGATGAAGCGATCGAAGAAAATCGTCTGGAAGGTTAAGTAAGCCATATACAGGCAGAGGCTCTGCAAGAAAAGCCATGTCACCGGACTCAATCCCATCCGCTCCTGCCCGAACGACACGAACGCCATGACCATCATGCCCGTAATAATCAAACCGTACAGGACTGAAAGCGCCTTAAAATTATCTTTCACGAGCACCATCAAACCAAAGATCGCCAAGATAGTCAAGGTCACCACGCTATCTATTTGCGTGAACAACCAAGGCGAGTAACCGGACATATCAATGATATTCACCAAGAAGTCCTCCTTGATATCCCGTAACACCACGATCGCTATATTCGCCACGAAAAGCATCGTCAAGAAAGGCATGAAGTTCTTGAAAAGCTCCCAACGCTGCCGCCCGTTCAAGGTCTCCCGCTCCGACTTCAAGGCGATATCCTCCTCCGTAGGTTGTGGAAGCCGGTTTAGCGCATATCCCAACAAGGCTAGCAAAGGCAATGCCACCGCCCCGATCAAAGCCGGCATCCAGAACTCGCTGACCTGCCATATATCCATCACGTACAAGCCGACAGACTTCGCTGTACCGGAACTGATCACCATACTTACGCCCAACAAACTAGCGAGGACATCCGTCATCCTACGTCCTTCTATAAAGCTGAAAATAATCCCCCACATGCACCCCAGCGAAAGCCCGTTCAAGAACATCGCCGCTATATTATAAGGAGCCGAGAGCAACCCGAAGAATACCAACGAAAGTTCCGCCATCACCACGGACATCAAGATGAACCGCAAACGCTCTTCCCGCCGCAACTCCGATATCAACTTAATTCCCATGAACTTCGACACCACGTATCCCAAGATCTGCACGATCGTGACCGCCACCTTATAGTCCATATTGAATACCTCCAGATCCTCGAAAGCGGCAGCCGTATACGGCTTACGCAACATATATACCAAGGAATAAGAAAGCAAGGCGGCCCCTCCGGCCCATAGGATGAAAAGGAGATCGGAAATCCGTTTCCGGGATGTTTTATTGCTCTGTATCGCAGTGTCCATAATCTTCTGTCGTTTTATTTTCGAAGGCAAAAGTACAGCCGCCATGTTACAGACATATTACTGAACCCATGAATGTATATTATTAATACCCAACTAGGAATCAATAAATTATAAAGAAATATTTATGTAACATTCATGAAACGGAAACGCAACATATGTCCTCTTATTTTGTAAGGTAAATCAAGAATATAAACACATGAACAATCTTCAAGAATTCTACCGAAAGATCGAATATCTACGAAGCAATGGGGTTAAGATGAAAGAGATAGCCGACTGGATCGATATGGCTCCCAGCATATTGTCCTCCCTATATACGACCGTATTGCCGAATTATTTCGAGGGCATCAAGAGTTACCCGCCGGAAGAAGCACTGGACTCGGCGCTCGCCCTAGTGAATAACGTGTCGAAAAAACGTTTGCTTTCCCATATAGAGGAGATGATCCTTCGCCTAGACCAGATGGAGCTCGCCGAACCGGATAGCCTAAAAGATAATCCTTTCGCCAAGCAATTGATGGAGGAGACACGGCTCTCCGCCTCTAAAATAGAGGCTTTCAAAGGAATCTATACCAGTTACAGCCTTTCTTCCTCCTCGGACTGCCTCAAGATGGAACCCTTCCTACTCTCCCCCTCGGATAATCAAGTCCGTGTAGGGCGGATCAGCGCTTATGGAGAGGCTCAATGGGGATTCGGGATCATGCCCGATCCTCAGAATTTCCATTGCATGCTGAACGAGAACCAAGCGCCCCAATTCACGATGGTAACGATATACCTGCAAATACCATTTTTCAAGAATCCCCGCCAATTACGAGGATTATACATCGGGCAGGATTATAATCGTAACCCGATCGCCCGCCGAATCCTTCTTATCAAGGAATCAGAAAGCACGGAGATCGATGAATTCATGAGCCGGAAAAGCGGACTGATCGATAAAGAAGATTTTACCCCGGAACAACAGGTCTACTATGATTATACTTGCCAGACAGGAGATTTTATCAAGATGTGTACAGTCCCATCCCTGCGGATGGACGAGAGTGATTTAGTCAAAGAAAAGAAGATGCTAACCCTATAAACCAGTAGAGACGGGGCATGCCCCGTCTCCCACCATCCTAATATAATAGAGACTGATTATTCCTTCTGGAACTTCCTACTCACCTTCAAAAGGTTCGCCGTAAAAGAAACCACGTTCTGGGCCTCTTGTACCATGTTCAAATAAACCATGCTCACCTTCGTGCTGCCGGACTGCCCTTGGATACGCTTCAACTCCCCTTTCTTCAAGGCGGTAAGTTGGTTCATCAAGGTAATCGACTCAGCGATCAGCTCCTCAAAGCCAATATAATCGTTTTTACGGATCATAGTAGCGCAATTTCTCAAGAAGGAGATGATTTGTTCAGATACCTTACCAAAATCATCTTTCTGTACCGGACTCAACGGGCTGAAATTATTATCGATATGATCTTTCATCGGTTCTGCCAAGCGACGGATACTGAATATGATCTCGCTGGCGAAGTCATTTCCTTGATAATAATAAAGCCCCTTCTCCACGGCGATATCGTGATCCAATTGGGTAACGCCAAGCGTACCGACACGTTTCACTTGTTTCAAGTGAATCTTCTTCTCCTCCACGGCAGTCAAGACCTTGCGCAACTCACGGAGGTTCTCATTCATGAATCCATTTACCGCCTTGCCGAATACTTCCGCCGTAAAATCCAGATCGGATTGTAATTCCTCACGGCTATGCTCGCGGAACAGGGCCAAAGCCTCACGGGTATCCGTAGCCTTACGAAGTTTAGACACCGTAGAATTCACCTCCTCCTTCAATGCCTCTTTCCGCAATTTAGCCTTATAAGCGAAGTGGCTACGAACCAACGAATAGATCGCCAAACCAATCATAGCGACCAAAGCTGGAATACCTCCCCAATAAATCAAAAGAGCGACGATGAAACAGATCGTAAAAGCAGCCCCTGCCGTAATGAACCAACCACCTATCACGGACAATACGCCTGTGATGCGATATACGGCGCTCTCACGCCCCCAAGCACGGTCTGCCAACGAAGTACCCATAGCGACCATGAAAGCCACATACGTCGTAGATAAAGGCAATTTCAAGGAGGTTCCCAAAGCGATCAGCAAGCCGGACAAAACCACGTTAACCGAGGCACGTACCAAGTCGAAGCTAGCCTTGTCATCCATGATCATCTCGCTTTGGTCGAAACGGCTATCAATCCAGTTCTTAACCGGAGTGGGCACGATACTTAATATCGTAGCGGATATATTACTGCAATTCCGTACCAATACCCGTGCGACAGGCGATGTACCGAAAGACTCCTCTCCATCCGATTGACGAGACAGATCCAAGGAAGTCTTCACCACGTTCTGAGCCTTTTTGGAGGTAGCCAAGGCGATTACCATCACGATCCCGGACCCCACCAAGAAATACCAAGGTGTCTGGGCCGGTCCCAACAAGGAGGTCATCAAAAATGTATCCGTGGTAGTGGTCCCTCCCTGCGCCATCAAGTCCATATAAGAGGAATAGCCAGCCAAGGGGACTCCGATAAAGTTCACCAAGTCATTCCCGGCAAAAGCCAACGCCAAGGCAAACGTACCCATCAAAATGACCACCTTGAATACATTCACCTTCAACCAATGCAATACCTGCATCAAGATCGTAAAAAATACCATACATCCCAAAACGATCATCCCCGTATTGGCATACACCATATCCTTGAACTCACCCGTCATAAAAGAACTTGTCTTCAGTCCCTTTATCAGCATAAAGTAAATGATGGAAGTGGCCGCTAAACCTCCGAACAGACCAATAAAATATTTAGAACTTTTCTTATAATTAAATGAGAACAAGATCCGGGACAGATACTGCACGATCACACCAAAGAAAAAAGCGATCGCCACAGAAAGAAAGATACCCAGAATCACGGTAAAAGCCTTCTCTGTATTCAGCAGATCCCCCAATTGCAAAGCGCCTGAAGAACTAGCGATCTTTACCAAGGCAATCGCTACCGTTCCACCCACCAACTCAAACACCATGGAAACCGTTGTCGAGGTCGGCATACCTAACGAGTTAAAAATATCCAGTAACACCACATCCGTAAGCATAACGGCCGCAAGGATACACATGATCTCCGAGAAATAAAAATGCTGGGGTTGATAAATACCATGCCGGGCAATATCCATCATACCATTGGATAACGCCGCACCAACAAAGACTCCCACGGCAGCGATAGCGATAATAACTTTAAAGGATGCGGCTCTTGCGCCGATAGCTGAATTCAAGAAATTCACGGCGTCATTACTAACACCGACCGATAAATCTACGATGGCCAATACAAACAAAAATATGACCAAGAACAAATAAAATGTTTCCATACTGATTGTTATAATTCTTGCGCAAAGTTCTGAAACAATTATTTCGCATCCGTTACATACATATTACAATGATGTTACAACCTGCGGATTAGATTCAAAAACAACCAGATATGAAATTAGGTTGAAATTAACATCAAGTATTTCTCTTTTAAGAGAGAGATCCACTAAGGGTTTTTATATACATTTGCGACTATATATTTAGAAGGGAAATAAGTTAACAAGATTCTAGTTACTTGGAAAAACACTCCAAAGAAATAATGCAATGGGTCTGTGAAATCGCACTATCCGATTCTCAAACTGCTTTTAAATCGCTTTATTTAGCCTATTTTCAGAGGCTAATGCGGTTTACATCCCTTTATGTGCCTTCCTCTGTAGAAGCTGAGGAAATTGTCTCTGATACATTTCTAAGTCTTTGGAATAATAGAAAGTCATTACCGGAGATCTCTAACTTCGATTCTTATATCTATGGCATAGCCCGCCACAAAGCCATCAGCCTATACCGGACACAACATATGGAGAAAGTCCAGATCGATGAGAATACGATCGATTTATTCGCACATACCGATACTACGCCCGAGGAAGAACTTATTTCTAAAGAATGCATCGATCATTTAAATGAGGCGATCAATACGCTCCCGGATAAATGCAAGATGGCTTTTAAACTGATCCGTGAAGATAAGATGAAATATAAGGATGCGGCAAATATCCTAGAAATATCAGTAAAGACATTAGAAGCCCACATCGCCACGGCAGTACGGAAACTACGGGAATCTCTAGCTAAAGAAATAAACGACTAATCTATCCACGTTCCCTCTTTGTAAAGACGTAGCGTGCCACATCTCTACAACGGCTGGTGTATATACCAAAAAAAGGAGCCAATCTTTCGACTGACTCCTTTCACCTAAGACGGCGGCTACCTACTCTTCCACTGTTACGCAGTACCATCGGCGTGACGAGGCTTAACTTCTCTGTTCGGAATGGGAAGAGGTGGATCCCTCGTGCTATAGCCACCTTAATATCATTATCAAGATTTTGACCGGACATCAATCCGAAGAGACTCGCTTCGCCTTATCGTCTTAAAATATATCAACCTTCACTGTGAGGAAAGTCCCGGGCTATTAGTACCACTCGGCTCGGACGTCGCCGCCCTTACACCTGTGGCCTATCAAGGTCATCGTCTATAACCACCCTTGAGGGAGATCTAATCTTGAGGCCGGCTTCGTACTTAGATGCTTTCAGCACTTATCCGATCCGTACTTAGATACCCGGCGGTGCCCCTGGCGGGACAACCGGTAAACCAGTGGTACGTCCGACACGGTCCTCTCGTACTAGTGTCAGAGCCCCTCAAATCTCCTGCGCCCACGATAGATAGAGACCGAACTGTCTCACGACGTTCTGAACCCAGCTCGCGTGCCACTTTAATGGGCGAACAGCCCAACCCTTGGGACCTTCTCCAGCCCCAGGATGTGACGAGCCGACATCGAGGTGCCAAACCGCTCCGTCGATATGAGCTCTTGGGAGCGATCAGCCTGTTATCCCCGGAGTACCTTTTATCCTTTGAGCGATGGCCCTTCCATGCGGAACCACCGGATCACTATGCTCTAGTTTCCTACCTGATCGACTTGTATGTCTCCCAGTCAAGCGCCCTTATGCCATTACACTCTGCGACCGGTTACCAATCGGTCTGAGGGCACCTTTAGAAGCCTCCGTTACGCTTTTGGAGGCGACCACCCCAGTCAAACTACCCACCATACAGTGTCCTCCTAACTAGGAGTTAGAACTCAAACAACCGAAGGGCCGTATTTCAACGTCGGCTCCACAAATACTGGCGTACCTGCTTCAAAGCCTCCGGCCTATCCTACACATCGTCTGCCCAAACTCAATGTAAAGCTATAGTAAAGGTTCACGGGGTCTTTTCGTCCCATCGCGGGTAATCGGCATC